>SDBT01004736.1_pt1 | contig 23005 bp, 28 predicted proteins | sample 2277101 | NCBI WGS metagenome assembly SDBT01 (sample SAMN10404973, study PRJNA504765) | marine sediment metagenome | isolation source: marine sediment core GS10_PC15, 103 cmbsf | place: Arctic Ocean: Southern Knipovich Ridge | collected 2010 | reverse complement strand
TCGAGGAATTTTAGTTATTTCGTAAAAATATTGCCAAAACTCTAACGGTTCGCCAAAATCTTTTAAATTTTCCATAATTATCGCTTCCAATGCAAATATTAATATGAATTATTTTTTATTACTTATAAAAATCAAAATAGTATTTTTTAGTAAAAATTTAAATAGTTGATCTTTCACTATTTATTTATGAAGAAAACCATAAATGAAAGAAAAGAGGAAGTAATAAAATCTTTTCCTAAGTTTGATAATTTTTGGGTCGATGCAATAGATCCACACGCTGATAGCACAATAGCGACTCAATTTTCAATTCTCTATAAATTTTTTAAACTGATAAACAAAATCGATCCTTCTATGTTTACCGAAGACGATATTAGAACATTAAAAAAACACGAAGACTTCAAGAAACTTAGTAATAGAACAAAAAATATGTATCTAATTATCATAAAAAAATACTTGAATTACTACGACAGAGAAGATTTAGTTAAAATGATGAAGAAATCAACTAAATATTCAGTGAAAAAACACGAGCTAAACAAAATTGATCTTATCACCAAAGAAGATTTAGATAAAATGTTAGAAATCTGTAACACCAAAAAGAAAGCAATAATTATGGTGTTATACACAGGAGCACTACGAAGAAAAGAGTTAGTTAATATTAAAAGGAAGAATGTGGTGTTTCAAAAAACTCATGTTGATTTATACATTGAAGAATCAAAAACAATTGGAAGAAATCTTGTGTTAAGAGGATATAATATAGAATTATATCTTAAAGAATATTTTGTTGAGAACAAATTTGCTCCTAATGATAAAATATTTGGATACCACGAACAAAACATTACAATGTTTTTTAAAAGACTAACCTTAAGATTAAAAAAGATTTATCCAGATTGGTCTAAAGAGTTGTATCCACACTTGTTTAGACATTCAAGATTGACAGAATTAGCAGGGAACCGCACATTAAACGAACCGCAATTAACAAAATTTGCTGGATGGACAGCAGGTTCAGACATGTGGAAAATTTACTTCCACTTAGATGATTCTGATTTTAGGAATGAATTAATTAAAATTGATGGAGAGAAACCAGTAAAAAAGAAAAAAGTAGAAACCTTTAAACCAATTAAATGTAAGATTTGTAATTCAGAAAACAATCAACAAAATATATTTTGCTGGAAATGTGGAAACATATTTAGTAAAGATGGGGAAAAACAGATGGATATTGAAGCTATAATTCAACCTTATAAAGTCCAAGAACTAAAAGAACAAAATAAAGACCTTAAAAACGAATTAGAAGCCATGAAAGACTTGTACAGAGAAGAAATGAAAGAAATGAAGGAATTATATAAAGAAGAAAAGAAAGAAACGAGAAAAGAAATACAAGCAATGTTCGACGAATTATATTATCGCAAGGAAGTGGGTGAAACGGTTAAAAGAACAGGAAGAGATCCTACAGAGGTTCGGGAAGATTACATCGTTAAAAAGCAACCTAAATCTAAATTTGTATAGTTTTTTTATTTTTATTTTTATTTTTATTAATTATTAAACCTACTGGAATGAAATTACTTAAGAAGTGGGGTATTGAATTCACTTAAACTAAGGATAATCCTCAAACTCCTCTATATATCTTTGTTTTAATGATTTTGTCGTAAGTTATAAATTTAAGCAAAAATTTATTTATATGAATTACTATGTTTTATATTGATAAAACATTTTTAATGAAAAGGTGCAATAATTGAAGAAATAACTCTTCCTTTTATAAAATGGGATCAATAAATTATATAATTACTTTTTGTGATAAAAAATATGAAATTTGATCCTGACAAGGTTGATTTCCATTCAAATATAATAAAACCGTCTGATTTAAATCTTGCTGAATTTCAAAGAATAATACGAGAAATTTATACAAAAGGCATAGATTTAGAAGAACAATACAATAAAAAAATAACTAAAACAGTTGAAGAGCCGAGGAGTAGACATATGGTTCATATAAAGTATATTTGGCGAAAAGATACAGATGGGGATATTACATTAAATATTAAATATGTTAAAAAAATGAAAAGTAAGAAAAAAGTTTCGAAATGGGGGAAAATTGTATGAGTTTAATGCCAACCGAAATGAGAACGGATATGAAAGCAAGAGATAATAAAAATCAAGTTGTTATTTTAAAAGGTATACCTGTATATTTGGAGAAGAATGCTGGTAAGTTAGTTAAATTGAGTGATGTGATAAAAGCAGAACAAGCAAGGATAGCGGAGAAATATCAAATTAATATTTTTAATATCTATGAACTTGCTTTACTATATGTGAATGTAAAACAACGAGGAAAAATTATAAAACAAAAATACCGTTTTAACAAAATGTTGTTTTATATTTGGAAAAGATCTGAAGATTTTTATGGTGAAAATGTCCTAATATTTGATGAAATGGGTGTTGCGGAACAGGGACCAATCCCTACACATCTTATGAGCGATCTAATAACTTTTCAAGATAATGATTTATTAGATATTTTTATTATTGAAAAGGGTATGAAAATTCCAAATAGCAAAAAGGATTGGGAGCAGATAAAAAGCGATAAAGAAGAAAATGGGTTTCGAGTTTCTTTAGCAGCAGGTCTTTCAAAAAAGGGTGAAGATCTTGCAAGAGAAATATGGAACGAATTAGATCCAGAAATGAGAGAAATAATTTTAGATGTAAAGGAAGAATTCTACTATATGAAGACAGGTAATATTAGAAGGAAAATTCACAAAGAATATCCTGCTTATAGAAAAAAATATACAAAAGAAGATAGAGAAAACTTTAAATCATTAAGTAAAAATAAAAAACCAAAAAAAATCATTGAAATTAAGGAACTGAGCAATTTCAATTTAACACATCCATTATATTTTTATATTGAAAATTTTAAAGATGGTCTAATTGTTAGTGAACCAACCATACCTTTAAACATCGCCTTGGAAAATTTTAATGACTTCGAATCTGAATTAATAGAATATCTGGGCTTTCTAATAGAGACATATATTCATTCTGATCTGCAAAAATTGGCTCCTGAAGCAAAAGAACTGAGATTAACATTACAAAAAATATTTGGTTTAGAGGATTGATTTAATCTGTCTTTCAAATCATTCAAACCTGGACAATGTAGAAAAGCATTTAAAAATAAAGGATTCGAGGAAAATAAGAAAAAGCATCATTATTTTTATTACTTAATAGCTGATGGATTAGTAAGAGGAATTTTTACAAAAATAAGTCATACAAATAAAGCGTCGATAGGTAAACCACTGTTTTCACAGATTGCAATGGATTTGGGTGTATCTAAGGAATTTCTTCAAGACTTCTTAAAATGCCCAAAAACTCGTGAGGATCTCCTTAATCTATTAAGAGCTGAAGGAAGAATAAGGAATGAATAAAATTTGGACACTTTGCTGAAATGGATTAATTCTTTAATAAAATTAAAAAATACCACTTTTCTTGTTATTAATTATATTTTTTTTTTTATTCTTATTATTTTTATATTAAATACTATAATACTATATTTCTTAATTTATTTATAATAATCACTTCAAGTTCGGCAGAGACCGAATACAATTAAGTTTGGAAGAAGCAAGGAAGCGTTTAAATTTTAAACGCATCCCAACATATAAACAAAAGCATGTCGAATTTATATCTATATTTGGCATCTTTAAGTTATTTACGAACTAAAAATAAAAAAAAATAGTAATTAAACTATATCTACATACTTCAAGACGACCTGTAAAAGATTTTCGTATGTAGTTTTCGATGCTTCTATTAAAAAGGTGTTTGCTTGTTTTTCGAAGCCTGCTTGTGTTAATGCTTTTCTAACACATCTTAAAACCCAAATAGCATCGTCTTCGGAAAAAATAAACTTAATGCGTGGTTTTTTAAACTCGGTTTCCTTACAATCCATTTTGTTATCTTCCATTTTATATACCTCTTTTATCTATTTCGCGAATATTACAAATAAAAAATAAAAATAAAATAAATTTTAATCCCAATTATTCTTTTTCCACTTAAGGTAATCCTTTCTAATAGTTCCAGTTGTGGTTAGAGCTGATTTACCAGTTTCTTTTTCGTATTTCGCCATTGCTTGATTTTCGTCGTCGTCTAATTCTTCGTCTTCAGCTCCAATTTCTTCGTCCAATTCGTCTTCAACTTCTTCCTCTTCAACTTCCTCTACTTCTAATCCTTCTTTTATCAATGTGAAAACTAATTGGTTTTTATCTCCTCTTTCTTTTGTAAATTTCCCACTTCTCGTTTCTTCGTTCAATATTTTACCTATTAAGTTATTCGTATTTTTTTGTTCTTTTGTTCCCTTCCATAAATCTTTCATGTATTCAGTAAGCTCTTTTCGAGTTGCACTATTCTTGTCGTTGAAATACTCGTAAATTCTGTTCTTTACTTCTTCTTTTTCGATAATTTTTGATTCTGCCATATTTTTTAACACCTCCTTTTTTTATTTTTCTTTACATTTTAGTTCGAATTTCTTTATTATAACAAGATATCCTATTAAATTCCTAAGATATTTCGAATAGTCTATGGACTGGATTAACTATAAATATGTGAGCTCTTGGCTCTTCGATTTTATAGCCAATTGTATCGTTTTCCGACTCCTTGTTATAAATATCTATTAAATATCCTTGTATTTAAACTTTTTGACTAATTTAGTAATAGCTTAAACACTATTTACACAACTACTACATAGAAAAGAAGAATTAAAACAGCCTTAAAATAGACTAAAAATAGCAGTAAAATAACGCTTCTTGGCTTAAAAAACACGATTAAAATCAAAAGTAGTATAAACCTATAGAAAACTATAGAAAGAAAAAACAAGAGAAAAAATTATATTACAGTAAATCTATTATTTTCCAGATTCGAGCCTTAACTTGTAAGATATTCTCGTATCCTAATAGAGTATATTTTTTATGACCACTTCCAACAGTGTCGATAAGTTGTCTGAGTTCGTTTTTTAGGTCACTTCTATTAATGTAAGGAGTAGCAGGTCTTTTAGGAGTTTCAACAGAGTTAGATTGTTTCTTAGGTTTAATTGGTGTCGATTTAGGTTTTGTTCGTTCTTTAAATAAATTAAAATCGTCAGACACTATTTAACGACCTCCAAGAAAGTTTCTATCATTTTAACAAGGTATTGAGTTCTTGTTAATCTCGATTTTTCAGCTCTTTTGTCAATTTCTTCTAAAATGTCTTCAGGACATCGAAAAGAAACTGTTTTTGTTGTTTCGTTTTTCGTTTTAATACACCTCTTTATTGTATTTTTTTGTATTATTAATTAATACACTGTATTATTAAAGATATAAAGATTTCGCTTGATTTTATAGCTATTTCAAGCTTTCTACTGCGAGTTTATTGGATTTCCGTCCACAAGAGTCGTTTTAAAATGCTTCTAATTGGTTTTTTTAACCTCAGTAAAAATTTATAATTGCTGATTATATAATCACTGGTTATATAATTGTTGATTATATATCTGTTTACATAAATATCCAAAAAATACTTTCCTTTATAAACATTTATTGGTTGGTTAAAACTGATCAATTAGACCATTCTATTCGCCGATACATTTAAAGAAAAGAACGATAATTAATAAATTAATAATATAATAATGTAATAATATTCTTTTGACGATAAAAAATGGATTTAGTTAGACGATCTATAAATATAACAGAACGCCAAAACCAAAAACTCGAAGCGTGGAAATGGAAGTATCGAAAGAGCTGTTCTGAAATTGTCAGAAAGCTCGTAGATTACTACATAAAAAATCCAAACAAGCTAAAAGAGATATTAAAAAAAGGGGGAAATAAAATATGAATCGAAAAAACAAATCGTTAATACTGCTCGTTTCTATTGTTTCGATACTGTTAATTCAAACTATATCGTTTGCACCACATGCAACTGCTGTCAGCACCTCGGATGCAGTTATCACAGAAGATTGGATGAGTGTGACCAAGGGAACTTTTGTAGATACTTCTCCAGACAGCAGAGAAAATAAATTATGGTCTTATGTTGGTGGTAAAGATTTACTATCGTTTACGAATTTAGGAGTTTCTAACACAAAAACAAACGATGCAGTTCTTGTGTACGAAGCAGAAGTTATACTTGGATTTGAGATGACTATGTATACATCAGCAGCATTCGATAACATATATCCAAACATTGATATTGATAACACTATAAAAACACCTTTTTTTGGAGTAGGATTTACAAGACTTTATCCTCTTGCATGGTGGACAAATGTTTACGATGTTGGATACAACGATATTGTGTTAGGAACAAAGGTCGATCACGACTATACAGGTTCAATTCCTATAACAGTTGGCTTTAAAACATGGACAGGCAAACAACCTCTCACTGTTAATGGTGTAAAGATATCAACTCCTTACTATTCTGCCGATATTAGCAATGTAAAAACTGTTAATATTAGAAGTGGCGAAGTTGGAGGATACGAAGATGTGTTTGTCGACTCTACTGGATTCAGAGAGGGAACAGTAGACTTTACAACATCAGAAGATACTCCTGGAGATATTATGGATACACTCGAATGGCTCGAAGGTAAAAATCTTGGTTGGACAGGGAGCGAAGACACTTACAATTCTGGTATTCAACAATCGGTGATTACTGCACCATATGGTAATTACGACAATGCTCATCCTGCTACTAACAAGGAATTTTCTTTCAGTGTTCCTGCACAATTAAGACCAGAAGTATATAGCATTAAGAACGACATAGAACTAAGAACTGCTGCAATTGTGTTCGAACAACAGCTGTTCGGCGATTGGAAGCTTACAGTATTGTCGCAACCTGCAACCAGAATGATAAAAAGAACTGTAGGAGTTCGTGTTATAAATCAATTTGTACACTGGGACTTCACAGTGAAGATGATTGTTTATGCAACAGTTGTAAACTCTGCCGAACTGTCACAATCTATTTTGGATGATCCTTATCTCGAGATGGGAGATTTTATTTGGGATACTGGGTTTGTTGGAGTTAGAGAAGTAGATGTAAGAGTTCTAGATGCTCCTAATCCATTGATATGGTTAGTAATAGCAGTTGTTGCAGGTGTTGTGTTATTCATTGTATATAGAGTGTATAAATCGAGTAAACAACGAAAGTTTATGCTCCTGCTTGCAGGAAGAAAAGCATAAGTGGTAATAAAAAATCCAAACAAGCTAAAAAAGATATTAAAGTAAAGGAGCTGAAAAAAAGAAATGGAAAACCAAGAAGATATAGATAATTATGAAAGTGACGATTTAGATGATACTATATTTGAATTAAGAGAACAAGTTGAAGACTTAAAGTTGGGATTTAAGTTATTAATGGCGTTAAATCTAATATTGGTAATTTCAATAATAATTAGCTTTTATCTAAATTTAAGGTTTAAAATATAGGTTTTTAAGATTATAAATTTCCAAAATTATGGACAAAAAAGCAAGAATTAAACGATATTTTAAGAAAAGAAGTGAAGGATGATAAAAAATGAAAAATAATAACCTTATTCTATTTGTTTCTAATTTTCTACTAATTGGAATCCTATTTTCTCAAAAATCATTTGACATTTTAACTACTTTCATTTATGTTGGATATAAAGGAAGCATACAAGAAGCAAACACATTGGTTGTTCCTTTTTTGGAGAATCCTGTTTTGCTTTTATCGTTATTTTTATTGTTTATAGGGTTCATTTCTGGAATGAATCTTCTTTTTTATTATAAGAAAGGTTTTAACGAATTCTTATATTTATATTTGTTTTTCTTAGTGATTCTCAATCTACAAGGAATCTGGGTTTTAATTAACAATTACGAAGTATTTAGGAGTATGAATTATTATGCGATTTAAAAAAATAGTTAAGAAAAGAATTGTTTTACTTGTATTTTTAAGCTTGTTTATCTTTCCATTGTTTATTTCTTCCATGCTTCCTGCTATTGAAGGGATTTCCCAACCTGATGATATAGCAGGATTAAATCTTTCCTCTAATGCCGATTTTTATGCCATTTCTGAAAGCGATTATACTACAAGATGGATATTGCAAAATTCTACAATAAGTGCAGTTGAAGATTTTCACGACGACATTAACACAGATTATTGGAATTTAGTGGATGTAGGACAAGTAGATTTTGATCTACAGTATTCAACCATAGGAGATGCTTATGTTTGGTCAGCTGCTCCAGATGCAAACTATGGTTCAGCATCTAACCTTTATCTACAATATACTGTTGGTGGCACTTATATCGCAAATGCTTTTCTTAGTTTTCCATATTTGGGTACTAATTATTTATATACAAATCAAACAGGTTCTAACGAATTGAAGGCGACAGCATATAGTGCAGGCAGTGCAACTGTAAGATGTCATACAACTACTTCGTTTTCAGAAGGTACAATAACATATAATAATGCTCCTGCTCCTGGATCAACTCAAGACGATGTAGCAGTAGCTGGTGCTGGAGTGAAATCTTTTACAATTAGTAATTTTGATGGTTATTACAGATTGTCAATTCTTTATGAAACTGCAACATCCCTTAATTTTAGGAGTAAGGAATATGGATCGTCTATTCCTAATGTGCAGAGAACAGATGTGAATAAAAACTATTTTGGTTCGGGATATATGTATATACAGACAGATACAACTGAATTAATAGGTTTAAAGAGCAAGGATTATGGTGCTCACAAAACTTTAAATTCGGGTGATTATTTTGAAGTTGATTTTCAGACAAATTCGGACTCACAGATTGATTTAATTTTGTTAACAGATGGTGGAGTTAATACTACATTAACTTTAAGTCCTTCTGGAAACGATAATTTTAACAGGCATACTGTTCAAATATCGGTGGATGAAACTGTAGAATTTGATCAATTAAAAATAAGCTCAACATTTGAGGATGAAGATTATGTTAAGGTTTACGACATAAAAACTTTCAAATACACACTTGTGGGAGATTATGCTGATTTCTATTTAGGTTCAAGAAGAACTCAAATTGTTAATTTAACAAGTTCAACCTATAATTTGAGAATATTTGATCCCTATGATGATGGTGTGAAGGTTAATGAAAATATTACAATTGGAACATCTGATTACTTTTATATCTATACTCCAATTGAAACGATTGATTGTCGATTAACTTTATTTAACACTGGAAAAGAAAATCACTTAGATTTTGAAGATTATCATATTTCGATAAATAGGAGTTTAAATGGAGAGTGGAGTATTTTTGATTTATTAGATAATATTTTTACAGCAGATATAGAAACTCATGGTTACATAAATGTATCTGATCGTTTTGACACTCTAATTGACTCGTTTGATAAAATAACATCGTCTTACATAGATTTGGAACTCGAAGTGTATTCGTTGCAAATAAAAAACTTAATGGAACAACGAACAACACTTGATATTAATTCAACTCATGTTTATCCGTTGCTTTCTGGCGATTCTGTTTATTTTACATTATCTAAAGAATATTACGAAATAGGATATTACGATAACAACAATACTTATCAACAGTTTACTATTTATTTAAATTCTAATCAAGCATACGAGCTGAATCGTTCGAAAATGTGTTTTCTTACTTTCACTAATCAAAGAGGAGAATATCTTTCGTTTAACAACTATAAAACCTATGTAAACGAATCTTTAATCTATTACAATGTTATTTACAGGGACATTGGGGATAATGTTTCGTTAGAAATTACGGATTTGTACGACATAAGTGTGAAAAACCATAGTTTTGTAGTTCAAGCTGAAGACAATTATGTTCCAATTATTTTAACAGAATATTCGTTAAAAATAATGAACCAACAAGAAGTTTTTAACCACATCAACATAACACGAGATCCAAACTACTACGAATCACCATTTTACTGGTCTGAATGGGTTGCACCAAGCGAAATAATTGAGTTTACCTTGTTTGCAGGATATTACAAGATTAATTTAACAGACAACGAGAATTCTGCTTATAGTTTCTACGAATACACTCTTAATGGAGATGATATAATCCTTATATCGTCGGGGAATCTTATTTCAAGTGTGATTACTAACATAATTAATGTAAATACCACAATAGGCAACCAGATAACTAATGTAGAGATAAACATAACCAACCAGAACTCTGCTATTAATAATTCTATAATAAATGTGGACATAAATCTTTCAAATGTTAATTCCACTCTTGGAAATCTATTAACAGCAATTAGTTTAAATATAACAAATGTAAACAACAACATATCTGCTTTATATACCTTTACAAACAATAGTTTTATCAACTTAAACAATAATGTTAACACATCGTTTATTTACATGGAAAACAACATTATAGCTATTAACCAGAGCATTTCTAATTTGGTTATAGGGATAGACAACTCCATCAGCTTAATAAATGGAACAATTTCCACATTGATCACTCAAGTAGGAACAAATCTGTTGTTGATGAATACAAGTATCAATACAACCTTATTCAATTTAAACACTACTATTGATTTAATTGGTGCTAACATTACCAGCAATTATATTTTACTTAATAATTCTATAAACTTAACAAATGTAAACATAAACGATTCCAGAATTGCTATTTTAAACAATCTGGTATTGATTAACAACACAATTTCAACTTTAATATCAGATGTTTATTCTGCTGTATATTTGATTAATAATAGCATATATACAGCTGTTGTTGATGTTGGAGTATCTTTATTATTAATAAACAATAGTATTTCAGGAAATTTATCAATAGTATTACAACAAAACGATTTTTTAACTGAGATGTATCAAACAACTATGTTTAGTGAATTGCTCGATTGGACTGGTATTGCTGGCGATCCAGATTTAATAGACTCGCAGATAGACGTGTGGGAATTTATTAATTTATATAAAGATAAAGCGATAGAAGTTAATTTAAGATACAATGATTTAATAGAAACTCTTACTGTGTCTGCTCAGAACACAATAGATCAATACCTACCAGCAGAGGATGTGGAGTATCGATTGTGGTCTATAGCCGACGAAGAATACCTAAACAACTGGACTGCACTACCAGAAAACAAGACAGTCGATTTTGGATTTTTCGAGACGGATTTGCCAGTTGATCCCGAATTATACTTAAAAGACTTTATGGTGATATTTGCTGGATTTTTCATCCTGATAATTGCTTTTGTCGTGGTTGTTCTTTTTATTTATAAAATTAACAAGAAAAAGAAACACAGAGAAAACATTTGGGAAAGTAATTTTTTCTTTCTTTTGAATAGAAGCGATTGTAAGACCTGTAATAGCCGATACAGAGGAATAAAAAAATCTTTTCTTAGAAAATATAGAAGAAGAAGATAACAATAAAAGGAAGCGATAAAATATGGGAAAAAAGAATAGATATAGCTTGTATGGTGCAACCGAATTCCACGAGAAAAGATCTAAAAGATCGAGAGGTGCAGACGAAAGCAAAACAGCAAAAAACACTAAAAAAACTCCAACTAAAGATTGGTACGAAAATCCAAACAAATCAGATGTATATGGAATCGATAGCAAGAAAACTAAAGCCAAGAGTGCAAAACAAGCGATTGGATTTTTACAAACTGTGTCGAAAACTCATGTTCCAAACAAGAACATAAAATACACGTCGAACAAGAAGGCTATAATAAGTCATCCTAAAGCAAGTGTAAGAACACTGCAGAAAGCTATAAATGTTAGATATAACAATGTGAAGATATATAAAAGAAGGAAAAAAGGAAGACCTAACGATTTTTGGGTTTCTGTGTTAAAGAAATAATATTTTTAAGCTTTATAATTCGTGCAATCTAAATTTAAAAATAAACTGTAAGGTGGAACTCTCTTGACAGGTAAAAGAAATAAGAAAAGGAACATAAAAGGCACAGACAAAAAGGTTAAACAGTGGCATAAGACAAAAAATGTAATCCAAACAATCTATTTTACTTTGGGAGCACTTTTCATGTTAATCATGATTCTAATAGTCCTTGGTGTATTAACTCAGGGAGAAATCATATCTTGGTTTGGTTTTTAAAATGACTGATGGAAAAAACAGGGAATACGACACATTTGAGGTCTCGAACAAGTGCCTACAAACTCAAGTTTTGTTATTACGACGACTTGTAAAACAATTTACGGACATATACGAACGAACAGTATTAATAGCGAGTATAGGAATATTTAACGATTACTACGAGGGAATTCGAGTGCAATTGAAAAGATTAGCAAGAGAGGTTTTATTTCACTTACAGGAACAATCCAAGGAACTTAAATTAAAAGTAGAAAGAAGTGTAATAAAAATAGAATGGAAAGAAACAAGGTAAAAAAATGAATCAAAATAGGAAAAAACACAAATATAAAGAAAGAAACTACACTCCAGCAGAGAAAGAGTTAAAACTACGTCATCGAAGATATGGTGAACGAGTTGAGGGAGAAAATTTATACTATTTTACACTACACAACATGATTTCTGGTAGCTTATTTCTTTTAATTACTGGATTATCTGGTATTTGGGAAGTAAAAACTACAAATTTGTTTAATCTCTTTACATCAGAGTTTATCGAGCTCATTTTCTATCTGTTTACCATCTATCTCGTCACAGGCATTCTTGGACGAGTCACAGCATTCTTTCTCATGAAATATCTTTTAAAAATGAACGAAAAAATCATGAAAAAGTTCTGGAACATCAACAAGGGAATCAACAAACTTGGTGTAGTGTGGTTGATATCCATACTTATCAGTTCGTTCATATTTGCTCTTGGAATTGTAGCACTATTACAAAACGCAATTTACGACAAAGATACAGTGTTTACACTTATAGGAACTTATATCATCGTTCGAGTTATTGTGTATTTATCTATTAAGATTGTGTCCTACATTAAAGCTTAATACGAGGTCAAAATACGATTCAGAGCGAAAAACTAACAACTATGGAAGTAAGCACAAGCGATTTAATTGCTTATTTTGTCGATTACTTAAAAACACACACATACATTAAATCCAGAAATGTTGCTATTGCTTATTTAATAGATCTTCGTAAATCCAACCATATTAACAACGACATCTCCAAATTAACTCGAAATTTTAGCAGGTTTTTAGATATCACACATAAGCTTTTTTTAATTAAAAAATACAACAGTAGCGTTTACAAGACAATTAAAACAATTAATTATACAGCTCTGGAACAAGAAATACTTGTTAAATTTAAACCAAGGAATTTTACAATCGGAGCAAAAGTCTCAAAAGAATTTATTCTTTAACTTACTTAGGAACACATATTATATCGTCCTATTTAGAGCTTAAAAAGAGGTCAAAATACAATTCAGAGCATCAAAACAAAGGCACAGGAAAGACGAAAAATAAAGACAATTGTGTTTATCGATTTTATGGAAAATCACATTTATGTAAAAAATAAGAATTTGATCGGCGAACTGAAAGCACAAAACTTCGATTTTTTTAACCAAAAACACACACACCACAGTTTTAGCAATATCTTTTACATAGCAACGAAAATTGGTTACATCGCAAAATACAACAGCTTAATCTACAAAAAAACGAAGGAAATCGATAGAGACGAGCTATTTCAACTTCTTATGGAATCTGTTAAAAGACCTCGAAAAAGTTAAAGTTTTTTCTTTAATTTACTTGTTTTAGATTAAATATCTATGCGACAAGAGCGTCGCACAGGGAAAAAAAGGTTAGGATAGGAAATCCCAACAAAATAAAAATTTTAGAGGTGTTACGACCAAGTGTTAATTGATTTCCAATTATTTAAATATTATGTTAATCAATGTTTAGTTTTTGTTCTTATTTCTAAAAAATGTTTAATTTATCGGACATAAAACACTAATTATTTTACTATTTTACCTTAAAACTAAACATCGTTTAATTGCTAAAAAAACAACTATTTTTTTATGGAAAATCTAAATATTTTTTAATTTTATTTTGGAAAATCTAAACACTGTTTAATGGCTCAAAAGTTTATCAAAAGTTTATAAACGAAAGTATTCTTTAAATATCTACAAAAGTAAAATCAATAAAACCTATAACCAGATTGTTTAAATATTTTATTATTTTAACCGCTCTCTATTTTTAGTTATTCCATACATTTTAAATAGTTGTACGACAATTATTATATGTACTAAAAATTTTAGAAGGAAAAAATTATGACCGAAAAAAATGCAACATCGTTATTCCTATTTGATCGTCTCGTCCACGAAAACGACGATTTTTTAACCAAAGAGCTTTCAGCTTTACAAGAAAATCCGTTTACGAATCAGCAAGACCGATGTTTTGGTCTACTTGTTTTAATAACAAACATTTTCGTTGAATGGGTCGATGCACTACCAAGAAAAGAAAAAAAACTACAAGAGAACAAGTTCAAGAGAGAGGCAAGATTATTTAGCAGTGGAACTAAGTCGTTGGAAGAATATATATTAGCAATAATCCTAAATAAAATTTTACAGGTATTATAATGAGTTCTACTAACAACGACGACAAAAATATCTTCCATTTTCTCAAAAATATTAATCCACACGAATTGGAAAAATATTTGGACGATTTTTGGGAACTAAGCTACGAAGAAGGAATAGAATTAACCTATATTTATGTTAAAAAACTCATTAAAAGAATTTCTGTCGAAAAAGAGGTCAAAACACGATGGATCAGATTAAACGAAAAATATAGGAAAGCATTCATGGATAACGAGCGAATTCATCTATTCAGAACATGTACTGGTTCTGGTAAGACTGTCACAAGTGTTTTGTGGGTAAAATTTCTTATTCAACTTTCTGATAAAATCGAAGGGTTTGTCATTCTTTCTGCAGAGTACGAACATGGCACCAACGAAATAGAACGAATAATGTTGAAGCATGGAAATGCTACGAAGTATGTAAGATTTGAAGGAAAAAATAGACTGTGTAAAGAACTATCAACTGTAATAAATAAAAGAGGTGTGACAATAGAAGGACTAATGAAGAAGGGAATATCGATTATGCCATATTGTGAGGATGCTTGTATATCGAGATCCACCTGTGTATATCTTGGAAATTGTGAAACTGTAATTGCACCTATAGAAAGAGGTGGAATAAAAAATTGGATTGGAGTACAACATCAACTTGGTAATTTCTTGCCGATTTTTCTTCATCATGTTGGAGACATAATATTAATAATAGACGAAGACTTTACCGATGCCATAAAGTCTCACTTTTTAATAAGCATTCCTTTAATACACAAGTGTAGACAGTTTTTAAAGATGGTCTTGGAAAAAGAAAAAATCAAACTACAAAGCGATATTGCTTACAATGCTTTTGTTAAAGAGATGCTTAGTGTTTTCGAAGAGTTCGAAAGAGGAATATTTGATGTAGGAAAAAAAATGAACTACGAAAAATTGTGTGAGTCGTTCGACAAAATCAACGAAGCAAAAGGAACCGACAGTCTTTATCTTAACAGACTCAACAAGTGTGCTTTTAAGTATGTAAAGAACGAACTAATCGAACCATTTAATTTTGTGTTTAGCAGAATGTGTAATTTTATCGACAATTACTCGTTGGAACTACTTTACGATCTGGAAATCGAAGTAGGACACATAGAACAATGGATACGATCTGCTTTTTACAAAAAACAAGACAAAATGTTGCTTACATTTCTCTACTACGACAAATATGTTCTTATAAAATTGTTTGGTAAAGATAACATAAGAAAGATTATTATTAACGATGCAACAGCCAACAAATTAATTCTAAAATACATAATAGGAGATCAAGAACCTATTATCGAACACAACGAAGATTGGATGTACGAAAAATGCGAAATAAGACAATTAAAAAAGCAAGTTTACGACAATAGAATAAAAACAACAAGATATGCACTGTATCCAAAATCTTCTTTTTATCACAAGCGAACATTCGACTTTCTAATGGACGATTTATTTGCTATAATAGATCGACATCCCGAAGAAACAATACTTGTTGTAGCAAGAGACATAAAACCAAAACATATTAAATTCGCAGATGGATACAGCTTATCCGAGTATATATATAACCTAAAAGGAACAAGAGTTATATTTGAAGATTATCCACTTTCTGCAACAAACATATACTCCGACATTAACATAGTAGTACTGCTCGGGAGACCAGAATTGCCAAGAGCTGTCATAAAACGACAAGGAGATTTAATGGGAATATCGCCAGAAATCTATAGAGATATATATTCCAGAAATCAGATGGAACAGGCTATGGGACGGATATTCAGAGGAAATAAGCAAAAGTATGTGTATATTCTTTCTGGCTTCGAAGTAAAAAAGAATGTATCAATAATCTCGTACAAAAGCCACTCAGACCTACAAAAAAAACTAAACAACGAACAAGAACAAATAGAAAAGAAAAAAGAAAGCATAAAGATAGAAAGAGAACTTATGGACTATTTAAATAAGTACAAAGAAATAACTACCAAAGAATATTTAAATCTTATTAAAGTGTCTTATTATAAAGCTCAAACCCTCCTAAAATCGTTTTTAAAACAAAATAAAATAAAGAAAAAAGGGACAATTCCATCTAATAAAGGAGGAGGACGTGAGACAATATATTACCTATAATCATGTAAATTCTTCTTCATTTTAGCTGTAGTTAATGGTAGATACTCATTTAAAAAATTTTCCCCCACTATAAAATATATATATCTTTTATAGTGGAGAGACATTCGTTTAAACAAGTACTTTCAGACCTTCCACTACGATTCTGTACGAAAAATTTGAAAAAATTAAATTAAAATCCTTTTACAATAAAACCTATTTGGAAGAAATTGCATCTATGAATTGAATAATCGTTGTTCTTCTTCATTAATTTCATAATATATATTTTATAGTGTGGACTGATTTGGTTTTATCTGAAGTTTATAGTAATTTCCAGCTTTCTACTTACATTTTATAACTATTCATTTTATAATTTTAAGTAAAATTTTTAGAAATATTAGTTCTAATCGTCATTTTTTAAATAAAATCTTTGAAATAACAACTAAATAAGTTGTTGTTTGTTTAAAACCAATCCTATAAACGATATTTTGGAGCGTATGGATATGCTTCTGTTGTTGGTTTTTAAAACAATTGAACAAATTAAGACAATTGAAGGTGTACGCATCGGAATTAAAGAGAGTATAAAGTATGTCTAACAAGATATTAAGACGATTAGATTGATTTTAAGGAGGAGTTGACTTATTTTATGAGAACATTTGTTAGATTTCTATAGTTCAGCTCTTTTTGATAAGTTTTGTTTTCTGAACGCACTAATACAGTCAAAAATAACCTTACTTTTTTGTAGTTTGGTTCTTCCCGTAAAGCTGTATCGTATTCTTGTGTTAAGTATTTTTTTAGGATGTTTCGAGGTCTCTTATTTATTGTTTTACAGGAATAGACGTGCAATTCGTCGGTATCTAATTTATGAAGCAGTATATCTGGTCGTCCAGAAGCACCATTTCTTATTGGTTTATCTTTTTTGTAGATTTTTAAGCGTTTTAAATAGTTTCTATATTCCTTTTCGAAAAGCTCTCCTACTTTGTCGCTGAAAGCTCCTCTAACCTCGCTATTCCACTCGCTTATAGTTTTCTGAGTGGTGTTGTATTTCAGAGCTAAGTTTTTTTGCAAAGCTCCATCTCTCAATTCTTTGAAAACGGATTTTTTTATCTCGGATACTTTAATTTTATCGAGGACATCGTTATCGGTGTATCTAAAGATAAAATCAACAAGTTCCCAACCATCTATACTTAACACAGTAGAATTAACACCATTATTGCATCCAATAGACAGTGTGTACGAGTATAAATCGTGGATTGTTTTTAATTGTTTAATGTTATCTTGATACACATCGGTGTGATTGGTATAAAACCACATTCTAAAGTTTCGATAACCTCCTTTTCCTATAAAATCGCTACCAACTGCATCTATAGTCCATTTTACAATACTGGAGTGAACTTTTAACAATCGAGTTGTTTCGTCGAAGTCGACATCGGGGCTTGTGTTTTTCTGATACATCGAAATGTTTTTAGAAAACCAAGGACAATAGTTTTCATACTTCCAACTTACAATTCCCGTCTTATCGAATCGTTTGTAGTTAGAAACAAGAATGTTTTCCCAGTCTTTCAATTTTAAAATCTTATCGGGATAATCTTTCAAAATAAAGTCTTTTTTATTGTTTCGTATTAAAGAGCGTGGCAATCGCTTGTACATGACCATATCGACAACATTTTTAAATTCTAATAAAATGCCAAAAGACACGGAGTTAATAATTCCTATAATATTATAATGACGCGATTTGGAAAGAAATTTAACGAGGTTTTTCATTTCAGTTCGCAAGGCTTCTTTTGCGTTGGCTCCCAGTAAACCTTCATCTATACAAAAAATAGAGTTTCTTTTGATTTGTTTTAACTTAAAGATAGTTTCAAATCGACCTACATATTCTCTTGGACACACTTTATTGATAAAATCTATTAAGTCTTGGTGTGCCTGCCAAAACTGGACAACACGCTTGGGATTGTCTTTTAGCATAATGTTTGTAATTTTTAATACCTCTGCTGTCTTACCAGAACCACGACTTCCAATAATCCACAGGAGAAAGCTATTTGTTTTTATGTTTTTATCTTTTTTGAGGAACTCAATCCACTGTGGAGTTATGTTTCTGAATGTTTCTTCTCGACGCGACTCTAAAATCGCTTTTCTAAACATTTCCCACTTGTCCTGTCCAGTTTTTTTAGTTTCCATTTGTCGTTCTCCTATATAAAGTAAGTTTTATATCTGTAAGGTCTTCTGGATAAAGTTTGGACTCTTCTTTGTCTCTTTTGATTTGAATTTCTTCTGCAAGAGTTTCGTAACAGAATAATGGAATACAATACTTATCTGCAACAAATTCCACAGTCTTTATAATCGTGAGGTATGCTTCTGGATTAAGGTTTATTATACAATACTCTAAAATGCTTATGTAATTTTCTATTCGATTGTAGTTGCCTCTACTAAGAGCCATAACACCTTCCATCGTTTTATCCTTTAACTCAATTAGCTGTTTCAATAACTCGTCTTTATAGCTTATCATATTTAGATTATAGGTTTTCAACTTTATATATTTTTGTGCATATTTAATGTAAATAAATTTTAAAAAATAACTTTAATCGAAAAAACTTCTATATAAACCTATTAACGTGTTGTAAATGTCTCCTGGAACAGGCTTAAAAGGGCATTTTTTTAAGATGTGTTGTCAACCCTTTATCCTTTATTTTATAGAATAACAATTTAAATTTATAACAGGTGATTATATAACAAGTGGTTATATAACAAGTGGTTATATAACTCCTGATTATATATTTGGAAGAGTTTTAACAACAATATTTAAATATGGGAAATGCTTCTTATTTAATAGGAAAAAACAATTAAAAGGAGACGATTTTAAATGTCTTTAGCTAAATTATTAGGGATAGAACAAGAACCAAAAAAATATAATGCACGATCAAGTAAAGATAGAAAAGAAATCGAAAGATTAATAGTCCAAGAAATAATCAAGTATCTCGATTCTACATACACCAGAAAGGGATTGAAAGAAGAATTTAAGAGTTATGATTTTCAATTATCGTTATTAAAATCTCCATATGGATTCTTTTTGGAACACATTAATGCGTTTACGATATATGGTCAAATTAAGAAACATTATAATGTTAATGGTTTTCGCCGTTTTGAACAAATTTACGAAAAAATATTTTGGAAACAATCAATATTAGATACCTTGTTCAATCTTTATAAAAAACACGAATAGTAGTTGAGGTGTTAAAATGAGTTTAAAACAAGACCAGATTTTTCCTGTTTTATGGGAGTTGTTAATGGACGAAATTTACGAATTTCACTCTAAAGAGTTAGTAAAATTAAAAGAACAAGAAAGAGGAGACTACTTGAAAAACATAACAGAATTAGAGTACAAGGTTTGGGTTGTTCGTAAAATAGGGGGAAGAGTAAGTTTAAACCTTGCTTTTCATAAGGATTTTCCAAAAATTTGGGATAAATTTATTCCAATTATTGTGAAACAATTAAAATGAGGAAAAAGAAAAAATGGAATTAGAAGAATTCAAAAAAAGAATAAGAGAAATAGCCAAGAATGGCGACTTAGAAAAGGACGACTTAGAAGGGTGCTATCCTACACCACCTCTTGATGTCTTGTATGGCGAGCTTTACATAAGCAACAACGACGCATTTAATGCCACAATCGTTAAGTTGTATAACATTAAAGGACACACATTGTTAGGAAAAGCTTTTACCATAAAAGAGGTTAAGAAATTTGTAGAAGACATCGACGATGTCCCTCGTAAATGTTACGAACATCCAGAAATCTACGGTAAAATAGACACTCTTGTTTTGCTGAAAGAAATAGACCATAAACCCTTTCTGAACGATCCATCATGCTACTAATAAAAATACTAAATAAATATTTTCAAAAAATTATATATCTGTAAACAGTCTATTGCTTATTATGAGTAGTCGTACGAAATGCACTAAATGTGGTAAAATCGTAGATGTAATGGACATTGGAGCGAAAGCAGGTTATTACGATAAAGACAAGAACATAGTTTGTTTCGAGTGTTTTAAAGAAAATCAAGATAATATAATATTTTAAAAAACCAAAACTCTCTTTCTTTTTAAATAGTTAAATTTCCAGACTTTAAATAAATAATTTTAAAAATTAAAAAGATAAAATATGGTATTAAAAGATTTCACAAACTACAAAAAAAGCTATTATAACAGCAGCTTATCAAATCATAAACAGGAATATTTTATGAAAGCTATTTATAATGGATTGGAAGTAGGATTGAGAATGTTGGAAAATATTAGTAAAAAACAGGAACAATTAGAAAGAGAATTAAAACAGATAAAATCTAAAGTGAATAATTTATAAAGATTTACTAAATTTTTTTTTGATAATCTCACCTACCAGCTTGTTTTAATTAAAAATTACAGCCAAAATACATAAAACACTGTGGAAGTTTAAGAATAAGCACATTTTAGAAAAAAAATTTATTTTACGATAATTTATTTTTGAGGTTGGAAAATAGGGTTTTAAGCTCTAAAAATAGTGTTTTCGAGTTATATGTTTATTATAAAATTTCTATATAATGTAATAATTTTTTTAACACCAATAAGTTTAATTAATTACATTAACTTTATATTAATATAGAAAGTATAGAAAGTATTGACTAAAAAGTTTTAAATTTGACTAAAAAAAGTTAAATTAAGGAGGTGGAACTTTATGTCAAGAAAACAAGTGGTTGATATAGATTTTTATTTAGTAGAAACTTTACCATATCCAATGGCAAAAGAAGCAGAAAAACAAGGTATTAAAATAGGAAGGGGACTTATAGCTGTTAAAACAATAATTAATTCTCCTATTAGATATGAATTTACAAATATTAAACAGGGACCTGATGGTCTTAGACAGTTTTATTTTGATATGGCTGCTGAAGATGGTATTGATCTAAACGAAGTAGCAAAAAATATAATGAAATAGAGCTAAGATTAAATTGTTTGCAGATGGCAATATATTTATTCGTTTTTTAATTGACCATACATTTTTTTATGATTATTTTAGTTCTAATTATCCTCACAGAGATGTAGTAAGTTGGCTATTTAATTACATCCATTATAGAATTGGTTTAATTTCATATAAAAAAATACTTATAATGCCAGAAATAATATTTAATAAAAAAGTACAATCTGAATTTCCTATTTATAGCGACACACCTTATACAGCTATTCATGCATTTTATAAGATGATAGATTTATTTAAATTATATGAAATTGTTGATCTTGACTCGTCAATAATTAAAGTTGCTAATAGATTATTATCTAAAGACATTAGACCTATAATTGTTTCTTCTGTAAATGAGAAAAAATGGCTTGAACTTATTAAAAAATGGGGTTTAGAAATTGGCTTAGAAGAATTTACAAAAGTAATGAGTGATAACAGAATATATAAGAAATTTCCTTGCGAAATTGTTGACACTAAAAAACCAGAAGCAAAAAAAATACTTTCTGATATCCTTTCTAAATATGATTCTGAATATAATAAAGTAATTCGACGTATGTCGTCTTAATAAATATTTTTTTTAAAAATTTCTATATAATGTAATGTAAAACTTTTTTAATTTTTAGTATAAAAGTTTTTAGGGCTCAGATTTATAAGTTTTAAATTGTTAACTTTATTCATGAAAGATTGGATTCTCAATTTATTAATTCTTGTTGGATATATTCAATTTTTCCTACTTATAGTAGTTCCATTTGGACTTTATGTGGATAAGATAGTTTAAGGGGGTGAAAAAGAATAATGTGGGAAGTTGTTATTGGTATTTTTATAGCATCATTACCAGCATCTATAATACTTGGATTGAAAGAACTGATTGATTATATAAAGAAGAGAAAAAAGCGTAATGAAGAAATAAAAAAGAAAGAAGATAGAACTGAATACCTTAAATGTATGGTTATTGAGGCTGTTGAAAACGGAGGCACATTTTATATAGAATATTTATTACAACACAGAATGGAATTATTAGAGTTAGGAATTACGATAAAAGGTAATAGTAGGTTCTTTAGTTGGGACAATACTTATGTACAAATAATGTCAGATGCTAAAAAAGGGGAAAAATTAACAGGTTATAATGATAAATTTATTCGAGATATGAAGAATTATAAAAAAATATAAGATTATCATGTAATCTATAAAACCAAAAAATTTTAACCTTAAAATTATATTAGGTTTATAAGTTCCATGTAATGATATGAGCCATAAGTAATTTACTAAAAATAACGAATCGAGTTTTTATTACTTATACAAAATAATATTTAATTACTTATAACAATTGTAATAGTGGATAGATTATGAGCAGCGAAAAGGATCTATATTCCGAAGTTAAACGGCGCAAAATGGAAGCACTTGGTAAAAAAGATGTTGTAAAAGCGGTTGAGAAGCACGGTAGAATCCTTGCGGTTGAAGGTCG
>SDBT01004735.1_pt1 | contig 23005 bp, 20 predicted proteins | sample 2277101 | NCBI WGS metagenome assembly SDBT01 (sample SAMN10404973, study PRJNA504765) | marine sediment metagenome | isolation source: marine sediment core GS10_PC15, 103 cmbsf | place: Arctic Ocean: Southern Knipovich Ridge | collected 2010 | reverse complement strand
CCGGATTATCCGATTGCGACGCTACATATTCTTTGGAGACCAGATTCATACCATCCCTGAGCGGAGAGACAAGGCAGACATCCGATACTCGATAGAATCCCGCCAGAGTCTCCTGATCGTAGGAACGGTATAAATAGCTAATCGGCACCCAATCGGCATCCGCCAGCCGGCCGTTAATTTCACCCACCATCCGGTCAATATCACGCTTCTGACTAATATATTCCGGGATTCTTGTCCTTGACGGCGCCGAGATCTGGATCATGCTGACTTTGCGTTTCCACGATGGGAAGCGGTCCAGCAGCCTCTCGAATGCCCTCAACCTTTCCACAATACCCTTGGTATAATCCAATCGATCAACTCCCAGAATCAGCCGCCGGTTGCCTATAAACTTTTTGATGCTTGCGGCCTGATTCGCCGCTTTCGACGATGTAGACCAGCTGCGAAAAGAGCTGAAATCGATTCCGATTGGATAAACTCCGATTTTGACCTTCTTTGATCTATATTTGAAACTGTGATCTTCGAGAGTCCCATCAAGATCAAGGAGAAGGCTCTGTTCGAAATTATGACGAAATCGCTCGGTGTGAAAACCGACAAGGTCATAGCTCAAGAAAGACTCCAGCATGTTCTTTGCCCATGGCAAGATTAAGAAAATATCTGCAGGAGGAAACGGAGTATGGAGAAAAAAACCGATGGGGCCTTTCCAGCCCAGTTGACGGAGACTCGCTCCCAGCGGTATCAAATGATAATCCTGAACCCAGACGATATCCCCCGACTCCAGGTACGGATACAACGCTTTTGATAATTTCCTGTTTACCCGGTCATAGGTTTTATGTTCTTCATCCTTCATCCGCACGCGCGTAGGAAAGCTATGCATTAGCGGCCACAGTGTGCGATTGCTAAAACCGGTATAGTAATTTTCAACCTCGCTCTCTGAAAGATCTGTGGTCAGATAATTGACTTTCCCATGTAATACGCTCTTGACAACCATTGGCTGCTGGCGACGTGATGTCTTGCCGCTCCAGCCGAACCAGATGCCTCCTCTTTCCTCCAATGCCGGGCGAATGGCAGATACCAGCCCTCCTACAGGCCTGTCACGAGCATCGTGATATGCGTCGCTGGATAAATCCGGCACCCTGTTCGAAATCACGACTAATCTGCTAATCTTGATATCCCCCGCTCCTGGTTGCCCGGTTCCATATGTCAAGGAACTGCAACAATTCGCTCGGCGGCAAAAGATGTAGCCTCGCCTTAGTGGGCCTTCTCTCAGGACGAACCAGCACACCGAGCCCATGATCGGCTATTACCCCAAAGGCGTCTTCATCTGTAAGATCGTCCCCCAGATAGGCAAAAAAGCTGTTTGGTGGCGATTCTTCGATAATGGCCTTCACGACATCCCCTTTATTCTTCCCGGGCACACGCAATTCAACGCCGCCGTCGAAATAATCGAGATCTAATCCGAAATCTACGGCAATCCGTTTCAATTCTTTTCGGGCAAACTTGCGAATCGCAGTCATTTCCTTTTCAGATTTACCCCGCCAGTGAAGAGCTACACTGTTAGGTTTTTCCTCTCTGTAAATCCCGAAATTCATTTTTTTGATCAGAAAGTCGGCATCCGCCAACCCTTTGAGATGACTTTCACTAGCAGGCATTATACTATAACTGCCGTCCGGACCTCTGCGTTCCCGTCCATGCGATCCCCAGATCTCCGGCATCTTGCTAAACCCCAGAAGCGGAATAAGATCGGCAATAGCTCGGCCGCTGATTATTACGATCCTGCTATTGTCGGATCTCATGATTTGCTCCAGGATTTCCCGAACTCCTGGATAAAAGACCGCCTTTTCTCTTTCCCGATGAAATGGCGCCAGCGTGCCATCATAATCAAGCATCAAGACCGCTGACGAAGACTTCCGAAGTGACTCAAAGATGTAAGACTGATTCTGGTCTAATGACACCTGCGTAATTATATATTATTTTCAGGCTGCAATCAACCTGTTTGTGAAACCTTTTTTAAGTCCCAGAAGGAGAGTCAGATACTCCCTTAAATGGCGGGTCAATAAGAAATTCTCTCGGGCGAATTCCTTTCCTTTTTCTCCCATTAGCCTCATTCTGCCGCGGCGCTGAAGCAGATATCTTATGCGGTGCGCTGCTCCTTCGGGCGTGTTTACAAGAAAACCGGTATGATGATTAATCACTTGCAGAACAATACCACCGGTATTTCCGCCGATTACAGGTTTGCTTTTCCACAGACCTTCTGTGACAGTCAGCCCGAAACCTTCGCGAGTAGATTTCTGGATTATTATATCGGAGATCCTCTGGAGGGCGTTGATCGTTCTATGAGCGTCGTCCGGCAGCAGGAGAATATGAATGTCCTCATCATCACCGGCTTCTTCCCTGACCTCGTCTAAAACAGTCTCTCCCTCGGGATCATCGGTGGCTCCACCCCCGGCGAGTACCAGTTGTGCCGGAGCGAAATCCTGAACGATCCTGAAGGCCTTGATTACCCCGAGCGGGTCCTTGAACCTATCGAAACGAGAAATCTGTACAAGTAAAGGGCGATTCTTATCGAGACCGAACCGGGAATAAATCTTCTCCATTTCCCAGTCATCCAGATCGCAATTCTTATCGCACAACGGATCAATGCTGGGTGCGATTATGAATTGGGGATGATCCAGATAACGGCAAAAATTGCTCAGAGAAAAGATGCTGGCATCGTAATCGACAAGAAACCTTCTAAGATATTTCCATACTTGCCGGTCGGGATGGCTGGCATCAATGTGACATCTCCAGATCCATTTTCCCTTTCTGTTCGGACAGAGGGGGAGCAACGCGGCCGGTTGAGGATCGTGAATAAAAACAGCGTCGGCCTCCTCCAGAATTGGTCTCAGACGTTCTGCATTTTCCTCGATTGTTTGTTCATACGCTCTCAAGTCGGATGACGTCAGATTCACGCGGTCGCCCTGAAAGCCGTTATGGAACATTTTGGTTGTTCTGAAAAAATCAGAGTTTCCCTCAACCACTTCCCACGAGGCATCGATACCCAGTTCCTGCAGAAGCGGAATCATCCATGATAGAATTTCCGCCACCCCCCCGCCAACCCTTGTCGAGTTAACATGCACAACTGTCATGCCGGTCAGGCTGGAAGCCAGCTGATGGAGTTGATCCAGCACTGCCCTTCCCACTACAGGTTCGTATTCTATCAATTTCCGATTCAGCACGTCAAAATCCCTTTCAAAACCTGGTCTGCAGTATGAGCGAGCTCAATCTGCAGTTCCTTCATCGAGAGAAAATAAAAATCTATTACCGAAAAAGATTCGACCAAAGACTCCCCGCGGTCGTTCCAATCTTGAAGCCATGCTGTGAAATCATCAAGCCTCCCTTCGACCCGACGACGAGCTTCCAGAAAATGATAATAAAGACTGCTGGTGGTCATCCGGGATATCGCCTGAGGCAGTTCAATCGGGTCTTCAATCCGCCGTCCCGTATCGAAAACAACCGTTAGCGCCTGTAGAAAATGAAACTCTTGCCCGGATTTGGCCCAGGGAACATGAGTAATCTCCGAAAGTCTATCGTCTATCATATCCAACAGGATTCGCCTCAATTCCTCCATGTCCTCGAAATCATAGGGATCCAGAATTCCCAACCTCTCGGCCAGAATTTCGTCATTAAGAGCGCGATGTGCCCAGACCGCAAAATCATTACGAAAGGCCGGATCATCAAATGTAGCCCTCAAGGGTGTTTCGCAAAAGTGATGATATATTGAATCCGACGAACAGGATCTGATCCTGTCGTAGAGTTCCCGGAGGTTGTAGGCCGGCTGAACATCCGCCATCCTGACTACCAGGGCACAGTCTTTTATTTGAAAAGGCCTAACGTTCATCATTAGATAATCCACCACTTAAAGCGTAAATCGCTATCTGAAGTTCCCATCCTAAATAGGCAAAATCTATCTACATTGGCCGAATTTCATTAGATTGGTCGGCAAACGTATTAATTTCATTATTTTGAGTTTTCTTTCCCTGTTTCAACTTAGAATTTCGGCAGATCCCGGGCTTCAATTTGAAACCCCCGAAGCGGATATTTATAGATATTTTTCCATGTATTCTGAGCCCTGAGAATTCCAGGAACAAGAATGAGTTTGCTGGACTTTCCGAAAGTGTTAACCATCGGGATGACACCTGAGATTGCAGATTAAAACCGGAGGATATCGAACAGATCGTGGAAAAGCCGATCCCCCATAATACATTTTGTATGTGCAGATTTAGACCCGCTTTATATTAAATAGCTTTTCAGCAGGCCTATTTTTGGATACAGCGCTTATGGAATAATCGATGGCGTAATGAGTATCATCAGATCGGTTTTCGAATTCTTCTCGGTCCGATGTTTGAATAATTCGCCCAAAAATGGTATATCAGAGAGGAGCCAGACCTCATCAACGGTGGTGATAGTTGCTTCTTTGATGAGGCCACCGATGACAAGCGTCTCGCCATTCTTTACTATGACATCGGTGCGAACCGAGCGTTTTGACGTTATCGGTTGCTGGTTGTCCGCCGGGCCGACCCAGCCAGTGATTTCTTCAACTGTCGGCTTGCAATTTAACGTAATATAGCCATCGTCATTAACCACCGGCGTAACTTCAAGCGTAATTCCTACGTCCTTAAATTGGTAGGTAACAATATCCTGAATGACTGCTCCCTCCGAAAAGCGGCTGATAGTGGGGATCGGAATGGTTGTCACCACATTGATTATTGCCGGTTTGCCATCGGATGTTGTTACCGATGGATTGGAGATCAGCTTCGAATTGCCCGTCGATTTGAGATACTCCAGAAGTAACGATACCTCGGAAATATTCATGGTGCCATAGGTAAATGATCCTGCCTTGAAAGGTAGAGTGGAATAGAGGCTTAGACGCTCGGATAAATCTCCCGTCGGTAGCACTTCCTCTTCTTCGGCGCCCGTTATACTTGCCCTTATGCTCTTGCGCCAGTCCAATCCGAATGATTGGTCGTCGGTAATACCGGTTTCCACCAGTTTTACATTGATAGCCACTTGCTTTGGCTTTACGTCTATCTCGCTTATAAATTCTGCGATAAGAGGGATTACAATCGCCAGATCGGTTACAGCTAATATCTTCGCGGGGTATCCCCCCCCCCCGGCTCGTCGGTAGAATGACCGGATGACACGATCTGAACTTTCCCTCGCGATGAAAGCATATTCTGTACTTGCAGTTTTATTTGACGGGCATCTAAGTATTCCAGTTTAAAGATCTTCGTTTTCAGTTCACCGGGTATCTCGTCGGCCAGTGGTTTAATGACAACAATATCCCCGGCCGTATAATAAACGAAACCCGATACGCTGAGCAAGGCATCGAGAACATCTCTTATCACCGCCTGCGTTAGGTGGGCCGAGATCTTGATATCGTTGAGCTGCGGCATAACAATATCAAAACCGTTTTGCCGGGCCAGTAAGGCTAAAGCGGATCCAAGGGGCGTCTTCTCGAAATCGACATTTACTTTCTTATTCATCCACTCCGGCGAATCAGGCAACACGCTTTTGATTACTCCTTCCCCATTCTCGGAATTGTAGAAGACAACAATTATCTTTCCATTCGCCTTGCGGCTATAAAATCCCGGTTCACCTGCGAGCTCGCAGATGACACGTACGACAGGATCGGTAGTGTATCCGGGCTGGATCTCGAGTCTGGAAACAGGATCGGTAAAGGATTTCTTTATCGAGCCAGGCGGGAGCTCACCATTCTCTATTTCGACGACCACTCTATATGGGTCATTCATTTCATAGGTTCTAAATGTCGGCTCGCCGTCACCCGAGATTGTCATTATTACCGAGTCGGGATGTGTGAGACATGAAACGCTCTGGATCGTAAATGTTTCTGAGGCGCCAGCGCCGCTGGAAAGAGCGGCAACGAAAGCGAATATTATGAGATTCTTTGTTATCATTTTGATCCTCCAATTCTTACCCATATAGAACCCCCGGGACCCTTAAACAGTGCGGCGTCCTTCGTTACCTCAACCAGGTGCCAGGGACCGATCTTCTCGCCCACCGCTACAATCATGCCGTCGACCACCGCCATAGCGCCTGCTTCAGAAACCGATATGCCCGATAATTGAGGCTTCCGCACCTGCCTGGTTTTCTTCACCGATTTTGGCGGAGCCGATTTACGATATTTGTGATCATCTCTGAACGGATCGCCGTTCCACTTTTCTTCGTCATTCCTATCTTCCTTCTGCCCGTCCGATGATTGAATCGGTAGATCTATAACCATCGCTACCGTCGCCGGGCCGGAGACCTCGATCCGGGATGAATCAAGCGAAGCTTCTCCTGTATTTCCCTCTCCTGAGAGGAAATGGAAATACGAGCCATAAATAACAGCCACCACAAATATGGAATAAACTATCACTGTTCTACGTTCCATCGGTCACTCGCTCATCTATTAAATCATTATCGAAAAATCTAAAGGCCCCCTTTAATGTCATTTGGAGCCTATTCCCGGAGGCGTCCCGCCTGGTCAAACTCATTTCAGAGATCGCCTGCAAGTAAGGAACTCCTTCGAGATCATCCAGAAATTTTCCCAGGGAGGTAAAATCGCCGTGAAACGACGCCTTAAACGGCACTATTGATACAGCTTCGGTTTTCTCTCTTACATCGATGAATTTGGGAACGTCGAGTTGAATATCGGCAAGACGGGCGCCTCGCGTGGCAGCTTTACTTTTCAAATCGTCGATAAGCGCTTGCGGTTTATCCACAGGGAAAAGCATCGGCAAATAACCAGATATTTTCGAACGAGAGACAACAAAAGCATCAACAAATTCCTGGATATTCTGCAATTGGTTTTGGATACTTTCTGTGGAGTTTCGGGTTTCGAAAATCCGATTCAGCGTTTCCTGCTTGTAATTCACATACATAAGATATCCAAGCAAGCCGGCGGCAAAAATCGTCAAAATCGGCCATCCTGATTTTAGATGATCTCGAACCCGGCTCATGAAATTACCATTTCCCCTCTAAAATAAAACTTTCCGTTTTTCTGTCGCCCGATAGTTTCCGTCCCAGTCTCTGTAACCTGAGTTGCTCGATCCCCCTCGATCTAAGGCTCTCCATAAAATCCATTAAGGCAATGTCGGTTCTCGATAAATCACCGTCGTAATAGCCTCCTATATTCAAATGAAGTGTACGCTCTCTTCTCACAGCGGAGATATTTTCCAGGTAAATACCGTCCGGCGTTATATTGCTGAAGATTTTTAAAAGCCTCGAATTTTCGTCGCTCGGCGATGCCAATTGATCTCCCAGGGCGGTTAAGAATCGCGCCCTGGATTGATATTTAACGCTCTGCAGGTAGGCATCGGAGTTTTCCATTCTCCCCTTCAATAACTGGAGGTGAACCAGCTCCGATCTCTTCCTCATTAGATCGTCAATCCATAACGACGCAGCGATAATCTCTACGAGGATGCCAAAGAACAATACATACTTTACAAGCTTATTTATTTTATTTTTCTTGATTCTCTTCTCTATAGACTGCGGAAGGAATCTGAAATCTCCTTCGCCGATCAATGCTGCGCCCAGAAGCGGTATATACCCGGGACCGGCTTCTTTCCAGAGCTTCTGGCTATCCTCGGACATTCTCAAATAGGGATCTACGGGGATTACTTTAATATCCACCTGGTCGGTTATCGCTCTCCATAAGGCGGGGACCTCGTCGGGCGGTACGAGCAATACGATCCCCTCAACTTTCAAATCCGGGAAATGGCCATAAAGAACCTCGATACTATTGGCTAACTCCTCGACAATTCTCGCCGGTCGAGAACCGCTTTGCGGTATACCTACTTCATATTCCGCGAGGGTTGTTTGTACACTATGTGAGTATTGAAGACCTTCTGAATTGTAAAAGCCTATATTTATCTCCGAACTGGTTTGATATACATAGCAGTATACAATATCGGTGGATGGCGACCTGGGGCCGAGCGACACCAGTGATACCGCCGTCGGAACAACACCCGCCAGATGCTCGCCGATGTATTGCCAGCAGTCTATTTGCGAACGCAGAACGGCACCCACTGTGATCGCCGACTTACTGACCTGTTCTTTATCTCTCTTTATGAAAAGATAGGAATCCTCGATGGCTATTGGGATCCGCTTGTTAACCTCCCACGACGCTACTTCCGCAATCTCACTTTTCTTAAGTGGAGGAAGCTCCAGTCTCCTTACAAAGAAATCAATATCCGAGGAAACAACCAGAACATCACTGTACGTAAGATCCGTATTTTTTTCTATCCATTTCAGACCGGCGCGATGGAGATCAATCGGGTCACCTGACTCTAACAGGAAATCAGACCTGGTTAACTCACCGAAAGATTCAATATCGATAGAGTCTCCCTTCCGGGAAAAAAGCGCGTATCTGAAAATATCCGAAGTAACAATCGTAGCCAGCGTCTGTTTTTTCGAGACCATTCTCTTAAAGAAATCTTGTGCCCGATTCACCACATATTTCGATTTGCCGCTTATTTTTGAGATCTGCGGAACCTCGGAGATGAGTGTTGATTTAGAATTATCTTCTTTTAAGGCTTTCATTTTTTATTCGATTGACGCCTCCCCGATAAATCTCCGTTGACACTGACGTCGTTATAAAATGAGCCAATACGACGCAGCAAATATTGTGTGGCCGCCTTTGCTGACGGGGCTCAATAAATCCCTCGTCCAGATATAAGAGTTTTACATTATCTTATCGTCATATCTGGACAACAATCAAATAGCAGAACGCCTTTTATCGCATCAACTTATGCGGAAAGTAGAATCCAGGCCAGAATTCAAGGCAATAGCAATACCGGGGGAAATATATCTATATGGCCACATATACAAACCGGGTCATTAAATTTCATAAGATATTGAGTTGCATGGAAATCGCAGGGCCTCAACCGCCCCCGGACCAGATCCCTCCGGCAAACCGCAACTCGCAGTAGGCATCGCTTCCCGGTGTGAAAGAGATATATCTCGATGTCGTATCGTTGCTGGCCGAATAGATCGCCCTGATCAGATGGTTCCCTATGGGAATCGAACTGGAAAAGGAAAAAACTCCCGCCACAGATGGACTTGTTGACGACGATGTGGTATTCCCGCCGCCGTCGGGATAATAGATCGTAACCGTGACACTCGAGGCACTATCTCCCGGTGGGTAGCCAAGCCCGTCATAAACATTGCCTGTAACCGTATTGGATGTTAGATCGGATACGTTTTGAGCGAACTGTTTGGTGATAGGTGAGCCGCCGCCGTTGGATGATATGATGACTCCGCCGGTGTATGCATATAAATCTCCCCAGGCGTCTTTCTTATAATCATCAGCATCTTCTATAAAACTGCTTTGAATATATGGCCCGTTCCATGTGGAATATCCCCCCGGATTCGTTACCAGCGCATCCAGATTCGGCGGAAGCGCCCCGATGTCGCCAACGTAACCAAAGTCGGCACGAATGCCATCCTGAACCTGATTCCGATCCCCTATTATGGCCTGGGCCAGCAATCCCATCTCCTGAGTCGTGGCTTCAAACCTGGACTGCTCAACAGCGGGCTGCATGGACCTGAGAGCAATCGTGGCTATGATGCCCATTATCACGATAATCAGCACCAATTCGATGAGAGTGAACGCTTTTTCTCTTTGTTTACTCATCTTTGGTTATGGCGCCGTAAAGGTAATGATATCGCCGTTTGAGAAGGTTATTGTAAACGCTGTTCCATGTATATCATAATCGGCGCAATTGCCTGTTGGACATTCTTTCCAGGTATCAATATCGATTAGTGCTACCTCAGAGGCGTTCAGGATTTGCGGGACGTTAAATGTTGCCACATCCCCGCTTCCGTTCCTGGGATTTTGCTGATTCCAAACAATACCGCCATTCCATCTTATCCTTTTATAATAGGCCGTTGGCGAGCTGCTGTATTCGACAGTCATCGATGTTACCGTGATAGCGGGACATCCGCTATTATTTATCTGAAATCCCACCATATCGCCGGCAGGAGATGTATTGGCTGACCCGCTGACGTATTCAATGCCGCCGTCGACAGTTCCTTCCCAGAGGTTCGATGGAAAACGCAATTCCGTATATACATCGCTACCTGGATTAACGGCGACATATTTGGCCGTTGTGTCTTCGACGCCTGTAACCACGGCACGTATTAAATGTAATCCTGTCGGGATGAAATTCTCATAAGAAAATTCGCCCGATCTTGCTGGCGTGGTCGATGAGCTGGTTGTGGAGCCATTTCCATCGGGATAGTATATGGTTACGGTGACGTTGGATGCGCAATCCGAGGGAGAACAACCGGTCTTATCACGGACGATCCCGTATATAGAGTTGGACGTCAAACTTGAGATAGAATTGGCAAACTGCTTCGTCATGGAACTTCCGCCGCCCGTGGAGGAGATAGTTACCCCGCCGCTGTATGTATACAGATTGTTCCAGGCATCTCTCTTATAATCCTCGGTGTTTTCAACGAAATCGCTGATAATATATGGTCCATTCCAGGTAGCATACCCCCCCGGATTGGTTACCAGGGCATCAAGATTTGGTGGCAGTGCGCCAACATCCCCCACATACCCGAAATCGGTTCTGATTCCGCCGGATACCAGCCTTTCGTCGCCGACGATACCTCTGGCCAGCATTTCCATCTCATCTACCGTTCGATTAAACCGTTGGTTTTCATCGGAGCTTTTTAACGATTGTACTGCGATGCTGGCGAGGATCCCTATGATGACAATCACAAGGATAAGCTCAATTAATGTATAGCCTCTATTTTCCATGTCAAAAGGCGACTGTCAGGCTATCCGGCCCGCCTACACTCTTGATGGTTCTCGCGCCGGCATTATAGATATAGTTAACTCCCCAGGCATCAACGAGATATTCGTTATTATTCGATTCAATATATGGGCCATTCCAGCCCGTCTGAGTAAATCTATCCCAGTTTGAAACACCACCAGGTTTCGAAACCAAACCTGACAAATCCGGGGGCAATGACCCAACATCATTTTCATATCCCCTGATCTCAGCCGATCCCGTCTGGCCGACAATAGCAGTTTTTAGAAACAATAGCTCCCGTTTCGTGGAGTTCTCTTTCGATGAACCTATCATTCCTCCGATTACCGGTATGCCCACTGACGCCAGAATCCCCAATATCACGATCACTATAACCAGTTCGATAAGAGTAAACCCGAAATCGTCGTCGATTCCGGGTTTATAGAAAACTTTCATGGCTGAATTCTACCAGTTGTTTTCGCCAACGGTGTTAGTATTCGGCCAGATCTCACCCGTCCCCTCAAGGTATGCCCATCCTCCGCGAGTTCCGACTATAGTCCCCTTAGTAACACCGGTAACCACCGAATCGGGAGAGTTGGCTGCAAGCTGGTACGGATTGGCCGGTAAAGTGTGTTCCATAACTACCCCGACAGTCCTCAGGCTGTCTATGGGCGGCCAGATGGCGGTTCCGGTCGTGACTGCGGCGTTGGCATAGTAGATACTGACACCTGACCTCAGGCTGCCAAGGGCGCCTCTTGCGGCGGAGGCTTTGGCTTCCGCAACTATGTTCTTGTATTTCGGTATAGCCACCGAAGCAAGAATTCCGAGGACCACGATTATGATTACCAGCTCGATAAGCGTGAATCCCTTTTCTTTCCTGAACATTTTCATCGCTTCCCCCAGAAGTGTTGAACTTCTTATTTTCTAAAAATACCTATCAAATTCCACATCGGCATAAAAATCGCCAGGGCCAGTATTAATACTGCTGTTGCAATCAGGACCGTTAAGATCGGTTCAATTCGGCTGGTGAGCTTTTTCGTATCGTGTTCGATCTCAGCGTCATAATGTCGGGCTGTCTCGGATAACAGGTCTTCCAATGATCCTGATTCAAGCCCAATGGAGAACATCTGGACAACCATGGAACCGAAATACTTCGAATCCCGCATTGGTTGCACTAAATCACGCCCTCCTGATAAATTTTCGGCCATTATTTCTATGACTTTAGAAAAATAATGATTGTTAACAGATGTTCGCAGAATCCCCAAGGCTTGCGACAGGGGAAGTCCTGCGGATAGTAAAGTAGATAATATATAGCAAAATCTGGAAAGGATGGTTTTAGCGACCACCGCTCCCATAAGCGGGATCGAGAGTTTTGCATAATCGAAGCCTCTTTTCCCCCATCGCGTCAGGCGCATCCTCCAGAGAACAGTAACCAGCGCCGGCAAAACGATTATCATGAAAGGCCAGTAATTGGAAATGATATGATTGATGCCGATCAATAGCCTGGTGGCCCAGGGAAGATCTGCACCGTAACCAGAATACATCGCCGCGAATTTTGGTATGACGAATGTAATGACGACAATAAATGCCAGGCCCATGGTGAACACGACGAATGAGGGATAGCGTATAGCCTCCCTGACACGTTGTTTGATTTTCTCCTCTCTCTCGATCAATTCCAGGGTTCTCATCAGCATGATGTCCATCGTCCCGGATTCCTCACCAGCTTTTATGGTGCTTATAAAAAGCGCGGGGAAATATCCTGCATGATTGTCGAGAGCCTGAGAGAAACTGGCTCCACCTTCTACTGATTTCCTGACGTTTTGTATTACCTTTGATAACTTTGTATCGTCCATGTCGGCAGCAATGATGCCGAGCGAACGCAAAAGCGGGATACCGGCCCGGTTCAACGTACGAAGTTTTCTGGTGAAAATTATTAGATTTTCGGGTTTTACGGAGGATCTAAATAACAACCGGAGACTTCTCGTTCCACCACTCAGCCTGCGAACCGAAACCGGCAACAATCCTCGCGAATCAACAATAGATTTTGCCGCCTGGTCGCTATCGGCCTCGATGATACCCTTTGACTTCTTGCCCTCCGGCGATATGGCAACATATTTATACCTTGTTATCACGCAAGGATTCCTCTTTTTCCGCTACGCCCTCAGGCGAATAATCATCGTCATGAGATACTCTCAAAACTTCTTCGATAGTTGTTATGCCATCGACCACTTTGGCAAGACCATCGGTCCGTAAAGATACCATGCCAAGATTCAAAGCTTCCTGCCTTAAACTGGCGTGAGGCACTTTGAGATTAACCATAGCTTTGAGCTTCGGTCCCATTATCAGGAGTTCATGAATGGATGTCCTGCCTGTGTAGCCCTGGAAAATGCACTTAGGACAACCCTTGGCCTCAAAAGCTCTTGGCCGAAAGCCGTATTTTTCCAATAAGCTATGAGTGGCAGGATCAAGTTCTTTTATTTCCGTTTTGCAATGAGCGCAAAGAGTCCTGACCAGCCTTTGAGCCAGCATGCACGATACAGCGCTTGATACAAGATACGGCTCGATCCCCATATCAATCAGTCTATTCAGGGCAAAAGGAGCATCTGACGTATGTAGAGTTGAAAACACCATATGGCCGGTCATTGATGCTCTGATGGCGATTTCGGCTGTTGCAAGATCCCTTACCTCTCCCACCATTAGTATGTCGGGATTTTGCCTGACAATCGACCTCAAAGATGATGCAAAGTTCAATCCTGCCTTCTCGTTTAGCTGAACCTGGGTTATGGCAGGCAGATTATACTCGATAGGATCTTCAACTGTTATGATGCTTTTCTCCGGCGTGCTTATTTTTGATAAAGTAGCATAGAGAGTTGTGGTTTTCCCGGAACCCGTGGGACCTGTAATCAATACCAAACCCTCGGGGCGAGAGATCATTTCCATCCACATTTTGAGGTTCCTGTCCGAAAATCCCATATTATTCAGATCGAGAATTAGCCCCGTTTTGTCCAGAATGCGGATTGCGATCTTTTCACCGAAAGCAGTTGGAAGCGACGATACCCTGAAATCGACCAGAGATTTCTTAAACCTGGCCTGAAACCTGCCGTCCTGAGGAAGCCTCTTCTCCGAAACGTCCATATTCGACATCACCTTTATTCTGGATACTACGCCTGCAATCAATGCTCTTGGAAGCGAGGAGACGTCCTTCATCAAACCATCAATCCTGAACCGAACCCTTAACCCGTTTTCATCGGGATCGAGATGTATATCTGAAGCTCTCATGATGACGGCCCGAGCGATCACGATGTTCACCAGTTTGACCACGGGCATATCGCTCGAGATATCCCCCTGTAAGTCCGCATCGATCTCATCGACGGTTATGGCGACATCGTCGGTTTTAATATCCTCCACGGCCTTGCCTACCGCTTCGTCAATCGAAAAGCTGCTCTCGATAGCAGCCTCGATCTGTGATTTTGCGGCAACGACGCGTTTTATCTCCAGTTTTGTTTGATAGGCCAATTCATCGAGAGCAATAAAATCCAGTGGATCATACATGGCCACTGTCAGCACGGTACCTATTTTGAAGATTGGTATGAGAATGTGCTTTCGCGCCAGATCGGCTGATATTACTGCTGCGATATCCCGGTCGATAACCATATCCCTTAAGTTTACATGCGGGATATCGAGCTTCCTGGCGATGGCCAGCATCAACTTTTCCTCAGTTAACATCCCCAGAGAAATCAGGATGCTGCCGATTCTCTGACCGGAACCCTTCTGCCGCTTAAGAGCAATCTCCAGCTGGTCCTCGGTTATGGCACCGCTTTCCAGAAGAAGCTCACCGATACGTTTCTTTAACGTTTTTGTAACCATAGCTATCATATAGAATATCGACAGATTATTGCCACTTTTCAGGAGATCGGCTAAAGCATTCAACAACAGGCGGCATTCGATTGCCAATCTCTTATGTAGAGGTTAATTGTATGTATGATGTAAAGTTGCATTTTGAAACTTAAGCCGCCGCATTCAATATTAGCCACATCCAGATAGTATATCTTGACAATATCGTCTATTCAACAGGCGTCCGCCGGACTGTTGATCTCAATGATGCCGGGCCGGCATTCCCGTATTACCGCAGAAACTACATTCTGGTAATGCCCCCTTCAAGTGAGCAATAAGTGCAAATTATTATTTGCGGATGCATGTAAACTATCGTATCATTCCCGTGTCTAATAAATCGAGAGAAGATTGGACTACTGATTAGCGATAGATCAAAGGAGATTACAAGATGAGGAAATTTCTTTTACTGGCTATTTTGGTTTTGCTGGCAGCTCCACCTGCCTGGGGACAAGATCACGGAACTATTTCGGGGACAATCCTTGCTGAAACCGACAACGGTAACATACCACTCCCCCATGCAATGGTGGCTGCCTTCCCCGCGAATTCAGATCATCCTGCCGCTTCGGCTTTGACGAATGAGGAGGGGGACTATACGATAGAAGTCCCCTATGGAGAATTCTACGTAAGGGCAGGCGCAGAGCACTTCCTTCCGGAATGGTATGATGATGTCAGGCACCGCGGCCAGGCCACCGTTGTTCCCGTAACCGAAGACCACAATGCGGAGGATATCAATTTCATTCTGGCGGGTTTTCACCAGGATGGCGGCGTTATCTCGGGACGGATTATCGAGCAGGGAACCGATCATGGCATCCCCATGGCACACGTAACAGCCGCCAGGATTGGCGATGATCCTTTCGAACGCACTGTATCCTCCTCATGGCACGGTTCCTACGTCATCGCGCAGCTTCCGCCCGGAGAATATGTTGTTTCCGCCACCAGGGCTGGCTGGAGCGAAGGCGTCTACCCGGAGACTCTGCCGGTCGATGGCAACGTTTTCGAACACATTGACATCTATCTGGAACGCCTCCACGGCGAAACCGGAATCTCCGGCACAGTAACCGATGCTTCAAATGAAGAACCGATCGGGGGCGCCCATATTATAGCTATTAACGTCGACCACCATCGGATTCATGGTCGGGCCGAGACGGGCGATGGCGGTTCTTATCTGCTTAATGTTCCACCCGGCGAATACGCAGTGCGGGCCCACCGTCAGGGCTACCTTCCCGAGGAATACCCTGAGCATGTGTTCGTTGGAGAGGATGGATTTACAGAAAACATCGATTTCGCCCTGATTGCAATCGACTTTGGCTCCATCTCAGGGACGATATCTGATACCGAGGGCAATCCCATCCCGATGGCAGTTGTTGCAGCCAGAATGCTGGATGGATTTTTCTGGCGCCATACCAGAACCGACGAAAATGGTGCTTATATGCTCGCGGAGGTGATTCCCGCCGAATACCGCGTTCGGGCATTCAAGCAGGGATTTACTCCGGGGATGTATCCGGAGGAGGTCGTTGTAGAGGACGGACAGGATGTCACCGGAATCGATATCGTTTTAGAACCGTTTACGCCTCCATTTGATGGCTTTATCTCCGGCGCCGTCACCGATGATGTCACCGGCGAGCCTGTCGCCAACGCCATGATTGTCGCATTCGGATTTGATGACCACCGGCATGATCGCTGGCTGGTACGACGCACCTTTACGTCCGATGATGGCTCTTATACCTTCGAATATTTGCCCGAGATTCCGTTTAAGCTGTTCTCATGGGCTCCCGAACATGTTGGAGAGTTTTACGATAATGTCCATACCTTTCATGAAGCCACCCCGGTTACTCCCGATGCCGAGAACATAGATTTCGCACTCTCCCCGCGGACTATGGGGATAAGGTATATCGCCGGCAGAATCACTCTCGATGGTGAACCCGGGGTCGAGAGCATCGTATATGCGAAAGTCGATGGTGATATAATCGATATCGGGATTGCCGATCCGGACGGCTACTACTGCTTGAGCGATCTCGAAATAGGCATCTTTGAGATTTCGGCCTTCTCCATCTATGGCGAGGGCGAACTCGGATACCCGGCTGATGTTACGTTCGATGATCTCACCGGCGCCGATATGACCCTCTCCCCCACCGACCTTGATAACGATGCTGACCTATTGCCAACCAGGACTTCCCTCGGCCAGAATTATCCCAATCCGTTCAATGCCGAAACGATGATCTCATTTGCTCTTGTGGATCCTGCCGATGTTACATTAGAGGTTTTCAACATTGTCGGCCAGAAAGTAACGGTTCTGGCTGACGGTTTCTATCAGGCGGGTCGTCATGATGTTATCTGGGATGGCCGCGACTCCAGTGGCAAACTAGCCGCATCGGGCATATACTATTATCGCTTGAGGGCCGGAGATCACTCTGAAACAAACCGGATGACGCTGCTGAAGTAAAGAACCAAATATCAAATTCTCGTAGGGGCGTATTGCAATATCCTACGGATCTGTAAGACGCCCCTATTTTTTATTTCTGCATAATTTTCTTCTGCATTTATAACAGTAAATCCGAAATCCCATATATTCAGTTAATTGTCAAGTGATATATCTTTTTTTATTATTCTCTTGACAGAAATGCTCTCGATTTATTAATTTAGGAGAAAATGGGGAGATGAAAATGCTGCCTTATAAACTATCGAACCTAATGGCTCACACATCTTTGATGCTGATTGCATGTTTTTGCCTGTGCTGCGGGTCAAGCTCTGAAAATTCGAATGATCTGATCGATATCGACCCGCCGGTGGGTTATTCAGCATTCGACAAAAGGGCATCCTGGTCGGAAATCCATAATCTTATTGCTTATGTCCACGCGCGGGCTTGGACTTACCTCGAGGATCCGGATTCATCGGGGATTTATCTGGTAAATCCGGACGGGACCGGGAAGAGGCTGTTTTTGATGGCCAAGCATATAAATGGCATAGACTGGTCTCCTGATGGCCGCTGGATCGTGGCCATCGCAGGCTCCGAACTCTGGAAAATATCTTATCCGGAAGGCCCGGTTGATACATTATTGACCGGCGGCCAATACTACTACCCTTCATGGTCCCCCGACGGAATGAATATTAGCTATGCGGCTCGAGCCGGGGATAATCGTGGTATCTATTTAACAGATAACAATGGGGCGAATCAACGATTGATCGTACCATTCGGCGATTATCCGGCATGGCTCCATTCTGATTCAATTCTATACATGAATTATTCATTCGATTTCCCCAGCGGCTCCTTGTGTATCTGCGATAGGAATGGTGAGAATAGGAGGCTGTTCAAGAACGCTGAACTGCATAATGTGTTAGGGTTTGCATACGTCAAGGCGGATATCCAGACGGGCCGTATCACCTGCGCGCCAACCATTCCGGGTACGCAGATAGATATATGGATTCTGCGGGAAGAACAGGCCGATTTTAGATTACTGGTGCAAAAAGCCGAGTATCCTGAATTCTCACCGAACGGCAGTCAGGTAGTCTTGACCCGTATCGGGAAACCATACGGCAACCTGTGGATAATTAACTGGAATGGCACGGGGCTGAGAGAGCTAACGGAGTCGTTATACCCTTAGTTATATTTATTGTTATATCGAATTGTTTGCCCTATATCAAATATGATTTGAAAAGCCCCGGTAACTCCGGGGCTTTTTTTTTATCAGGTGTCTTCCTGAAAGAGGGAATCGAGTTTTCCCTTGGAATAGGCCCTCATACAGGCCTCGACAACCTCCGGGTTGAACTGCGTCCCGGAATAACTTTTTATCTCCTCCATTGCTTCTGCCAGCGTGCGGCCCTTTCTGTAGGGGCGATCGGAGGTAACGGCATCTATCGTATCAACTACCGCCAGCAATCTACCGGGCAGGGGTATATCATCACCCTTGAGGCCGTAAGGATAACCTTTACCGTCGTGTCTTTCATGGTGATATTTAATAAACGGCAGAGCGGGCCTGAGAAACGGGATTGACTCGATCATGCGGGCGCCTTTCTCAGGGTGGGTTCTCATTATCTCAAATTCCTCAGCCGTCAATCGGCCTGGTTTATTCAATATCGAATCGGGAACGCCAATCTTGCCAATGTCGTGAAGTATTCCGCCGATCTTGAGATCCCCCAGCTCGGCTTCAGTCCAACCCAGTTCATCAGCCAGTATCTTCGATAAAATATATACACGTTCCGTATGGCCGCGAGTGTACGAGTCCCGGGCTTCGATGGCATTTGCCAGGGCCTCCACGGTAGCGATATACGTCCCTTTCAGATCCTCGTAGAGATTGGAACTCTCGATTGCCGCGGCCGCTTTCGATGCCAGAAGACCCAGGCCCGTTAATTGTCCCTGCGAGAAAGGATGGGAGTTTTTCGTCCTGATCACTATGAGTGCGCCCAGGATTTTCCCTCTGGCCATCAAAGGCTGGCAGAGTGATGACTTTATGGTTCGATCATCGCTTGCATAATCGGGATCCGGATCATTGAAGATCATCGGGCATTTTGTTTCAACCGTCCTCTGGCAGGAAGAATAACTGTGATCTGAAACCAATTCGTGAATCGAATCATCCTTGATCCCGACCGTGGCTTTCAGATCGAGGCCGCCTCCCTTTTCCTCGAGGAAATACATCGACGCTACATCAGCTTCGAACTCCTTTATCGTGGAATCGAGTATCAGTTTTAGAAGAACGTTCAGTTCAATTGTCGATCCCATCGCCTCTGAGATCCGATAGAATGACATCATCTCTTTAAGATTGATATTCTCCCGCTCGAGCCTGATCTTCTCATTAGCCCGGCGTAAAGCTAATTTGAGAGTCTCTATTGAGAACGGTTTGGCAAGATAATCGTACGCCCCTTTTTTCATCATCATTATTGCATTCTGAACTGTGGGGCGGCCCGTAATGATAATTGTCAGAGATTCAGGATGAATTTTCTGAGCCTCCTCCATCACTTCGGCGCCCGAGCCATCGCCCAGAAAAATATCTGTCAGGATGATGTTTATATTATGGCGGGCAAGTACGCTGCGGGCCTCGGCCACAGAATAAGCGGAGATCAACTTATAGTCTTCGCCCTCAAGCATCTCCTGAATAATGGACAATACGTTAGGCTCGTCATCTACAACGAGCACGTTGCACATTTCGGTAGTTATTGCCTCTTTGATTGCTTCTGTAATCAAATTACGGTTCCGCCTTTCTTATGTCCGAAATATCGGCTGAAGAAGAATTCTCGATAAACCAAATATGAAATTTGCATTGTAAAATCGTTCAGCGGATGCGAATTTGAACAGGGAGGGAACGATACGTTTCTTTATTTATCATAGCAATATGCATTTATGTTGCATTGAGCGCAGTCTTTTGCAAATATTAGTCGTTTATTGCCAGATCCGGAAATTTCAATTAAATCTTATGGCGAAAAGAGGCTATCTGGCGGTGGGCCATATAGGAGCTTCTAACAAGTGGACCGGCTTCTATATATTTCAAACCCAGCGCTTCTCCCCGTTCTTTGAGATTCTCAAACCTCTCAGGAGAATAATATTCGGTAACAGGCAAATGCCATTCCGAGGGTCTGAGATACTGGCCGATCGTCATAATCTGGCAACCATGTTCGGCGGCATCGGATACGACGTTTAGAATCTCCTCCTCGGTTTCGCCGAACCCGACCATCAGGCCGGATTTCACAACAATCCCGTTTCCATATTCCGACGAAGCCTTTAAGACTTCCAGGGATCGTTGATATTTCGCCTTAGGACGCACTTTTCGATAGAGCCGGGGTACAGTTTCCAGATTGTGAGCCAGCACATCCGGCCCGGCATCCAGTATCGTCTCCAGAGCATCGGTGTTCCCCATAAGATCGGGTATCAAAAGCTCCACTCCGCAGGCAGGATTTTTAGATTTTATCAAACGGGTAGTTTCGGCGAAGACAGCGGCTCCACCATCGGATAGATCATCGCGCGTAACCGATGTAATCACTGCAAATCTCATGTTCAGTTGTTCGCAGGCATCAGCAACTCTCGTCGGTTCGCTCAGGTCATAATCGACAGGCTTTCCCTTCTTGACATTGCAGAATCGGCAGCCCCGCGTGCAGATATCGCCTAAGATGATAAAAGTAGCGGTCCTGGCGGAAAAGCATTCTCCTATATTGGGACAGGTGGCTTCCTGGCAGACAGTGTGCAGTTCCATCTCACCTATAAGTTTTTTTACTTCGCGATACGTCTCCCCGAACTGAGCTTTTATTTTGAGCCAGGGCGGTTTGGAAACCGTTTTTTTATCCGCAATCTGCATAAGAAATCCCTTGCGCTCTTCTCAATCGTCCCAGGTCTCGAGATATTTGTCCGCGGCCACCGCGGCAGTAGTGCCGTCGCCAACGGCGTTGGTTATCTGTTTACAGAGCTGTTTACGCACGTCGCCAATGGCCCAGATTCCTTTTATGGATGTTTCCATAAATTCGTCGGTGATTATATAACCGATTTCATCTCTCTTGATTTCATCCCGAAAGATATTGGAATTGGGCACAAAACCTACGAATGGAAATACCGCGCCGACAGACAGATCTCTGGTCTCCCCGGTTTTCACGTTTTTAATTGTGACCGATTCAACTTTATTACTGCCGTTAATCTTCTCGACCACCGAATCCCATACGAATTCTAATTTTTCATTCTTGAAAGCCCGATCCTGAATGATCTTCTGTGCCCTGAGCTGGTCACGCCTATGTATAACATAAACCTTTTTCCCAAACTTGGTTAGAAACCCGGCCTCCTCTACGGCAGCATCGCCGCCCCCGACGACTGCAATGATCTGGTCTTTAAAGAAGGCGCCATCGCACAAAGCGCAGTATGAGACTCCTTTGCCGGCAAGTTCTTCCTCGCCGGGAACTCCAAGATGACGTGGATTCCCACCGGTAGCCACGATTACCGCCTTAGCGCGAAATTCGTCGTCATCCGCTTTCACGATCTTATAGCGGCCGTCGCTGTAGATTTCCGTCACGTTGTCTGTGATAATCTCCAAGCCGAATTTCCGCGCGTGCTGCTCGAATTTCTGCGCCAGCTCGGCGCCGCCTATCATTTCAAAACCCGGATAATCCTCCACCCATTCGGTATTGATGATTTCGCCACCGGGCAGGAGCTTCTCCAAACTCACAGTCTTCCTCTTGGCTCTGGCGGCGTATAATCCTGCGCAGAGGCCGCCCGGGCCGCCACCGACTATCACTATATCCCAATCCTGCATACCTACATTCTCCTAAAAATCTATTCCCTTTTGAGCCTTTATCCCTTTTTTGAAGGGGTGTTTTATCTCACGCATCTCCGTCACCAGATCGGCTCTATCAATAATTTCCTGTTTGGCATTCCGGCCTGTTAAAACCAGGTCCATAAGCTCCGGCTTTCTTTCGATCAACGCTAATACATCCTCGACTTTTATCAGGCCGAGGTTAACAGCTACGTTTATTTCATCGAGTATGACTATATCATAACTCCCCGATTGAATCTTCTCCCCTGCGAACGCCAGCGCCTCGCCGGCGGCTTTTATATGTTCGGTTTTATCAAGCTTATCGTCGATTATCCCCACGAAACCCAGCCCTTTCTGATGCAATTCCACATTGGGCGCCAGCTTCTTGATGCCGTCCAACTCGCCGTATTTCCAGCTGCCCTTGATAAACTGGATGATGCAGATCTTCTCGTCATACCCCACGGCCCTGATACAGAGGCCCAGCGCGGCGGTGGTCTTGCCCTTGCCGTCGCCGGTGTAGACTATCACCAAGCCTTTTTCTTCGGACTTCTCTTCCATTACCACTCCAGAACTCTCCGCAATCAAGTGAACCCGAAATTCTTAACGTTAAAATATATAATACAGTTCCATACGGTTCAAGTGGTAAGGTAACTGTGGAAGATATAAAAGGCGTGTAGGTTGGGGGTCCTACGGCCATACGGCCCTCCTGTCAAAAACGGGCGTTCAGATGAACGCCCCTACAGATATGTGTCGTGAGCGCAAGGCTCCCGACCTATATAATTATGAGGGCGTATTGCTATACGCCCCTACAAAAAAAAGGGCTGATCTGAGATCAGCCCCTACGGATTGATTTTATCTTTTTCTCTACTCCAGCCCGTATCTATCAATATTTGCCTGGGCGATCTGGCGTATTTTTTCCAACTCCTCTTTACCGGCCTCGGCAAATAGATGTTTGAACCTTCCCTGCAATTTCAGATAATCTTCCACCGGCCTGCGGTTTTTGCCGATCTTACGCACCCGCTTGATTTTGGTGTATTCCATCTCGACTATGGGAAATAGGCCGGTTAAAACAGCCGTCTTGGCCACCTC
>SDBT01004734.1_pt1 | contig 23016 bp, 14 predicted proteins | sample 2277101 | NCBI WGS metagenome assembly SDBT01 (sample SAMN10404973, study PRJNA504765) | marine sediment metagenome | isolation source: marine sediment core GS10_PC15, 103 cmbsf | place: Arctic Ocean: Southern Knipovich Ridge | collected 2010 | reverse complement strand
GGCCCGTAGGGTGGGCATTGCCCACCAAGAACTATTCTCGGAGGCCGACCCACACAGGAGACAACAATGACCGGTACCAATAGATTCCGCATGATGGCCCTGTTCGCAATCGTGGTAGCGTCGTTGATGGCATCTCGCACCGTCTTCGCGGCCGAGCGAAGTCGGGTCATCTTGGCCGATCGCTGGTACGTGAAACAAGTCGACGCCGAGCAGGTCGACATCGCGGCTCTCACTCGCGAGGCAACTTCCCCCAACGATGCGTGGCTCTCGACCAGCGTGCCGGCCCAGGTTCACGATGTGCTGTTGGCCCATGGCAAGATCCCCGATCCTCGGATCGGCCGCAACGCCGCCGAGAGTGCCTCGGTGGGACAGAAAGACTGGGCCTATGCCCACGCGTTCAAGAGCCCGGCGAAACATGCGGGCCCGACGCTGCTGCGTTTCGACGGGCTCGACACGCTGGCAACGGCCTATCTCAACGGCCGGCCCATCGGCCGATTCAATAACATGTATCGCCGATATGCGGTCGACGTGACCGAGCATCTCGCTCCGGCCGGGAAACCGAACATCCTGCTGATCGTCTTTGACTCGCCGCTTCGGTTTATCGAGAACGTGAAACGGCCGGCCGGGTACGAGGGCGTCGGGCGGCCGCACTACTTGCGGAAATGCCACAGCGATTTCGGTTCCTATTTGGGTGCCCGACCCCATTCGGCCAAAGTGGGCATCTTCCGCGACGTCTGGCTCGACTTGCCCGGAGCGGGTTGGATCGAGGACGTATCGGTTCGGCCCGTGCTTGCCGAGGATCTTCGCAGCGCCACGGTAAACGTCGGCCTCGACCTCGGCGGCTCCGACGGGTCGGTTCGTTGGGTGCTGAAGGATCCGGCGGGTAAACCGATGGCCGACGGGACATGGACGACTTCAGACGCGGCCGGCCAATTCCAGATTCCCGTCGAGGATCCGCAACTATGGTGGCCGGGAACGCATGGGAAGCGGCCGATCTATCGGCTCGAACTCGTTCTGGCCCGAGATGGCCAACTGCTGGATCGTCGCACCGTTCGCTTCGCATTTCGCAAAGTCCAACCGATTCTCAAGGACCCCGAAACGGGCGAGAACCGCTTTCGCTTCGACGTCAACGGCCGGCCGATCTTCCTTCGCGGGGCGTGCTGGGCACCGCTGGAGGGCATGACCCATTGTTGGAATCGGCAACGGGCCAACCGGCTGTTGGATCTGATGGAGCACGGGCGCATGAACGTCCTGCGAATCTGGGGCGAGGGGAATATCCCGCCGCAGGAGTTCTACGACGAGTGCGATCGACGCGGGATCTTCATCTGGCAGGACTTCATGTTCGGCTACGGCATGCACCCGAGCGGCTGGGGCGACTTCGACGAGAACTGCAAGGCGGAAATCGACGACATGATCCGCCGGTTGCGCAACCACCCGTGTATCTTGCTCTGGTGTGGCGGCAACGAGAATCACATGGGCTGGGACTTTGCCCACGGCGACAAGCCGGGCGTCGGCACGGAGCTCTTCACACGCATCATGCCCGAGGCCGTAGCCCGGCTGGACCCCGATCGGATGTTTCACCCCAGTTCCCCGCACGGAGGCCGGGTTCCGAATTGGCCTTTGGAGGGCGATTGGCACGATTACTCGACCTTGAAGTTCTGTCCCGAGGCGTCGGTTCCGCTCTATGCGTCGGAAGTGGGCCGGGCCAGCGCGCCGTCGCTTTCGAGCATGCGCCGGTTCCTTAGCGAGGAAGAGCTTTGGCCGAAGGACTTCGATCCGGCCGTCCGCACACCCGGCCAACCGGCTTGGCCGCCGATGTGGCAATATCGCTCGGTCGGCGGCTCGTGGGATAAGGTCGGAGACGTCGCGCGGTATTGCGATCCGAAGTCGGCCGAGGACCTGATCCGTGTCCTGGGAACGGCCCATGGCCAATATCTGCGCGATCGGGTCGAACGCCAACGACGCGGCGTGCCCGATGGCGAGTCCAACGGCCGCTCCGTCGTCAACCGGCGATGCTGGGGGAACATGGTCTGGCGTTTGAACGACTCGTGGCCAATCCTCTATTGGGCCGTGGTCGACTATTATCTGGAACCGAAGATCCCGTTCTACTTCCTCCGCCGGGCATACGATCCCGTCTTGATCAGCTTCGAGCGGACCCCCGACGAGATCTTCGTCTGGGTCACGAACGACTCGGCCGAGCCGGTCTCCGGAACGCTTTCGCTGAGCAGGCGTCGTTTCGACGGTCAGACGCGCGGTGAAATGCAGGCCGAGGTGACGCTAGCGCCGGGCCAATCAGGCCGCATTCTCTCGACGACCGATTTCGGCCCGATCGTCAAGCGGAGCGAGTTTCTTCAGGCCGATTTCGCAGGCCGCCGAGTCACGCAAACGCTGATCGGCGAGCGTTACCTCCATCTCCCCCGAGCCAAGCTATCGGTTCGCATGGTCGACGACCGGATTGAAATCGCCACCGATGCCTTTGCCTCCGGCGTAACACTTCAGGCCGTGGGCGTCTCGGGCGCCGTCTTCGAGGACAACTTCTTCGACCTGTCCCCGGGCGAAAAACGATCGCTCGACGTGGTCCACCCGGCCGGCGGACGACGGGTGATCGTCAAGGCGCTCAACGCCGATCCGGTGGAGGTCGAACTCTAAGAAGCGGCCGCGGCCGAGTATTCGTCTCGGGCGCCGGCCACAACTATTTCACGTTCAACGACCCCTACTTTCGAATCATTTTCTTGCGAGCCATGGCCTGGACCATGCATGAGTCGTTCGATCCGTTCAAACCGCTGGTGACGGCCGAGTTGGGGCGGTAGGGCTTGGCGTGCTCCCATAATCGCTAGTTATTCTTCGGTTTCATCCACGCCGACATGGACTCGACCATGGCCTTAGTCTCGGGACGGAGGTTTTCGATGCCGCGGTACGGTAGGTCGCGGCCGGGCTCGCGGTCGGGATGTTTCTGCTTCATCGCCATGTGCCGCTTCAGCATCTGTACGAATTTTTCCCCGAACCCGACACCGTAGAGAATCGCATCCTGCGGCCGGTCCTCGCGCGGGTTCTTGTACAGATCGAAGATCGGCGCACCGATCGGGTTCGAGCCCGGCAGCGGTACGTGCATCTTGTACTGCTGCTTGACGACCGACTTCAGCGCCGGGCCTTCGTAGACGAACACGTAATCGCGGCGACCGTGCGTTTCGCCCAGCAGCAGCAACGGCGATTGGTCGACGCCGTCGATCAGCCGGTCGCGTGGAATGAACTTGTCGGCACCGGCGACTCGGGCGAACGTCGTGTAAAGATCGGTGACGTGGACCATATCCTGAACGCGCGACCCGGGCTTCAGCACGCCCGGCCAACGCATGAAGGCGTTCACACGAACGCCTCCTTCGAGATGTTGTCCTTTGCCGCCGCGGTAGATGCGGTCCGATTGGCCGCTACGGTCGACGTACTGCATGAACGGGCCGTTGTCCCCCATCACCATGACGATCGTGTTTTCGCGAAGCTCAAGCTCATCGATCTTGTCGAGAATCTGTCCGATCCAGCCGTCGACCTTGACGAGCGACTCGGGGATCGGGCCACCGTTGAGTGTCTTTGCCTGCTCGATATCACCGCGAGTGAAGCTCAGCGGATGCTGCGGCCAGTATTGCAGGTAGAACGGTTTGTCGCCCTTCGCCAATCGGTCGAGTTGCTTCAGAACGCTGTTCTTGTACGCTTCCTCCATCCGGTTGTAGTGGTCCTGAGTAAAGACTTCCCCGGCCTTGAAGTTCACCTCGCGAGCCTTGCCCCCTTTCTTGCCGACGATCCCATAGACCATGGCGTTCGGGTCGGTGCGGAAGGTCTTATCGAGCTCGAAGGTATCGGCCCGCAGATTCTTCAATTGACCGGCCGTCATCCCTTCCAGCTCTGCCGTTGCGTTCATGATTCCCATTTGGCCCTGCTGGTGCATCGGATGTTCGGCGTAGTCGAAGCCCTGATTGAAAGCGTAGGCTTCTTCGATGTCACCGAGATGCCACTTACCGATATGAACGGTTGCATACCCGGCCTTACTCAGGACCTCGGCGAGCGTGACTTCCCAAGCGGAAAGCCCTTCACCCGACACAATCGACTTGGCCTCATCGGTCCCGGTCCGCACCGGGTATCGCCCGGTCATCAGGGCGACGCGGGTCGGCGTGCAACTTGGTTCGGTATACATCCGCGAGAAGGAGAGGCCTTCGCCCGCCAACCGATTGATATTCGGTGTGCTGTATCCGCGGATCACGTCGAGCGACGGCATACCGATCTCGCCAAACCCAAGATCATCGAGCAGAATGTAGACAATGTTCGGCGTTTTACCGCCGTTTTTGGCCCGAACCTCGGCGAGCTTGGCATCGATTTCGCGATCCTCTTGGGACCATCTCTCCGCGTGTTGCCGAAGCAGGATATAGTGCTCGGCGTCGTGTTGAAGCGGTTTCTGCTGAGCCCAAGCAGACGAGGTGCTGAAAGCCAGCAGAAGACAAAGCACGATTCTGACGTCCTTCATGGCGACACTCCCGTAGGTTCTGCGTATTGAGATGTGGGCCGGCAGTCGCACCTGACCCTACTGCCGAGCCATTATAGGACGCCGGGCAACCTGGCCCTTGGAGGGGCTGGTCGGCAGAAGGGGAAGACGCCTGTTGGCAGAAGGGAGAACAGGACGAACCCGATCGTCATAAGCCGAGGAACTTTGCGAGAGCCGTGGAAGACAACCATGTGTGAGCAGTTTCCCTTGGCCAGCCTCCGTCGCGTGGCTATGGATTTGTTAGAACGCCCGATCTACAATGACACCTGTTCGCCCTGTTCCGATTCGAGGTACTCACTCGGAGGCCAACCCATGCAACGCATTCTAACGACACTCCTTCTCACCATTTTCACGTCCCATGCCACGGCAGGCGATAACTGGCCGCAGTTTCGGGGGCCGACCGGCGACGGGCTGAGCGATGCCGTCGGCTTGCCGCTTACTTGGAGCGAGGCGGAGAACGTCGCTTGGAAAACGCCCATTCACGATCGCGGCTGGTCATCGCCCGTCGTCTGGGGCGGGCAGGTCTGGTTGACGACGGCTACCGAGGACGGCAAGCGGCTCTTCGCGGTCTGCGTGGATCGGGACTCCGGGGCGATCACGCATGACGTGAAGGTCTTCGACGTCGCCGAACCGGAGAACATCGCCAAGGTGAATTCCTATGCCTCGCCGACGCCCGTCATTGAAGAGGGCCGCGTCTACGTGCATTACGGGACTTACGGCACGGCCTGCCTGAGCACCGAAACCGGCGAAATCCTGTGGACCCGACGCGACTTGAATTGCGACCATCACATGGGGCCCGGGGCGTCGCCCATCTTGCACGGCAATCTTCTGATCTTCACGGCCGACGGTTGCGACGTGCAGTTCGTCGTCGCGCTGGACAAGCGAACCGGCAAGACCGTCTGGAAAACCGACCGTAGCGTCGATCTGAGCCGTGTTCATCATATGACCCGAAAGTGCTACGGCACGCCGACCGTCTATCAAGCGGGTGACCGGCTCGAAATGATCACCCCGGCGTCTCGGGCTCTTATCGCGTACGATCCGCTCAGCGGCAAGGAACTATGGAAGCTCAACCATCGCGGCTGGTCGATTACGCCGAGGCCGATCTTTCACGAAGGGCTGCTGTATGCGGTGATGGATTTCGATCGACCCGAGCTCTGGGCCATCGAGCCGGGCGGCGACGGCGAGCGGGACGAAGACGTCATTCGCTGGCGTCTGTCCAAGGGCGCGCCGAGCACGCCGTCGTTCTTGCTCGTCGGCGAGATGGTCTTGTTCGTCAACGACGACGGTGTCGCCATGTGTCTTAACGCCAAGACCGGAGCCGTGGTTTGGCGCGAACGACTGTCGGGCAATTACTCGGCTTCGCCCATCCACGCAAGCGGCCGCGTTTACTTCTTCAGCCACGACGCCGTGACCACGGTAATCGAGGCCGGCCGCCGTTACGCCGAGTTGGCCAAGAACCGGCTGGACGGCGAGCTACGCGCCTCACCCGCCGTCTCCGGCAAATCACTATTCGTACGGACGAAGACACATCTCTATCGGATCGAGGATCTCGATTCCACGAATTGAGGACGATGAACGCTCCCGGCCGAGCAATCGCGGGCCGAATAGCCCCCTGTTTCACGCAGTTACCCTACTTTCCAGCCAAATCTCCTGAAGATGGGGAATCCCCTGGCCGACGATAGCGTCTATAATAGGGAGAGAGGCAACGGATAACGGGAGACCCCCATGTCGAGCGGAACAGCTACCCCCCCGATTCAGCCGCAACAGCAGCCCATCGCGACGCATGACGAGACGCTGATCGACGATCGATTGCAGCGGACTCGGCGCCGAGTGAAGGGCGTCGATCTGGCGGCCGGATTGATCACGCTGTCGATCGGCGTCTTGGCCTATCTATTGGCCGTCGCCCTGCTCGACCACTGGATTGTCGGCGGAGGACTGGGTACCTGGGGACGATTCCTCTTGCTGCTAGGGCTCTTGGCCGCGGTGGGGCACTATGTCTATTGGCATCTCTGGCCCTCGCTGGCCAATCGAATCCATCCGCTCTACGCCGCCCAAACGATCGAGCACAGCCGGCCGGCTTTGAAGAATAGCCTGATCAACTTCCTGATGCTGCGAGGCCATCGTCGCGAGGTCGCGCCGGTCGTCTATCGGGCGTTGGAACATCGGGCCGCCGCCGATCTGGCCGATGTGCAAATCGAATTGGCCGTGGACCGCACTCGCGTGATCCGCCTGGGCTACGTCTTGGCCGCCGTCATGGCCGTTGTGTGTCTCTACTTCCTCTTATCGCCCAAGAGTCTGTTCACGTCGGCCGCCCGGGTGTTTTGGCCCTGGGCCAATATCTCGGCGCCGACACGCGTGACGTTCGAGAAGATCGAACCGGGCCGCGATCTGGTCGTCTTCCACGGCGACGACGTGACGATCTCGGCCAAGGTCCGGCAGCTCGCCGACGAGGAGAAGGTCTATCTCTACTACTCGACGGCCGACGGCCAAAGCGTTCGACAGCCGATCCTCATGACCCGGCCCGAAAGGTCGCTCCGACACGAGTGCCGCCTGCCGCCTGAAGAGGGTGGGATGCAGCAGGACGGCACGTACTACCTGGTCGCCGGCGACTGCCGAACCGAGCCGTTTAAGATCACGGTCCAGGTCGCCCCCGCCATCCTCGTCGACAGCGTCGCCTACGATTACCCCGACTACACGGGCATCGCGGATCGGGTCGTCGAGGGGCAGGGTGACGTGCGTGCGATCGAGGGGACCAAGGTAACCATTCGGGCCACCGCGAACCAGACAATCGCGCAGGCCTATATCGACCTGAACTGCGACGGGCGGCGCGGCCCGAAGATGGAGGTCAACGACCGCGGCGCGACCGGCGGCTTCCAACTTCGGATCGAGGACGCCGAGCCCTATTTGCCGGTTTACGAATCCTATCGACTGCAGTTTACCGACAAGAACCGGCGAAAGAACGCCCGGCCGGTGCGACATGATATCGACGTCATCCGCGATCTGGCACCGGAAATCCGTCTGATCGAACCCCAAGAGGCACACGTTTCGCTGCCCGCCGACGGCCGCATGGAGATCCGCGTTCGCTCATGGGACCCCGATCAGGATCACGATGTCGGCCTGCGCAACGTCGTGGTTCGAGCCGAACACAACGGCACGCGATTGCCTCTGCCGCTGTTGATTAACAAGCCGCACCCCGAGCCGCCGTGGCAAGGAGAGTTCGAGGGCGTCTGCACGTTCGAACCGGCCCAGTTCCAGCTTGAGCCGGGCGATGAGGTCAAGTACTGGATCGAGGCCGAAGACAACAAGGAGCCCAGCCCGGGCCGCGCCAAGACCGAACCGCAGTGGATCCACATCGTCGAGCCGCAGCGGCAACCCAACGAACGGCCGCAACCGGGAGACCCGGGCGCACAGCAACCCGACCAGCCGAACCAGGATCCCAATGCCGACCCCAACAAGGACCCCTCGCAAGACCAGCCGCGCGAGCCGGGAGAAGATCCTAAGCAGGGCGATCCAAACCAAGGCGATCAACCAAAAGAGCCGGACGAAGGGCAGCCGAACCAGGATCCCAATGGGCCGGATCCCAATGACCCGGGCCAACAGGGTAATGCCCCCGAGGAGCAACCCGGCGAAGAGCAACGCATCGATCCCGAAACCCAGCAGGGCGACGCCATCGAAACGATCTGCGAAGATCGAAACGACCAGCAGCAAGAAGAAGCAACCCCCGGCGAGCAAGAGGGAACCGGCGGACAACAGGGCGATCCAAACAAGCCGGGCGAACAAGAAGGCACCGGCGAACAGCAGGGCGATCCAAACAAGCCGGACGAGCAAGAAGGTACCGGCGGACAACAGGGCGATCCCAACAAGCCGGGCGAGCAAGAAGGAACCGGCGGACAACAGGGCGACCCCAACAAGCCGGGCGAGCAAGAGGGAACCGGCGGACAACAGGGCGATCCAAACAAGCCGGGCGAGCAAGAAGGTACCGGCGGACAACAGGGCGATCCAAACAAGCCGGGCGAGCAAGAAGGAACCGGCGGGCAACAGGGCGATCCCAACAAGCCGGGCGAGCAACAGACGGACGATGCCCAAGAGGGTGGACCTAAGCAGACCGAGGGACAGAAGACCGAGGGGACCGGCGAAGGACCCAACGAAGATACCGGATCGCCCCAGCCGGGAGAAGGCGTTCGGCCCGATCCCGGCAAGACCGGGGAAGAGACTCAGGACACGCCGTCCGAGCCGGGCGAAGCCGAGTCGCCGAGCAACAGCCAGAAGCAATCCGATTCCAAGGGCGACCCGGGTGATCGATCGGGGGACGGCGACAAAGGCGGCGGCCAACAGGCTCCCCGGCCTGGCCAAGGAACGCCCGGCTCGACCTCCGATGCCCCGGACGGCGGCGAGGACGCCGACCAACAGGGCGAAGGCACGACCGGCAGCGAGGGTGGCGACCAGGCCGAAACGAACCAACAGACGGGCAATTCGACCCAAAAGGATAGCGACGACCCCAACGGCCGGCCGTCGGAGAATCCCGGCGGAAACGATCCGGGCCAAGGCAATTCGACCAGCGACAATCCGACCGATGAGCCGGGCACGCCGACCGACCCGACCGATCCAAACGCCGAAACGACCGGTCAAACCGACAAGGGCGAAGGGACTCCCGGCCGAGGCAATCCGCGCGGCGGCGGCAATCCGGGCCAGACATCCGAAGGTTCGACCGAGCCGACACCCGCCGCACCGGGCGACGATCCGAACGTCGAGTATGCCCGAAAACAGACCGAGCTGGCCCTGGAACACCTCAAGGATCAGATGGAGCAGGAGGATTCCGACCTACTGAAGAAACTCGGCTGGACCAAGGAGGAAGCGAACCAATTCGCCGACAAGTTCGACCGGATGTTCCGCGACGCCGAGCAGGACAGTCCCCGTGGCGATCAGGCGAAGCAGACGCTCGACGAGACGCTACGAAGTCTCGGTCTGCGGCCGCCGAAGGCCGACCTACGCCGGGCCGAGGGCACTGCCGACCAGATGGGCAATTTGCATGAAGACCGCCGCTTCGACCCACCCGCCAAATGGGCCGATTGGTTCGGGGCCCAAACTCGGGGGATGGCCCGCGAGGGGAAGTAGGGGCGCTTCTCTCGGCATTCGGCCCGTGGTAGACTGGGGGGCGTCGTGGAGATCGGCAAATCGTGGGTCTCCGGCCGAAATCCGCCCCCTGCAAGTCCCCATTCGTCCTATGCCTTCCACACCTCGCTATCTCGTCCCCTTCCATCCCAAACGGGTTCCCCACTTCTTCACCGACGTGTTGATCATCGGCGGAGGGCTCGCGGGGCTTCGGGCGGCAATGGGCGTCGATCCGTCGCTGTCGGTCCTGGTCATTACCAAGGACGACCTGCAACAGTCGAACAGTTCCTTTGCCCAAGGAGGTATCGCCGGTGCCCTGGGGCCGGAAGACTCGTGCGAAGACCATATCGCCGACACGATTCGCGTTGGTGGCCCGCTCTGTGACCGCGAGGTGGTCGAGCGAGTCATCCGAGAGGCCCCGCCTCGGATCAAGGAGCTGATCGACTGGGGAACTCGTTTCGATCGCATCGGCGAACGGTTGGCCCTGGGACGCGAAGGAGGACACGGCCGGCAACGCATTGCCCACGCTTTGGGGGACGCCACGGGTAAGGAGATCATGCGGGCGATCATCGAGCAGGTTGAGAGCCGCGGGCATATCGATGTCTGGTCCCATACGTTCACGATCGACCTGCTCACGCTCGATGGGACTTGCCGCGGCGCGTTGATCTGGAACGCTCGACATGGCAAGACGATGGTCCGGGCCAAGCAGACGATCCTCTGTACCGGCGGGGCGGGCCAGATCTATCGCGAGACGACCAATCCCGAGGTGGCCACCGGCGACGGCATAGCACTGGCCTATCGGGCCGGCGCGGAACTGCGAGATCTCGAGTTCATGCAGTTTCATCCAACGGTCCTTTACATCGCCGGGAGTAGCCGGAACCTCATCAGCGAGGCCACCCGTGGCGAAGGGGCCTATCTGGTCGATCGCAACGGGCGACGGTTCATGGCCGAATTCGACTCGCGGGCCGAACTCGCGCCGCGCGATATCGTCAGCAACGCCATTGTCGCCCAGATGGAGCGCACCCGGCATCCAAACGTCTATCTCGACATGACCCATCTGGACGCCGAAAAGGTCCGAGCACGTTTCCCCGGCATCGCGGCCATCTGTGCGGAGTTCGACTTGGATATTACGCGCGACCGGATCCCCGTGCGTCCGGGGGCCCATTATATGATGGGCGGCGTAACCGTCGACATCGACGGACGCACCACGGTACCCGGCCTCTGGGCAGCCGGCGAGGTCACGTCCAGCGGCTTGCACGGGACTAACCGCCTGGCGTCGAATAGTCTGCTCGAGGCGCTCGTCTACGGGGCCCATTCCGCCGAGCAGGCTTCCGATGCCGCGTCGGCCATGCACGACAACTATAGTGCCTTGATGGTCGAGAACGCCCACGTCGAGCCGACCAGCGAGCCGCTGAACTTGGCGGATATCCGCAACTCGCTGACGAGCCTGATGTGGCGAAACGTCGGCGTGCGTCGCGACGGGGAAGGGCTCGGCGAGGCGACCGAGAACCTCCATCGCTGGCGTCGTTACGTTCTGGCCCGACAGTTCGACGACCCGGCCGGATGGGAGTTGCAGAACATGTTGTGCGTGGCTGGCCTGATGGTCGAGGCGGCCTTGGCGCGCGAGGAGAGTCGGGGTGCCCATGTGCGGACCGACTTTCCCGAAATGGACGACGCACGATATGGCCGCCACTCGACGTTCTGTCGGGACGACGAAGATTAGGTCGGGTGCCACCCCATCCGTGGAGCATCGCATCCGATAGCATCCGCGAGATCGGCACAACCGGCCCCCACGAACGGGCCATCTTGAGAAACGACTGCCCAAGGGTCGTTTGTGACATAAGATTAACAAGGCCCGACAGATCGAAGTGCGCCGCGAATCCCCAGCTTTCCTGGCTATTTCGTGGCCGGTCGCAAAGGGTGGACATGGGTGACTTCGTTATGGAGTAAGTAATGAGTGAAGGATTGAAGGCCACATTCCAGTTCCTTTCCAAGACACCCAACGCGGCAGCCGTGGAAGTGCTGGTCGCAGGACTGGAGTGTCCCCATCAGGTCGTCCGGCACCATGCGCTGCGCGGACTCATGGACCGTCGCGATCCGGCCGGGCATCACGCGATCTTCGAGCGTCTGGACAAACTCGACGAGACCTCGCGAGAGATTATCAACGAGCGCCCCGAGCGCCTCGTCGGTACGGTCAAAGAGGCCATCCACGCCGAGAGTCTCGAAGATTGTCGGGCTGCGTGCGAAGCCATCGTGAAATATCGCCTCTATCCGGCCATCACGGCCATGGTTGGCGCGCTGGGTGACAAGGATTATCCCTACAAGGGGCTTGTCGCGCAGAGCATCTTGGACCTGACCGAATCGTTCTACGGCGAACTCAGCGGTAGCACGGGGGGCTCGAAAGCGTCCAAGAAGGGCCAACAAGCGCTTCGGTCGCGAATTACCACGGCCTTGGAGGATGCCACGCGGAAGTACCATCGCCACGAATGTCTCGAAGTGGTCGAGGCCCTAATGATCATCGCCCTCTCACGCAACGTGGCCCTGAGAACCATGCTGCAGCGGCGCGAAGGGAGCAGCCATAAGCCGATCATCCAAGCGCTCACCGAGAGCGAGCGAGGCGGAGTCATCCGTCTGTTACTCGGCTTTCTCGAGGATCCCCAGATGCCACGCGCGGTCCTCGAAGTCATCGAAGCCCGAAGCGACCCGAAGTTCGTCGACCACTTGCTGCGGACCATCGGCCCGAAACCCACGAAGCTCACTTGCGACACGCTTCTCCAAATGAAGTCGATCGGCTGGGCCGAACCCGACCACAAGGTCTTCCCCCGGATTAGCGGCGAAGCCCACGAAGGGGCCGTCGAGATGCTGAAACGCTCCGGCATGGAGCGATCCAAGGTTCTCGATATGATCGGGTTCATCTTGCTCAACGGCAAGCCCCTGGGACGCCGGGCCGCCGCCAGAGCACTGATCGGGTTCCAGGAGCCGAAGGCCGCCGCCTTGGCCGTCCAGGGACTCTCCGACGAGGATTCGATCGTCCGAGCCAATCTAGTTATCCAGATTCGTCCTCGCAAGATCCCCGGTGCCCTGTCCCTCTTAATCGGTATGGTCGACAACCCGCCGGAGGAACTCCGAAAAGCCCTCTGTACGGCCATGCCCGAGTTCTCGCTACACCAATTCCTCGGCAACTTCGACGCCATGGATGCGGAGATGCAGGTAACGGCCGGGCATATCGTTCAGAAGATCGATTCGGATATTGGCAAGACCCTTCGGGCCGAGTTGGAGGGTCCCTCGCCGGTCCGCCGCCGCCGCGCCCTCCAAGCCGCATTGGCCATGGGCGTTATCTCCGAGATCGAGGATAAGGTGATCGAGTCGGTCTCCGATTCCGACCACATGGTCCGCGTGGCCGCCGCCGAGGCGCTGGCCGAGTGTAAGTCGATCCCGAGTTGGGAAGCCCTTCGCGATGCGATGTTCGATCGTAGTGTGGTGGTCCAGGAGGCCGCCGAAGGAAGCCTGCAACGCATTAGTAGTTGGCTCACGAAAGGCGTCAACGAGGGCGAAGAAAGCGAAGAAGACGAAGAAGACGAAGAAGCACAAGAAGAAAAACAGGAGATCTCGCAATGATCAGTCCTCTCTTTGCCGCCATGTCGCCGGCCGGATATGCCTTATTGGCCGCCGGAAGGGGACGTGGAATGGATTCCGGCCAGATCATTATGTGGCTAGTGGTCGCCGTAGTGGGAATGGCCATCGTCTGCGGGGGAGTCTATGCGGGAACTCGTGCCTCCCAACGCTGGAAGACCGACAGCCATCTCGCATTGGTCTACGGGCTCTCACGAGTCCACGGCCTCGACCGGCGTGCCCGGGGGTTGGTCCGCCAGGTGGCCAAAGTCCACCATCTCTCCAGCCCGGCCCGCGTCTTCACCGAGCCGAACTGGCTCGCTCCCGACTCGCTCAAGGGGCCTCTGCAAAGCCGGTCCACCGAAATCGCCGCCTTGAGAAGCCGCATCTTTTCAGAGGCCAGCGGCTAGTCGTCTATCACGATATGTGGGATGGGTGCCACGGGCATCTTGCCCGTGCTGCCTGCCTCACACTGGCGAGACGCTAGTGCCACCCCCCATTGTATCTCCCCGGGCTTTCGCGTAGCATGGACGGTTGGTTCATCCTTCCACCGCTCGTCAACGGCTTACGCCCATGTCAAAACAACGTGTCGGATTCATCGGTGCCGGTCAGATGGCGACCGCTTTGGCCAAAGGGATCGTCGAGGCCGGATTGGTGTCGGCCGAGAACCTCTCGGCGTCTGATCCCATGGCCGACGCCCGGCGAAAGTTCACCGAGGCCACCGGCGGCAATACATCGGACGACAATCGAACGATCGTCGCCGACTCGGACGTAATCTTCTTGGCCGTCAAGCCGTATCAACTGGCTGCCGTGGCCGACCTGTTGCGGGCAGAGGTTGGCACGAAGAAGTTGCTTGTCTCGATCGTGGCCGGAATCCGGCTGCCGAAGCTGGCCGAGTGGTTCGGTGACCAGACCCGACTGATCCGCGTCATGCCCAACACACCCTGCCTGGTGCAGCAGGGGGCCTGTGGGTTCTGCCTGGGCCCCAACGCGACCGACGACGATGCGAAGCTCGTCAAGCGGTTGCTCGACTCCGTTGGTCTGGCTGTGGAAGTCGACGAGAAGATGCTCGACGTCGTGACCGGGCTCTCCGGCTCCGGGCCGGCCTTTGTCTACACGATCATCGAGGCCCTAAGCGACGGCGCCGTGCGAATGGGGTTACCCCGCGCCGTGGCCACTGCCTTGGCCGCACAAACGGTCCGCGGCGCTGCCGAGATGGTGTTAACGACCGGCCGGCACACCGGAGAACTGAAGGACCAAGTCACCAGTCCCGGCGGCACCACGATCGCGGGAATCCACGCGCTGGAATCGGCCGGAGTTCGCGCCGCCCTGATGAACGCCGTCGAAGCGGCCACCTCCAAATCGATCGAATTGGGAAAGATGGAGTAAGCTCGGCGGCTCGAATACTTGCGGTTCAAACATCAATCATTCTCCAACCCGGCTATCCATCATGTCCACGTTCGGAGACAATCGATACTGCTGGCGCGAGACGTACTTCGTGCTGTTCAAATCGAGCGACCGGCCGTCGCTCAAGGTGGTCGAGAAGGCGGTCACGGCGTTGAACGAGCGTTATGTATTGAAGGATGCCTCGGCCGACGACGCCGGGCTGTTCGACTCGCTCACGCTCCTTTCGCCCGACGACTACGCCGCGTTGGATATCTCGTATCTCGCCGGCGCCGAGGCCCTCGAACAGAGTGCCGAAATGGTCGGGAAATTGGAGCCCGCCGCGTGTGTATTGGGTGAGACGATCCCCAAGGAGCAACTCCTGCAATACGACGGCCGGTTCGACGTGCTCCACTTCGAGCAGGCTCCCGAGGAGCGAGTCCAGGAAGACGACCCCGACGAGATGCTCGACCCTAGCGCCCTGCTGTTAGTCTTGGGCGTCTTGGCCAAACTGACCGACGGGATCGCCGTCGACCCTCAGACGGGGACCGTCCTCTCCGACGACGATTAGCCGATTTGGCATAACCCGTCATTCATCAATCTGCATTCAACATCGAACCGAACATGATAGCCAAAGACATAAAACGCGGCTTCGTTGTCAATTACAACGGGGCACCTTGCATGATCGAGACGCTCAACGTCCAATCGCCTTCCGCCCGAGGAGCGGCGACCGTTTATAAGTTTCGCGCGAGGAATCTGTCGACCAAGCAGAAGGTCGACATCACGCTGCGAAGCGGCGATTCGCTGGACGAGGCCGACTTCGAGCGGCGCGCGGTGAAGTATCTCTACTCCGACGCGACCCATCTGCACTTCATGGACGAGCAGGACTACAACCAGTATCCGGTGGCCCAGGAGGACGTGGTCGAGGAATCGAAGTTCCTGACCGAGGCACTCGGCGGCGTATTGGTCCTGATCTACAACGACCAGTGCATCGGCATCCAACTACCCACGACGGTCGAGTTGAAGGTCACGCAATGCGACCCGGGCATCAAGGGCGCCTCGGCCACTGCCCGAACCAAGCCGGCCACCCTTGAGACGGGCTTGGTTGTCCAAGTGCCCGAGTATCTGGCCGAAGGCGAGACGATCAAGGTCGACACCCGATCGGCCGAGTATCTCTCCCGAGCTTGAGCAGCCGGATTGTAGCTACGTTCGCCAGAACGTGGGGCGTACCGGAGGGCTACGACCACGTTCTGGCGAACGTAGCTACCCCACCACCCGCGCCGAGTCGTCTGCCATGCTTCATGCGTGTGCCACTGCTTGAAAGCAAACAGTGGCACACGACTTTCTCTACCGTCTACTATCGCTCGCCGCGATCGCGCTGGAGCAGCTCTTTAACCGCCCCTCGCAACTCTTCGATCTCGCGCTTCATCCGTCCCATTTCGCCGCGGATCTCTTCGAGCATCCGCCCCATCTGCTCCGGATGCGGCTGATCCCGGCGGGGTTGATCGCCACGGGGTTGATCGCCACGGGGTTGATCGCCACGGGGACGGTCGCCTTCACGTGGGCCGTGGCGCATGCGCTCGAGTTGACCGGCCAGTGCGTGGGCCTGGTCTTGCAGTCCGGCGGCCCGAAGGTTCTCGATCGCGGCCTGGATGTGCCGGGCACGACGTTCCGTCTCGTGGCCTTCGTCGAGACGGCGACGTTCCTGTTGGGCTTGCTCTAGCCGCTTGAATTGCTCGACCAGTTCACGCCCTTTGCGTTTGAGCATCTCGGCCTGCTCGAATTTCTTCGCTTCGCTTAGTCGGCCGATTTCACGTTCGATCTCTTCGAGTTGGCGTCGCAGTTGACCTTCGCCCATTTCGCGTTCGGGACGCCGCTCGCCCTCGTCTACGCGATCGCGCTCTCCATCGCCGCGGGCCGCACGCTTGATCTGCTCCATTCGCTGCTGAATTTCCCGCAGTGCGCCGAAGACCTCTCGGGCCCCTTCGTCTCCCTCGCGAACGCCCTGCAACTCACGTTTCAGATGGGCGGCTCGCTCGGCCAGTCCGTTATACTCGTGTTCGAGTTCTTCCATGTGCCTTGCCCGATGGGTCGCCATCTCCCGTTGTTCGGCTTCGACCAGTTCACGATGCTCGGCCCTTGCTCGCTCATGTTCTTCCGGCCCGTGCTCTGCATGCTCGTGGGCTTCATGCCCGCCCTCTGCATGCCCGCCCTCTGCATGCCCGCCCTCTGCATGCTCGTGGGCCTCTGCATGCTCGTGGCCATCGTGCTCGCGGGCTTCATGCCCGCCCTCTGCATGCTCGTGGGCCTCTGCGTGCTCGTGGCCGTCGTGCTCGTGGGCCTCTGCGTGCTCGTGGCCTTCGTGGTCGCCCTCTTCATGTTCGTGGGCTTCGGCTTCCTCGCGCTCGTCGCCCAACAAGACCAATTCGAGATGGGCGTCGGCCGATTCCGTGAACGGCTCGGTCGCATCTTCTTGTGCGATGGCGGCGGATAGCGAGCCCAACAGGGCCGCAAACGCTACGGCCACGAGCGACGGACGCCACAAGTTACTCAGTACGGTCATCTTCCTCTCTCCTTGTGCAAAGGCTGCCCGGGCGGGGGTCCGGGCGGTACTGGAAATAATCTGGGTTATGGTCCATGTTGGCATGACGATTTTCGCCCCGAAGGGGCCCAACATATCAGCCCAGGGCAACGCCCTGGGTTGCGGAAATCGAAAACGAGTCAAAGCCCTGTAAGAGCGCAACTAGGGGGGCATGTCCCGTCGGATTCCCAGTTCTTTCGCCCCTTCAGGGCTTCGACTGACAGGTTCTCCGGCTACCCAGAGCGTTGCCCTGGGCTGGTATGTTTCGGCCCCTTCGGGGCAATAATAAACGGCCACTATTCGAGTCGAATTCGGAATGGAATGCAATAGGAACACGCCCCTCGGGTTTCGGTGGGCAATGCCCACCCTACGTCTCTACTCGTGAGCGTGATCGTGGGCGGTTTCGTCGTGAGCATGATCAGCGTCACCGTCTTCGCCCTCCTCGCCGGCGCGGCTGAACATGGCCTTCAGGGTAGACGCGTCCGTCGAGCGATGAAACGTGCGGACTGACCCATCGGCAAATCCGACCTGAAAGACATCCTTGCCGGGACTGATCAGCCCCTTCATCGGATCTTTCGCGTCGGGGGTGAAGTCGTCGGGCTTGGTCCAGGTGACGGCTTTCTCGTCGGTTACTTCCACGGTCATAATGGTCTGCGACGCGCCGTCTTTGGCGTCCTTGATGCCCATTGCCTCTTTGCCGGGGAAGAGCGTGTCCTTGCCGCGCACCGTGAGGTAATTCGTCTTGCCTTCGCCCGCTTTGCTGGTCGGCGACCGATAGACGTGCGGCATCTCCGCGATGAGCTTCTTGTTGTGGTCGCTGTCCCACGGCTCGTCGAGATGAAACTCTTCGTAGAGAGCCTTCTCGCCCAGGTACGGCAAGATCTGAACGCGCCAGCTCAGCAAGGCCTTTCCGTTCTTGTCGACGCTAAACGCGGCGGGGAACTTCTTCTTCGCCGACTCGTGATTCAACATCCCCAGCGAGATCTGCTTGAGGTTATTCGCCGACTGGGCCCGCACCGCGGCCTCGCGAGCGGAAAAGACGGCCGGCACCAGCAGCGCCGCCATCACCGGCACGCTGGCCCCAACGCTCCCGCCGGGGAGACTCTGTCGACTGGTCATCTCGATACCGGCTGCCGTGCGACGCACCGTCGTGACGCCCGGGCGAAGGTGCTTACCGATCGCAGGAGCGGACGGCAAGAGCGAGACCGAGATGTCGATCTCTTCCCGGGCCAGTTGGCTTAGAGCCGCCTGCGCGATGATCGGAACGATCGGATAGACCATCTCGAACAGCTTCGGCGTATCGGCATAGGTCAACATGATCGGCCCGCCGGTCGCGTCGAACAGTTTGGCCACCTCGGGCACGTCGGCGAGCGTCTTGCCCGCCGTATCACGCGACAGATAGGCCTTGATGTTCTGAGGGTAAGGCGCGACGATCAGTTCGTCGTCGGTCAGACACCAGGTCGGCGCCAGCGGAAAATCGTCGTCCCGGACGTTGAGCATATAGACGTCCCGGCCGGCGAACTCGAACTTCTCGATCTTCGGCTGGGGATAATACCGGCCGTTCATCCGGCGGCCTTGATTCGCCTCGGCGTCCATCAATTTGATCAGGACGGCTTGGACCTTCTCGAGCCGTGCGCGGTCCTTGATCTTCACGACGCCGGTCAGCCCGGTGAAGATCAGGCCGCCTTGGCTCGGGGAGTTGTAGATACACCACGTATCGCCGACCGCCTGGAGCAGATCGTTGCGGATGCTGAACCCGAGTGCCGCTTCCATTTGGTTCATTTCGCGGATCATCTCGTCGTTCGCCCGGGGTTCGATCTTGCCGATGGTCGACAGGATCGCCTCGAAGACCTCGTCCGGATCGAGCCGCAAGGCCATCGCGATGGTCGCATCGGCCGGGATCGCCGCGAGATCGGCCGCCGTGAGCGGCTTGTCGGGCAACATGGTCAGCAACCCTTGCGGCTCGCCGTCGATGGCCAGCAGGTTGCGGCTGATGAATCCCTTTTCGTCCAAACCGGTAATCGATGCAACCGACGTGACATTGCTCAGCCCGAGCGCGTCGATAACCTGCGTGACTTCCGGGCCGCCCATCGGGCCGAACGTTTCGACCAGTCCTTTAACGTTGATGTAGCTAACGGTCGAGACTCGCTCGACGGGCAGTTTCTCTCGCAGATCGGTCAGCCAAGCCGGCACGGGAGTTCGAGCATTCGCAAGCAGCGCTTCGACGGCTCCCTCGCCGATGCCGACGACAAAGTAGCGTTTCTTCAGACCCCAGGTAAAGAGCGGGGCGTCCGGAGCCGGCTTGATCTGGTAATACGTATCGCCGTCGATCTGCACGGATTTCAATGCCGGTCCCAACAGGGCGGCCTGGTACTTTTGCATCAGGGCCTTCAGTTGCACGGCTTCCTCGCCCACATTGACGATCGCGGCGCCCTGCACGTCGGGTCCCTCGGGGCCCATCTTGACGCTCGATAGGTAAATCGCGGTCGGGCTAGTCAGCAGTTTCTTGACCCATTTCGCTCCGTCGTCGATCGCTTGGATCGTCTCGGGGCCTTCGCGTTCGGCCGCCTTCTTCAATGCGGTGACGATCTGTTTTTCAAGCTCGACGAAGAAGTCCCGGACTTCCGGCTCGGCGAGGAGTTGCTCGACGTGGTTCGGGCTGTTGGGGTCCGGATCGGCCATGCCCGACCAGGTCGTGTAGAAGAGACACTCGTCGGGGGCAACCGCCGCCATGAGCGGATCTTCCGGCGCGGGCGGGATCCCCAGCGGAATCCCGGCGCCGCCGCCAAGACCGACGAGCATAACCACTTCGATAATGCCAAAAGCGAAAAATTGCATGATAGTTTCTCCTCTCAAATGCTATGGTTCGTTTGCGGAGTGGAACCTCCACGCGCAATCTGCCCGCCGACAGTAGTTCGCCGACGCGGCCGAGATCTTGGCCAATTAACGGGCAAATCCTCGCGAGTCGAGGCCGATTCCTGCCCAGAATCCCCGCTCGGGGCGTTCCGGAGGCCCCTCTCTATGCGGAGTATACCGCATCGGCCCGGACATGCAAGCATTTGGGACGCCCGATCCATGCCTTCCAGCCGGTTTTCAGTCCAACAGCTTCAATTCGCTGTCGGGACCGTCTTCCGCTGGACCGTGATGGCCGTGAAAATCTTCTTCGCCGGGTTTCGGCGGGCCCATGATCCGTTCGGCCGCTTTGCAGGAGCAGTTCAGGCAATGTCGCCCACGAAACAGGCCGATCGCCAAGGCCAGGAACGTCAGTAGAAATACGGCAAGTGCCGCGAGGTAGGTGGTCATGTTTGGTCCAGACGGTTCGTCTCTTCGGTTCTTGGTGGGCAGTGCCCACCCTACTTATGCCCAACGACGCTCTCGCCGCTTTGCTCGGGCCACGGATGTTTGCGTCAGTTTCGCGTCCTCGTCGACCTGGAAATCGAACATGCCCACGCAGACGAAATCGGCTCCGCTGTCAAACGCGTCCTGGAATCCGTCTTTGGGCCCAATGGCACCGGCGGCGAGGATCTTAAACGCGATCCACGGGACCTTGACGTCTCGCATGAACGCGACCGTTTCGTCGTGGTTATGACAGAACATGTTGTCGTGATACTCCGCATGCTCCGGCGAGTTGCTCTCGAACATCTCGATGAACCGCCGATTCTCTTCCGGATGGGCCGACCAATAGCGGTCGTGATGCAGCGTCTTGATGTAGAAGTCGGGCACAATCCCCTCGCGCTCGCAGAAGGCGATCGGCTCGAGCCGATGGGCCCCGATACCGATCGGGACGTCGTACTTCTTCATGATCTCGAAGGCGCGAATGATGTTGTCCTGTTTCTTCTCGTGAAACCAGATGTCGCTGGCCCCGCCCCAGAGATAAGCGGCCGACGCGCCGAGCTCGATATGCTCAACCAGCAGTTTCTCGTACCGGTTGATGTCGGTCGTAATCACGTCGGCGAGCCATTGCATCTTGCCGCCCCATTCGTCCCAATACTTCGATAGCCGGAACTGCCGGAAGTTGTGGTTCTTCAGCACGATCGTGTTGACGCCCAACTCCTCGCATCGCTTCAACGTCATGAAAACTCGCTCTTCGGTGTTGTAATGCGTCGCCAATGTGCGAACGTAGGACAAGTCGCGGGCGTGCATGTTCATGCTGATCAGATTGCTCCCGCTGATCAGTCGGCCCACCGATAGGTCGCCAATCTTGCCCGTGGGCATTTGCTTCTGCTTGGCGATTACGTTGGGGTCGTCCAGGTCGAGATCCTTCAGCCGGGCATATTCCTGCTTGTCGGATCGCGTGACGAACGTCGGCTGCGTCACGGCATCGACATCGTCATCCGCTTGTGTCCTGGAAGACGAGCCGGACAACAGGCCGAGAATCGGCAGGCCGCCGAGCGCGCCGAGCAGTTTCCTGCGGCTGGTCGTGGCCGTCGGCTTCTTCTTCTTGCCCTGGGACATTCCGTTTACCTCCTGTCGAGAATTATACTCCGACTAGCAGCCCGTCGGCAAAGTCCGTAGGATAGGCACTGCCTACTCAACCCCCCCATGTGACGGGGAATACTCGGCAGAGACATTCGGCAAACCGCCTTCCGGCCACACCGTGCAGACCTATACTATCATATCGCCGGCGCGAAAAAGGGGACAGGCACCGTCGGCAGCACGAATTACCACCACCATGTCGGTTGTCGACGGGTTATCGACGGAGCCAGTCCCCATTTCCGCTGCTCCTTCGTGCGGCATATCCGGGAACATGGACTCCACAAGAAGGGCCCTGAATCATGCTCGAACTGGTCGATCTGGACAAACGGATCAAGAAGAAAGCCTATCGGGAGCTGTTTTCCGCCTTGGAGACGCGGCTGGCGAAGTGTCAACGGACCGCCCGGGCCGCCGGCGTGCCGATCGTGATCGTCCTGGAGGGTTGGGACGCCGCCGGCAAGGGGACCATCATCAACCGGCTGACCCAGGCACTCGATCCCCGAGGGTTCAAGGTCCACCCGATCTGTGCTCCGGACGAACCGGAACGGCTGCGCCCCTGGATGTGGCGATTCTGGAAGACCCTGCCGGAAGACGGAAGCGTTGCCATCTTCGATCGCTCGTGGTATGGCCGCGTGTTGATCGAACGGGTCGAGGGCATTACGTCGAAGCGGAAGTGGCGGCAGGCCTACGAAGAGATCGCCCAGTTCGAGCGCCAGTTGGCCGACGCCGGAGCCGTGATCGTTAAGCTCTGGCTGCACATCGACCGCAAGGAACAGCGCCGCCGCTTCAAGAAGATCGAAGCGAATCCGGCCATCTCCTGGAAGGTCGGCAAAGAGGAATGGCGACAGAACAAGCACTACGACGATTGGAGCGTAGCGGTCGAGGAGATGCTGGAGCGTTCGAGCTCGACACGCGCTCCTTGGACGGTCGTGGAAGCCACCCAGGGACGGTTCGCCCGGACCAAAGTCTTCGAGACGGTTGTCGGGGCCATCGAAAATGAACTCGAACGGCGCGAGAAGGCGCCCAACGTTAAGCCCGAGCCGATGGCTGTGCCGACGGTGTCGCCCACGCGAGAACAGACCATCTTGGACAGCTTGGATCTGACGCTTTCGATGGAGCGCGAGGAGTATGACGAGGAACTCGACAAACTGCAGGGCCGTCTCTTCCGCTTGGAGCACGAACTCTACCTGGCCCGAGTGCCGGCGGTGATCGTCTATGAGGGCTGCGACGCGGCCGGCAAGGGCGGCAACATCCGTCGGCTCACCCGAGGGCTCGATCCCCGGGGCTACGAGGTGGTTCCCGTCGCCGCGCCGACGACCGAAGAGAA
>SDBT01004733.1_pt1 | contig 23017 bp, 29 predicted proteins | sample 2277101 | NCBI WGS metagenome assembly SDBT01 (sample SAMN10404973, study PRJNA504765) | marine sediment metagenome | isolation source: marine sediment core GS10_PC15, 103 cmbsf | place: Arctic Ocean: Southern Knipovich Ridge | collected 2010 | reverse complement strand
GGCTCGTCCGCCAAAGTCGAAAGCCGGACCTTCATCTGTTTTGCTTGAGCGCCGAGTTTTTTGGCACCGGCCCACTGCAATTCTTTCGGCATCTCTTGTAGTACCTGCCGGGGCGTCATCTGCCGCCTGCGGGCCATCCTGCCCGCGATACCTGGTTGGGGGAACCAGTCTAACGCTTTGGCAATACCTGTTCGCGGCTTGGCGGTTTTGGCTGTCCTTTCGGCCACCTTGGCTGCCGCGCCTGGCAGGAAGTCCCAGAGTCCGGCTTTTTGCAGCGCTTTGCCAGCCCGTCCGACTGCCGCCCCGCCAAAAGTGTAGTAGGTGAGTGGATCGAGGAGGATTTCCGTCCCAAGTCCGAAGATATCACCCCAATCCCAGTCGGTGGGATTGTACCAATCGCCGCCAGGTGCAAGGAACCCGGGCCGGTTCTTGCCGACTGCGCCCCAGTGTTCCAGCACGTCCCGCCCGGTGGCACGACCTTTCCAGGAAAGTGGGTTTAGGCTTGGTGCTTGGCCTACGAGCAGGTTTCGGATAGTTCCACCACCTACGTCAAGTAAGGCGGAAGCGCCGGAAATACCACCCACGGCTATGCTTCCCGCCTGCCGGATCGCCGACGCCTCTTCCTCGGGAGTTGAGAAGAGCGGTTGCTGGCGGGTTGGAGCAGTCGCAACCCGCGAGCCCTGGAGCAGGGAGAATGCGGGCGAGTTGCGGAACATGCCCATTTGCCGGGCGGTCTGTTGCCATGTGAGTGGTGGCATTGATTATCCCCCGGTGGATGACTGTGCCTAAAGCTGCTGGCCGAATGCCTCTTGCGGGCTTAGTGTTCTCCTGGGCACGCCTAAATTCTGATTGCGTGGTGCAACAAGGGGCCCTAAGTTCCTTTTGATCCACCCAGGTTCAGGCCTGCCAGTTTTGCCAGTTATTTGTTCTACGGCACGATCAAGGTCTTCGAGTGTTCTGAAATTGCCATGCAGGCGAAAAACTTCCCGGAGTTTAACTGGATCATCCGCATACTGGGTCGCAAACTGTTGTAGTTCGGGTGGTAACCTGCCAATTATGCTACCTTGAACTGCTCTGGGTTCCTGCGGCATTACTTGTCCCTGTCCAGCAAATGTAAGATTCATTTGCCGTTGGTGTGCCTCTGGTGAACTCTGCCTCTCCTCGACACCCATTAGGTGGCGGATATTAGCCATGGTCTCGAACGCCCGGCCCTGCGCCTTCTGTGGCAAGGCAGAAATCTGCTGCATCTGGAGTAATTGGTTCTCCCCGGCCGACAAGGGCTGCTCCTTTCTGAGCTTCACCTGAATTTTGGCCATCCAGGCTGGTACCCGACGACCCTGAGCGCGGTTCATTACCATCTGCTGCCGAACTTCTTGCGGGATGCCGAGGCGTTTTCGTTTCCTCGTGGTCCCAGTGCGTTCGCGTCCCTTGCGGGCCCGGGCGGCTCCGCTGAGCCCGCCGGCAAGTACATCGCTGGGGCTTATTGACCCCGGTTCTCTCTCGGGAATGCCACGGATACCAACATTAGCTCGACTCGCGGCACCACGGGCAGCCAAATCAGCCCGACCCTCCGGTGACTGTGCCTGCTCAAATGCAAGTTGTGCGCGTGTCTCTGGCCCAAGGAGGGCAGCGTCCTGCGGTTGGAGTCGCGGTGCGCCACCGGGGAGTGCCGGTAGCGTCACGTCATCCGACACACCGAAGCCCTGCCCCTCCAGGCTTGATCGCCTGCTCACACTTGTAATACCAAAGCCACCCTCGTTGGTCGAGAAGACAGATCCCTGGAGCGGGCGCGCCTGACCGAAGGCATAACCGCCAGCGCCGGTATTCGTGCCATAAAGGCCTTGTGTTCCTGCTACCGGGTACGTTGCTCCCGGTGCCACCGCTGCTTGCGCTGGCGGTTGTGGCTGCGCTGTCGTCTGGAATTGCCGGGGAACATTCGAGAGGAAATCGAATTGACCACGGCCGGGTGCAGCGAGATCGGCTTGTGAGCTTGCCGCTCGATCAAACGCATTTGCCCCGAAGTTCGGTGGAGGTGCGCTGAATTGAGTAGGTGGGCCGAGTGGTGTAGGTGCGGGTCCCTGGGGGCCGGAGAAGCCAAGTGGTGACGCCTGGGTTTGCCCCTGTAACTGTTGCCAGAACGCCTCTTGCGGGCCTAGCGTGCGATTGAAGCCCGGCCGTTGTGCCCGGGCTGGAGTAGCCGATTGGGTTCGCGGCCGTAGATTCTCGTCTAAAAGAGAAGGGGGACGCAGGTTAAAGCGCGGCATAATATTCTCCTTTTGGTACGGATTAGCGTGAAACCGCCCAAGTTGTTCGGAACGGGCGGAGGCATAGGATTCCGCCCCTGCTGGTGTGGTAAACGAGGGAAACCGCTGTAATCCTTGGCCGATGGCGGATTGGACCGCCTGATCCGTCGTAAACTGCTGCCCACCAATTAGCGAGGGGATGACGTACTGCTTGCCATCTAAGCCAACGGTGATTGATCTTTCGGTTGAAGTGGAGCCATCTGGATTATTCACGCGGGTTCCGGCACCAGGAAGCGGAACAATACCAAAGTCCTGGTCGAGAGACTGACCGGGCCACAATCTCTTTGGCCGAGGATATCGCTGATTTACGGGCACGGCATCCACCTTTTGGTACGGACATACCCGCATCTTATACCAAAAGGGTGAGATAATTCAAGATGGATCACCAGTTCCGGGGCAGCACTTCGTCGTCAATCGGCCATTTCAAGTAGTCTTCCGGCCAGGAAATGTCCAATTCGGTCACTGGGTCGATCTTCTGACGGCCGAGTTTTTCGTAGCCATCCGGTCCCATGGACGATAGATGCGTTCCGTGGGAGTTGTAGCAGTAGGTGGGAAGTGAGAGTGGAGTGGGGTCTTGGCCAGGCCACGGGTATTGCACTGTGTTACCTGATGGGCCGAGGATCGGGAATGCGCGAGAAGCTATTTCCGAGTCCTCGCCGTTGTTTATGGAGGCGTAGCCACCGATCCGCTCAAATGCCTCTCGACGAAAACACCAGCCACCGTGATAGCCTACGTCATAAGGGAACTCGTCCCGATAGTTACGCATCCGCTTGAAGTGATCTCCGGCGTTGATGAGAACTTGCCCCGGTTGGCCCCATTGGTGGTCCTGGAGGGACGCCACGCAGGCTTCGAGGTGATGGTCGAGATAGATGTCGTCATCGTCCCACGGCGCTATGGCGTCGATCTCGGGCCAACGCTCAAGTGCCATGGCCGTCGCGGCATTTCGCTTATCGCCCAAAGTTCGGTAGCGATCCGCAACGGAGACGACCATCCAGCGGTCGCCGGTCAACTCTGGGATTTGATTTGCATCATCCAGCACGAGCAGCCGGCGGAACTCGTGGGTCTGTGCCTCAAAGCACGCAATGAGGTTGCCGAGTTGACGGGGCCGGTTGAAAGTTGGCGTTATCGCCGCGATTATCATGTTGGGAGAACCTCAGCGTGAATGCCCGTGTTTATTATTTAGTCGTCCCATGCTACCGACGCCTCAGCGTCATCGCACGCCGCCAAAGCCCTTAGTTGTGCGGCGTTCGCCTGAGCGAACGCCGTCCGCTCCGCCGCCTTAGCCTGCTCCCACATCGCCACTACCTGCCGGAACTCATCCCTCGCGAATTCCGCCGCCTTCACGAGATCCCGGATACGGTCTCTATAGGCCTCGGTGAATTCTGACTCAGTGGGTCTCTTCACCATTGCAGGTTCCCTTTGCAATCAGGACATATCGCGGCGATTTTCATTACCATTCTCCGGATTCAAATATACTGCCATGATAAGTTATATTCTGAGTGCGGGACTTATGCTGTGGCCTAATTGGGCCGGCCTGTCGCCCGCACAACCGAATGCGACGCTCATAACAATCGACGCAAAGTGGCTTATCACTTCGCATGTTGCTTTCCGTGCAATAGACGGCCGTATCCTCCGTCAGGACCGATCCGCAATCAGGGCAAGTGGTGGCGATTTTCATGGGCGCTATTTCCCAGCACAAATCAACGCGACAATCACAATTACAACTGCAGCGGGCGCGGTCGGTAGCACGAGTATCCAGTGGACGCTGAGGGCGGCCTTGATTAGCAGGGCACTGACGATGACGGCGAGGATTATGGCGGGGAGTTTCAATCTAGGTCACGTATGCGGATACGATTGTCATCTTCCGTCCACTGCGGGTTAGTCGTCATGCACACCCCTGGAACGTGCCGCCAATCCTCCGCCATATCGCCGGCCATGGGCATATCATCCCACGGATTGATCTCCACGAATTGCTGGGTCGGAAGATCGGAACGGAAGCATCGTTGCAACCGCTCCGAGAACATGGCCGCCGCGAAGCTGAAGGTGCTGTTGGGGATCAGTAGATAGCCGCACTGCGTCAATAGATACCAGTCCGGGAAGAAGTCGAAGAGGTGTGGCTCGGGATGCTCCAGGTCGTACTGCTGATATTTGTACACGGGCAGCGGCTCGGCTTGCAAGTCGACGCCCAGCGATTCGGCCGTCTGGGGGTTGTAGTCCGCGAACTCGTCGACCAGGGAACGGTCTTCGCTGGCTACGAATAGCACGGGGTTATCAAGGGACGACCAATTGCAGCATAGCCATTCAAGATACCACTCGACCGGCGTGATGTAGAACAGGAATCGGCCATAGTCACCGCGTCGAAGGTGAATGCCCACGACCGTCCTCGGCGAATTGGTTCCTGCGCCTTCCCGTAGCAGCTTGTCGGTTGCGGGCAACATGCGACGTTGTATTGCCTGCGTCGGTCGAAACAAGTCACGAAGGAACTCGTAATACAGTGCGTAATAGCTGGTGTGAAACTGACCGTAGCCAAACCAATTGTGGTCGATTGCTTCCAGACCTGGCAGACCCTTCGGCAAGCCGCATTCTTCGAGCCGTTCCTGGTACGGTGGAAGCGTGTGCCCGGTGATCGGCGACGAATCGATGCCAAATAACTTTTCCCCGATCCATGGCGGGGTCTGGACGGTCAGCCCGTGCTGCTTGGCGTAGACGCGAAGAAAGGCGTACTGAAAAATCTGGTTGGCAAAGCGACCTCGCGCGCCCAGCGTGGACATCGTAATCCGCTTCATTATTCTCCCAACGGCAGCGTGCCTTGTTGCAAATGCTGTCTTAGTGTTAGCGCCAGCCGCTCCTTGTCGGCAGGCGCACGGTCGTAATTGCTACCCGACTTGTCGACGTGAACGGCGTGCTCGTATTCCAAACCCGAGCATAGCACCAGTGCGCCGCCGCTGAGGAGCCACTCGATGTTGATGAGGATCGAATCGCAAGCCCCACAGCAGAGGTGCCAGTCCTCCGATTGACGTTCCTCATCGGAGAGGTTCATGTAGTTGGGTAGCATGAGGTCGAAGCGTCGAACTCCCCGGAATCGCTCGAAGACCTTCATGTACTCGATGCGGTTGACGACGGAATTACCCGTGTTAATTGCGCAGGCCGCGATCAGGTTATCGAAGAATCCGTTCTGGATCGTGTTGATGTCCCATCGACCGGCCAGGCGTCGGTAGTCGAACTGCGGTTTGGCGAAAGTCGGGCAGTACCACTCGGTCGGCTGCTTGGCTAGGTCGTCGATGTAGTCGATGTACGTGGTGTCTTGAAAATTATCCGAATCGCAGTTGATAACCCAGTCACACGAACATCTAGCCACAACCTCAACCTTATTCGTGAATACTCCCTGCCGGGTTGCGTTGCTAAATAGCTTGACTTTGGGGATACCCCGAAGCATTTCCGCAAGCTCATCCAAGCCGGCCGGCCCGTCGTTACTCACAACGACCTCGCCAATAGCTGGATGTTCTACGGCGGCGGAGATGCACTTCAATAATCGTTGGCCATATTGCTGTGGCTCCGTCATCTCATTAAAACTTGTCACTGCAAATGAGATCGGCATATCACACTTCCTCCAATGGGGCGCGCTTGCGAATGAAGATCAGACCATCATTGATCCCGTCGCCTATCACCGTGAACTCCTGAATGTCCGACTTGCCCCGCATGATCTGGCCCCACCGGTCGGCCACCACATTCAGGATCGTCCTATCCTCACGCTGCGTCCAACACTCGTCGAAGAGGCTGAAGCAGTCTTCGATGCAGTACCAGCCGCCTGGCTTGACGTGCGGCCAGAGAGCCTCGAACGACGCGACGTGCTGGAGCGCCTTGTGGCCGCCGTCGTCAATGATGAAGTCCAGCGGCCCGGTTGACATGACTACCTGACTGAGGAAGCTCTCATCCGATTGATCGCCGAGGAAGGATTGGATTCGATCCTCGAAGATGACGTACTCCGGCACGATGTCGATGCCGTAGATTTGGCCGTTGGGGAAGTAGTCGCGCCAGGTTCGTAGGGATTGGCCTTTCCAGACGCCGATTTCCAAGAGCTTGATCGGCGCGTCGCGAAGATGCCGGAAGCGGCGGTCGTAGTGAGGCAAGAACCGATGATCGACCTTGTCGGTGGAGTTAATCTTGCCTAGCTCGTGGAGGGTTGGCATATCAGGAGTCCTTGTTTAGCGGGAATGCTTCATCGAAGGCGGCTAGGTTGTCCAGGTAAATCTCGCGGTACGGTCGCCCCAGCCGATGGCTCATGTAGGCGTCGGCCTCCGGCTCCTTCTCCACCCACGGCGCGTAAAATCGGGTGAAGTGCAAGACCACCGGCACCTCGTCGCCACGCCAACCACGCGAAAGCGACGGTACGCGGGCATTATGGTTATCCAGCCCCCAGTGACACCAGCCCTTCTCGCCGATCTGGGCGAAGTGGTTGTGTAACAGCAGGTCGATGATCGGCTCGTCGGTGCCGCCCTTAGCCGGATCGTTGCAGACGAAGTATTCTTCCTGGAGCGCCTTCAGCTTCTCGACCGTATCCTCGGGGATGCTGGCGGGCTCATAGAGCAGGACGGAGGTGTTCCACATCTTGTCCGAGTTTAGACTGGCGTTGACGAACGGAAACCGCTGCCCCATCTTCTCGTAGATTTCCGTATGCGACTGCCACTCCTTGTCCCAAATCTGCCAGCCCATGAAGACTGGCACGTCTTCCCGCATGGCGAGGATGCGTCGGCGGTTGGGGCTCTCCCTCGGCCAGTCGGCCAGTTGGCCGAATAGCGGCTGGAGCGGGAGTTGGACGATCACGTCGGCGTCGAGGAAGAGGGCTTGATCCCAGAGGCGAAAGTACGGGTTGAAAACCTCAAACTTCGCCATGAAGCCCTTGCTCGTGGTGACTAACACATGGAAGCCGCGTCGTCTCAGGTCGGCGGTATCCATCCCGTACGGTACGATGAAACAGAACTCGCCCTTGTACTGCCCCTCGTTGCGGCAGTTGACGGCAAGAGCCTTGTAATGTTCCAGGTAGTTCTTGTCAGCTACGAATACGATTACTTCGTTGGACATCTTTACTTCGGTCCTTTCAGGACATTTAACGTGTCTGCTACGAGTAAGCGATTGGATTCATTTACGATGCGATCATACTCGGTGCGAGTAAGCTTCTTGTCCTGTAAGCACCGCTGAACAAGGGGCCGTAACCGAGGGCGCACCTCCGAAATGCGCTCCACGTGCCATAAGCATGTGTGGCCGTCTGGGGCGACGCGTTCAGCCGACCGATCGGGGCAGAGTGAAACGAACACGTCATTGTCTGCCATGAAGGCCAGTGGACCCGTGGCCATTAAACCACCCATCATCAGCATTAAAATCCCAGATTCTCTTACTCTAGCTTCGCCACCTATTACTAAGTGGATAAAACCGCAGCCGCAAAATGCCAGAGTTATCGCAGACCACGAAGCCATTAGGATAATAAGTAGGCCGATCCCCCAGGACATCGGATAGTCGCTAAAGCTCTTCTCGGCAATCAGTCTCGCTACCCAGGGCAACCAAACAACTGCGCCTACGGCCCCGAACCACGCCGTTATGCAATGAGGGTCCGTTACGTACTTAAGTTTGTCCATGTCGTAATGGTCTGGATGCTTGATACTTTGCCACAAAGCCTTTGTAGCGAAGAACACCATGGCTATTGTTGGAATCCAAGACAGCCAGAATACCCAGAGTCCAATTGGCGAGATGTGGTGCCCCGTGGTTAGTTGAACGAGAAAATCACAAAACATCAGCCACCCCTTTCAGATTCGCGGAAACACTTCATCAAACGCCGCGAGGTTTTCCAGGTAAACCTCCCGACACACGCGGCCGAGACGAGTATTATAGTAAGCCCCGGCGTCGGGCGTCTTATCCAACCAGGGCGCGTACATATTCCAGTAGTGAAGGATTGCCGGCGCCTCATCGCCACGCCAATCCTTCTCCTCATTCGGCACGCGGTTCCCTGGATCGTCGAAAGCCCACCATGTGCAGAAATCCTTGGTAATCGGGGCCATCTTGTTATAGATGACTAGGTTAATGACCGTCTGATCCGCCTGTCCCTTATTGGCTTCGGAGTATTTATCCGCAGTGGCTTGCAGTAATTCCACCGTCCCATCCGGCACGGTGGCTGGATCGAAGAATGCCACGTCGGCGGTGAGTATCTGCGAGTCGATGTGCGGGAACTCGGCGCGCATCTGCTCGTAGAGTTCCGGGTGTGCCTCTGGTCCGTCGCCGTACAGGTCATCAAAGTGCCGCCAGTTATGCTCGATGCTTCCGTCAGACGAACCGTCAAGGAGGATGGCTGGGAACTGTTCTGCCATGCGGTCGCAACAATCGTTCAGGTCGCCCTGGATCAGTATGTCGCAATCCAAGCTCAACACCCGCTTCCATCGCTTGAAATAGGGTGAGAAGATATGGAACCGCACAAGCCACGTCCGCTTGGCGTCGGAAATGCGGTAGATATCTATCCCTCGACGCTCCATGTCGCCGGAATGAAAGTCCCCGGTCACGATCAGGCAGAAGTCACCCTTCCAATTGCCCTGCCGAATGCAAGACACCATTAGGGATTTTGCGTGCGGTAGGTATTCCATGCTGGACATGATTACGATTACTGAATCATTCATAGTATTGGGAACTCCTCGTCAAACGCCGCAAGATGTTTAGCGTACAGTTCGTGACACAGACATCCCAGCCGGTGGTTACGATACCCGCCCGGCTCGGTGTTGGGTTCAGGGTCATCGCAAGTCTGCTTCACAATCCACGGTGCCATCCATCTCGTGAAATGTAGAATCGCCGGATGTTCGTCACCGGTCCAGCCACGACCCTCGGAAGGCACTCGGTTGCCGGGATAGTCGTTCCCCATGAAGGTGCAGGCGTTTTTCCCCGCCTCTTCCATCCGGTGGTAGAGCAACAGATTGACCAGCATTTGGTCGGCCTTGCTGGGATTGGCCTTCTCAAATTCAGCGTGCAACGCCCGAAGCCGGCCCATTGTCTCTTCGTGCATACTGGATGGCTGATAGAAGAGGAACGCCATGTTGAACATCCGCTTGGTCACATGGGGGAACTGCCGCTCGATCTCGTCGTAGACCTCTGGGTGCGCGTCCGGACCTTCGCCAGACTGCTCATCCCAGTATTTCAAGCCATTGAGAATGGGGCTGTCTTCCTGAGCGCAGAGGATGGCCGGTAACCGAGGTGTCAACTCGTCGAACAGGTCATGCAGGTTGCGCTGAACCATGATATCCAGGTCGATACATAACGCTTGATCCCAGCGGTGGAAGTATTTCGTGAAGGCGTGGAATTTTACCATGAAATCCCAGGCCGTATCCTGGACGTTAAGGACGTGGATACCACGCCGCTCAAAGTCCGCGGTATCTGACCCGCTTGGGGAGATCATGCAGAAGTCGCCGTGCCAGCCACCCTCGCGGCGGCAGTTGACCAAGACGTATTTGGCGTGGTCGTGGTAGTTCCGGTCTGCTACGAACGATATGACTTGTTTACTCATCGTGGCACTTCTCCCACTTGGAACAGAAATCAGCAGTATCGACGGTAGGCCAGTGCCCATCAACGGTGCAACGGTCGTCCTCTAGTATCTTGACGGGCACCGGAGGATTGAAGTGACACTCTAATAGGTCCATTGTCAGTGGCATGGAAAATCGGCAGGTGCCGCAGTGATTGCATTTACTCAATGACCCCGTCGCCTCCTTCCACCGACCCCTGGATGCGACGCTTGGCCCAAACGTGGACGCAGGCACCGTAACACTTAGTGAAGATCGTGTGCGTCTGGGCAAGTGTCCAGAAGAATCGCCAGATTGTATCCCAGATCATTGGAACGTCCTTGCCTTCACGCGCCCAGATATGCAACTCCGCCGCGAAGAAGGCTGAGTCGATAATCATCTGACGGGATGGCTCATGCGTGATGGCGGCAAACTCGCCGCTCTCGCAATCCATCTTGACGACGTAGCGCTCCCCGCCGTACTGGGAGTGGAGGTCGTTTAGCATCATGGCCGGGACATTGGTTTCCACTAGTCCCTCGTGCCATGACGGAGCATCGCGACCAACCACCATCCAGTGTAGCGGCTCCGTTTGTGGGCCAGCCTCCCAGAGCGTCCCCTGGCCAATGGCAGCCCGCACCGGGATGATCTGTGGTATTCCCTTGGCGTTAGCCACCAATCGTGGCCAACTCCAGGGGTTCGGCTCGACGGCCACGATCTTGGCGTTAGGGTAGAGGCCGTGTGCAGTCATGGTAATGCTGCCGAAGTCGGCACCGATATCGTAGATCACGTCGGGCTCGAAGCCCAGCGTCCCTAAGCGATACTCGTCGCACAACGCCGCGTTTGCGATAATTTCAGCAGCTTCGTCGTCGGTCATAATGGTTTCCTCACTTCCACGCGGTCTGCATGTTGTGTGTGCGGATCACTTGGGCTGCTTGTTTGATTTGCCGTGCCTCTGCTATGCTCAATACACCGTCTTCGCAGGCAGCGATTATGTCAGCGCGTAATGTGGGACATTCATTTCCTATCTTGACAACTTCCAAGCGCATGTGCTCTGGAGCAGCCGCAAGGAACTCAGCCAAGCCGAGTAACACTGCCGCGACCGCCAAGGTCACTACAACGCTAATTGCGACAATCACTCTCACGATAGCGCCAAATGTTGTCATTGCATACTCCGTGCAGACTACGGTTTTCTGACCGCCCAGGTCGGGTAATTTTTTTCATAGATGTCATTGTCGCCACGGGTCACAAACAGCTTCAACCCGTGCCGTTCGACGAACTCGTCTATCTGGGCCTTCACGGTAATATGTTCGCCCGCCATCGTGTAGTCGTGGCCGGTTGCCCAGCCGCCGGGCTTGACCTTCGGCCAGTAAGCCTCCGCGTCCTTGCCAGCCATTGTGTGGTCGCCGTCGATGTGAATCCAGTCGAAGGTTTCATTGGGAAATGTTTTGGCGGCGTCAAGTGAGAACTCTCGACAGATTATGACAGCCGGATGTGCCCCAAGACGCCGTTGCACGTGAAAATGCCGCACGTCTTGGTGGTCCTGGGGAACATTTGAGGAATCGTCCTTCATTGCCTCCGACTCGATATGCTGCCATGGATCGATCAAGTAGAGCGACTTCGGCTCGCACGCCTCCAGCAGCACGTCCGAGAAGCATCCCTCAGCCACGCCGATCTCGGCGCCTACGCCGCCCTTTGGCAGGAAGGCCATCAGCGAGCGGCGGTCTACGAGGTCTTCGTATTGCGGTGTTTCGTGTACCATTCGATTGTCCTTTGCAATCCGTCTTTCAGCGGGAGGCAGTGGCGTTCTGGCAGTAGAGCGTGCAACTTGTCCAGGCAGAGTGATTGTTCAGGAATCTCCACGAGGCCGTTTGGCTTGTACCATTCCTCCGTGGCGGCATCCTTGCCCATGAGTTCGCAGATAAATCCGGCGATCTCGGCAACGGTCATTACCTCGCCGCTGCCGGTATTGAACGCTTCACCCCACGGCTTCTTCTCCATGAGTGCCGTCACCGTCGACACAAAGTCGTCAACGTAGAATAGCTCGCGGCGGAAGTCGCTCGCGCCGGTGGTAATGCGCGGTGGCTTGCCTCGCAACAGCCGGGTGATCGTGTTAGGGATCAGCCGGGTCATGTTCTCGTCGCCGGGGCCGTAGACATTGGCCGAGCGGACGGTGAAGACCGGCAGTTGATAATTGTGGAAGTAGGTCCGAGCGATATGCGAGACGCAGGCCTTGGACGCCTCGTACACGCTGCTGGGCATAAGCGCCTGATCTTCCCGGTACGGCGTGGGACCAGCACCGTAGGCTTTGTCGCTCTCGGCACACATCACGCCGGTTACGCTATCGCAGTTCCGTGCCGCCTCCAGGACGTTGACCGTGCCCAGCACATTGGCGTGGAAGCAGCCTATCGGGTCGGCCTTGCAATTGCGAACGATACTCTTGGCGGCGAGGTGGTAGACGTGGTCAATCTCGCAGTCCACCATGATCTCGGCCATGCGGCGATAGTCCTTGATGTCGCCGTTGATCGGTTTCCAGTGGCTCGGCCATGGCTGCTTGTCGTGAATCAGCCCGTAGACAGTATGCTCCCGGCCGAGGGTCGACGCGAGTCGCCGACCAATGAAGCCGCCGCTGCCGGTAATCAGAATGTTCATGTTCTCCCCTCCGCCCATGTATCGTAATCGAAGTCTTCCAATTTGTCGGCGTAAACGTACTCGCCAAGACTCTTACGGAAAAGGCTAAACTCCGTAAACCCGCCACTAACATCGGATGACCCGTCAATCTGAAAAACCATACCGGGCACAAAGGCGTAGCAGTTCAGTTCGGGCTGGAGCTTGATTAGGGCGTGGTCACTGCCACGGGAATCGCGCATAACGTCTGCCATCTTTCCCAGGATGTAGTCAGCGCTGTTGCCGTTGATTAGATATCCCTGATTAGAGAAGGCACCGTAGACTCGCAGGATGTGCGGGATGTCGGTCATCTCGCAGTCCTTACCCATCTCCGGATGCCAGACCGCTTCGTCGGCGTGGAAGGTGGCGCCGAGAAAAAAGATGTCCCACGGTCGGCGCAGGTGTTTGCCAATGTAATCCAGTCTGGCGGTGAAGTCGGAACACAGCATCGCGTCGTCTTCCAACAGCCCAACGATATGCCCCGGCTTGGCCTTACTAATCACGGCGGTATGGCTCAGCCAATTCCCAATCGTGTTCGGAGTGGACTGCATGTTAGCCACGTCTTCCGGCAGGCCGTGGTAGTCTTCCTTGCGTAGCGCCTCGAATCGCTGGGCCTCGATGCCAACCTTGTTGAGTTCGGCCTGAATATGTGTCAGCCGATCCGTGCGATGGGACAAGTTGATGTACCAAAACTCGATTTCACGCCAGTTGATTATCATGCCGGTGCCTCCGGTGGAGGCGCTTCTACAACCGGTGCGGCCACCGTCTCCGGCAGCGGTTCCACATGCTGAATCGGATGGCCCTGCTCGTCGATCTTCAGGTAGCCACCATGTGGGTTGATCCTCGCCAGCGCCTCCGTCAACTGCTCGTGGGTTGGCACGATGCCGAGAAACGCCCCGAGGCTCTGGATGAATAGCTCGGGTGAACGCAAGGCATGTTCATAGCTAACAAGCAAGGTGGGAAACGTGGTCTGCGTAATGAACTGCATGTTCTCGGCCCACCAGTTAGCCGTGGCTTCCGCCAAGTCGCAGAACGCCCGGCGTGGCTCGATGCCCTTCGTTTCGTCAAACCGCATCTCCCCATCCATGCTGGCCATCATGTCCCGAAAGACCATAATCAGGCGAGGCTTCCGCAGGCTGAAGAATAGCGGGCGAATCGATTGAAGCGCGGCCGGGTTTTTCCAGCCCCAGATGTTCAGTTCGTGGTTCCGCCGCTTAATGTAAGACAGCTCCAGGCCGGAATCGGCCTTGTTCATGGTCTGGTCCTCGAAGGTGAATTTATGCAGGTCTTTCGCCGGCCCGAGGTCGATTCCCAGCGAATGGACGACGGCAGCCACCATAGTAGTTCCACCTCTTGGCACGCCGACAATCGGGACGGTCATAAAAGAGCAGGGCGGCTCGGGGTTTAGGGTCAAGCAGGGGCGCGGTGTGCCGTGGCGAAAGAAGTCGTAGGTCATAATTGCTCCACGCTATCGTGTTCGCGTTCAGCCACTTTCCGTTCGGCATGTAGCCGCTTGAGCATCCGGCCCGAGCAGCAGTTCTTCGCTTTCTTCCCGCCACCACATGGGCACGGGTCTTCGAGGTCAATGATGGTCTGCTTGATTTCGACAAGGGTATCCTTCTCAAATTCCACGCGGTGGGCCTCCGTCATCTGGCTCCGCATGTCTTTTGCACACGCAGCATCGAATACCTTTTTGCAGATTTCCTCGCTGCCGTCAGGCATTGTGTGTCTTGAAATTTGCACGTTAGTAGCTCCTACTTGTATCGGTCACCGGTGACTATTTTCGATATGGTACTGCGATCTACATCATACATGGCCGCGATGGCAGTGTGCGTGTCCGTATTGGCAAGGCGACGAATGTGCCTTACCTCGCACAAAGTAAATTTTGCTCGGGGATTGTTTTCACCACCACGATGCAAACCGCTAAAGGTGCCGTGTCGAATCGTATCCTGTATATTGGCTTGATGCGTGTCCCACCGTAGATTAGTAACTAGGTTATTGCTTTTGTCCCCGTCGCCATGACACACCTCCTTGCCTAGTGGACATGGGCCAAGGAATGCTTCAGCAACCATCCTGGGGACCGTTTTAGTGCAAGGCTTTCCGTTTTTCCGAAGACGGACCAAAAGATACCCGCTCACGCTCGCCTTGAGCCTGCGCCACCTGGATACCTCCGCGCTCCGGGGGTTGTACGTCCTGCATGACCACACGCGCCCATTATCGCCAATGGCGTATCCCGGAAAGCCAACAACGTGCCTGACCTCCACGCCCTCAACCTCTGGTAACGGCGGGCAGTCTTTGATAGAATGAATCGTAGCCATGAGAACCTCCACATAGGTTTGACTGGTTAGAAAGGCCAGGGCCATTAACACCCTGGTCTTTCGCATTCTATCATGGTTGGAGATAATGTACAATGGGATCATTGCAATATGTGGAGATTACGCAGGAGTAGGTTCTCGCCTCCATAGACCGCTAGGGGCTCAAAGCCGGGGAGCATCTTGATTACCTCCCGTAGACTCGGCTCGCCTTCGTACAGCGGCGTGCTGTGTACTTCCAGATACACATACCGCGTCAAGGCGAAGGCCATCCTGCCACCCGCGATAAGATTCGTCTGCCCGGCCTGGACATCGCACCACGCGAAGTCGATGACCTCCAGTAGCGGCCTCATTCCGAGCCAAGTGTCAAGCCGCAGGCATTGCACCTGCACCGGCTCCTTGAACGCAATCTCGGGCGATCTCTCGTAGTGGCCGGTGGGCTCATGTAGGCTGCCGGAATAATCCCAGTCGTCCATGTGGCCCGCCTTGCCGGTCGAGGCATAGAACGGCTTTTCTCCGTCAATCTCCGCCACGGCGAACGGATATAGACTTACGCGCGAATCACCGCCGACGGCTTCCTTGAGTCGCGCGAATGGCCGGGTGTCCGGCTCGAAACAGTAGATACGGAGGTTCGGCATGGCGGCCAGAAACTTGACGGTATCGATACCTGCATGTGCGCCAACCTCACACATCGTCGGGCCGTCGCCCACGAGGTCGCGGATCTCTTCGGCGGTCATGCCGTTACGGTGTGTGTCCATATTTCCTCCCTAAGTCCAGATCAACCTTTGTCACGGTCATTGATGGCCCGTAGACTTCTGCCTGATCTTTCACAATCTGCATTGCGGGCGCGAGGTGGGAATTATCCGGATCGTTCGTTTGTAGAATTTCCAGCGCCTTAGTAACGCCATCCGCTAGCCCGTGCTGACAAATGTACGAAGCGAGGTAATTACCCGCGTCTCGAAAGCCGACGGCATAATACAGTTGCGCGTCCGTCGGGTTGTCGTAGCCGCAGTTCTTTCTCGCAGTTTCGATTACACCGCCAGGTATGTCGCGTTCTTGATCTCTCTGGGGGGCGGCCAACTTTGCATAACCACAGGCCCTCATTATGCGTTCGATTACACTAGCCATGTTGCTTCCTTACTTGGTCTTCGATCCATCTGTAGGTCTTTTCCAAGCCGTCACGTAGCGACGTGGTGGGTTGCCAGTGCAACCTCTCCAGGATCAGCGTGTTGTCGCTGTTCCGGCCCTTGACGCCCTGGGGTTTGCTGAGATTGTACTTCCGCTCAGGACTAATCTCCGCAATATCTTCGACGATTTCAATTAGCCGGTTGATCGACACTAGTTCGCTAGAACCAATGTTGATCGGTTCCGTAACGTCCGATTCCATTAAGCGACGGATGCCGTCAATGCAATCACCGATCCACATGAAGCTGCGCTGTTGATTACCGTCGCCCCAAATCTCGATATTCTGCTGCAAGGTCGAGTCTCTTGGCGCAAAGACTTGTTTTAGCCGAGCTATCTTCCGGCAGATCGCCGCCGGTACCTTCTCGCGTCCACCCTGCCAGGAACCATGCGGGCCGTAGACGTTATGGAATCTGGCAACCCGAGTTTCGAGCCCGAAGTCTTCCGTGAAGTGGCGACACATCCGCTCGGAGAATAGCTTCTCCCAGCCGTAACCATCCTCGGGCATAGCCGGGTAGGCGTCGCTTTCCTTTAGGGCTGGCATATCGAGTTGGTCTTGCTTGCCGGCTGCGTAGACACACGCCGATGATGCGTAAAAGTACCGCTTGACGCCTGCGGCAACGGAGGCTTGCAAGAGGTGTGTATTGATGAGCACCGACAACATGCAGACGGCCTTATTGTTCTCGATGAAGCCTATGCCGCCCATGTCGCAGGCGAGGTTGTAGACGTAGTCCACATCTTCACATACCGCTGCGCATTCCGGCCACAATTTTAGATCGGTTATGCCATAGTTCATGGCTCTATCGTGCCACTGCTCCCAGTCTTCCTTGGCCTTGATGTCGGCCGCGACTACTTCGTAGCCTTTGTCGAGCAAACGTCGAATGAGGTGGCCGGCTATAAACCCGCCGCCGCCTGCTACTAGGCATCTAAGCATGGTACTTTCCTTTTCGCTAAGTATCAAACCGCTCCGGAAACGGCTCTTGCTTCGTGCAATGGAATGTGCCGTGTACAATTTGCACGGCTTTCCGGTCCGGTTGCATATGTAGTCGGGATACATCGCCGCGCCCGCTATTGACGAATGGAGACACTGCCGCATGGCGTGGAGGACGTTTTCGGGCACGTTGCGGGGGCTAGGCATGGCATCCTCTAATCAAAGGTTCCCACTTCGCCCAGATTACGTCCGGGTCGGATAGTCGTGCGACGGCCGCACGGGCACGTTCGGCTACGTGGTGTCTATGCCTCTCGTTGTTTTCCAGGTACTGTGCTCGCAGGGACATTTCAGCCAATGTAGCACATAGACAGCCAGTTACCCCATCCTCAATCATTTCCCGCGTCCCGCCCCGGTTGTCCGAAATGACCGGCACACCGGCCGCCATTGCCTCCAGGACGAACCGTGGCTCGGTCTCATCCGCTTCCCCTCCGGGATGGATGGTCGCCGGGAGCTTGCCGTAGAACTCACGAGCGGGCTCTGTACGCTTCCTCAGCACCGTAGCCCATTCGGGTGGTTTTCCGCAATGAGCTTCGACTGGCCCGGACCAGCCCATGATCCTGGCCTGGATGTTCGGCACGCCGCGGTAGGCATCCCAGAGGTCGGGCGAGAACTTGCGGACATCCGGTCGGCTGATTCGGCCGCAGACGAACGGTTCGCCGGGCTTGTGTGGGAGTGGGTTGAATGGGAAGTCGGCGGGGTCAAATGCGCCGGGGATAAGATGAAACTCAGTCTGGATCCTACTCGTCACAGCGGCAAATTGGTCCAATTGATATCGGCTCTGAAAGACACAAATATCACACCATCCTCCGGCTTCGTGGAATTTCAGAGTATGCTGATCTGGTTCCGCCACGCACGGGACGCTGATTATCCGGCAGCCATGGTCACGCAGCTTGTCGGCAACATCGTACAGGTGGTAATTGGCGAAAGAGACCAGCGTGGAATCCGGCGGCAATTCGAGTGTTTCGGCAGAAGCCACGAGAGTCTGGCAGCCGATGCCGTCCAGCCGTTCTCGCCATTGGCCATTGGCGGCCCAAGTAGGTATCAGCGTGACATCGACGCCATGGGACCGCCAGAGCCGCACGGTGGCGAACAATTCGACGTTCGCGCCACCGATATCGGACGGGTAGCCGAGCACGTAAAGCACGGTGGGTATCCTGTCTGGTGGGTTAGCCCAGGATTAGTTGGTAACTAAACGTGTCGCTAGTAGTTCCGCTGAATTTGATGTCACTCTCGCCCGCCCCGGTCCCAGTGGCAATGTCGTCGAGTTGGTCATTGCAGCGGAGTTGGACTTTCATACCAGCCAGAAGATTAAGGCTCTTGCCACTTCCGAATAGCTCGTAAGGGTCAGCATCGCCACCGGAGATTACGACGGCGGCAACATTGTCGCCCCCGGCCTGAATCAAGATTTCCTGCACCTTCAGTCCGCTGCCGTCCAGTGCCCTACCCTCGTCATCCACGAGGTCAGTCAGATCAATGGTAATAGCGGCACCTGAGAAGGTTTCACTCTGTCCGCAATGCTTCGTTCCCGGTGGGCTCGAATCGGCATTGTAGGTCTTGTCGCCCGGGTCGAGTGCGTTTGGCGAACTGGTCTGACCCACTGAGGAGTCATTTTCCGCCACAACTTTTGGCAGAATGCCCAACTTAGCGAGGGCTGAGCTTAGTGTTGACATGACGACTCTCCTTGATTGGTTTGGCGATTATAGCATAAATTGGGTTGTGATGAAAGGGGGGTTATTGCTTTCCGCATGGCTTGCGGGTTTTCCACGTCTTGGGGCACATGAGTTTCTCGCCCAGCTTATTGGCGGTTTCGATGTCAGCTGGGTCGTCTGATTCCATCAGGGCGTCGAATTGGGCTACCTGCCTCTCCAGTCGTGTTTGTGGTGGGATGATTACTGATCCTGATCGCCTCCGGGCGTGTTGTGCTCTGAGTTCCGCCACCCGTGCGGCGAACTTTTCGGGCGTCGTGTTGGATAGGTTGGTTTGCATTAGATGTCGCATACCCAGGCGTCACATTGAGGCACCGTACAATCCGTACAAATGCGGGCGGAGGTCGTGCAATTAAGGAAAGAGGCGTCGGTGTTGTCTCGGAAACCACAAGCTCTATTGCAAGCTGACCCTACAGCATCACCGTTGCCATTGCAAGTATCAAAGGCCGAAGAAACACAACTGTCAAAGCCGGTGCCGGTGCTAATACCGAAGCCATCACCAACACCAGTGCCAGTACAATTATTAAAGGTTGAAGAAACGCAATCCCAAAATCCAAGGCCAGTTGCTCTACCGAGGCCAGCGCCAGTGGCCGCGCCAGTACCAGTGGCGGTGCAGGTGTCAAAGACAGAAAGATCGCAGCTAGCAAAACCAATACCGTGGCCGGTATTGCCGCCACTGGCAGTACCGGTGCCGTTGCACGCCTTGAATGTCGAAGAATTGCAACCCCAAAAGCCAGTGCCTTCGGCAATACTAAAGCCACCACTGGTACCAGAGCCAGTACAATTATCGAAGGTTGAAGAAACGCAAGTAACAAAGCCGTAGCCCGCACCACCATTACCAGAGCCGGTGCAATTATCGAAGGTTGAAGAGCCACAATCACCAAAGCCGCTGCTTCTGATGGCACTATGGGTAGCATTCGTATTTTTCCAAATACAACCAGTGCAGCTAACTGCGCGTCTGAGACCAAGCCCGGCCTCGCTGGCGATAATCTCAATCGGCCCAACGCCCCACGGCTCAATGACAAGTTGGCGACCGTAGTTTCGCCCTAGGTTACTTGTGATAATATAATCAACTGTGCCTTTAACCAGCACCTTCACCTTCGGGCAACCGTCCGTGATGCAGATATTGTAAATGCAATCGTCGTCAAATACCTTCAACGCCCAGGTATAGGTATCATCGGCAGGCGGGGAGTCTATCGTCGCGGTAGTTGTGGTGTTCGCCGTTACATCATAATCAACACCGTCCAACGTGAGCTTGGTCCCAATTAACCTTCCGGCCGTCCATCCAGCGGGTGCTGAACCAGGCGTGAAGATGCCAGAGCTTAAAGTGCCGGTCCCGCTTTTCGTCATACTCGATACGAATATCGAATTGAGATTGACGAAGGGGCGCGATTCGGTTCCGTTGCCAGTCTCAGCTACGTCACCGCTAGTGGAATTGACGTAGACAGTGAAGCACGAACCGGAATGATTGACGCGGGTGATGGTCCCGTCTTCGTTGACGGTGTGCGTGAACCACGTGACCGTGCCATCGGTTGGGGCTTCACAGTCGGGCGGGCCTCCGTAGGGACAGCAGCAACACCAAAACCAAGTCATGGGCACTTCATTATGTAGGGATCGACAACCTCTCTGTCGCTGCCAGTCCGCAATAGTCCCTTGCCGTATGAACCGCTGGTAGCCACGTCGAAGATGTCGCCAGGATCAACCACCACGCCCGCCTCACTGCCCGTGTAGGTTTCCGTGGATACGTTCCATACCTTATGGAGAGTTGCGGATGCCTCGCCAGCCGTCGTGTTCCCCATGCCTTCAGTCAAAGTGAAGCCAACGACAGTCGAGCCAGCCGGTATCGGTGGATCAAAAACCACCAGCCCTGATTCATCCTCGAAATAATGACCGGCCGAAAAAGTGCGCTTCACGAACTGGACCAACATATTCCACTGACCGTGATCGATCTTATCGCCGGGTTCTAATTCGTGCAGGTCGTCAAACATTACAGATCAAAGCTGGTCCAGGGATAAGGAAACTGCTGGTTGCCGTCCACGTCGTAGATGGCCGAGTAGACTTTTGCGGACGGCCGCCAGATTCCATTCCAGCCGAGCCCATCGTTGTAAGCGTAGGTGAAAAAGTGTTTCACGTTGAACGCCGTGATTCCACCAGCGGTCAGCACCCGCACGACCATGCCGTAGCGGTAGAGCAGGAAGTACGGATTGAAGTGGAGACCAAGGATTTTGGTATAGACCGTGTTGCTGTTGATGTAGCCGCCCAGCGTAAGCAGCGACGGGGGCACTTGCCAGAGCCGGTGGTACTGCAATGTGTAGTTCATTCTCGGCAGTAGCCGTTCCGGCCCTTCGTTCTCAATCAAGGCGTTCGAGCCATCGTTCGACCAATACAGCCCTTTGTGCGACCACTGCCTGCCTAACGTAGCCGGTGCCAAGTCCTCCGTGATAAGATTGGCCGTCATCGGGCCGGTGGTGGAATAGTAAGCCGTTACGATAGCGTGGGCGTAGCTAATCTTGCCGTCACCAGCGTCGGTGTGGATGGAATTTCCCTCCGGCTCCGTGCCAATCTTGGATACTCTCGCTCCGGTATCGTCGTAAGGGTAGACGTTCTCGTCTAGTTCGACGGCTACCGCCGCCCGGTCACCCCATGCACACCGAACCTTGCGAACGTGGGAGGCACCGGCAAAGGTGTAGTTCTCCTTGGGAAAATCATGCAGTTCAGTAAAGTCTGCCATCTACGTCACTCCAGTGTTGATTGCCTTGATCGCCTCACGAATCTCTTCTAGCGTTGTCTTGATATCCGGGATCATCCCAACCAGCAGGTCTGCGGTGACCTGCAATTCGGCCATGGATTTATTGCCCTCGGCTACGGCATTAGCCAGGCCGTCGGCGTCACCCGTTTCGGAAGGTGCATCGTCAGGTTGTTGCTCGACGTTTGCGGGTGGCCTTGGCTGGCGACCTTCCGCTTGTTCCGCGAACTCGAATTTATACGTTGCCTCGCCTGTTCCCTCTTCTTGCGGGGGTTCCGGTGGCGTCGGCTGAGCATACCCCTTGTCGCGTTCTTCGTATCCGGGTGCCGCCCGTTCCGGTCTCGGGCCTTCGCGCCCACCGGCCTCCCAGTTGGCAAAACGGGCTTGCAGCGACATATTCGGTTGCGGTCCGGTTGTCTCGGGCTCATTTGACGCAAGTGGAATTAGCGTTTCCCCAGCAACTATGTCGGCCTCAAATTCATCCGCCCTCTCCTTGGCTAATTGTTTCTCAACCAATTCCTCGAAGTCGTCTGCTTCTGGAGCCTCCTGGAGCCTCTCGTCTGCTTCTGGAGCCTCCTGGTCTTTGAGGACTTCCTGGAGCCTCTCGGGAACTTCTGGAGCTTCCTGGTCTTCTGGAGCTTCCTGGTCTTCTGGGACTTCCTGGAGCTTCTCGGGGGCCTCCTGGGCGTCGTCTAACAGTTTCAGATCTTCGGCCTTTTGTTCATCATCCGGCATATCAGTCCCACCATGCAGTGCCCGCCGGGCTGGTGATGTTACCCTTGGAACCGTTATAGTAGCCGGTGAATTGGCCAGCCAGGTCCGCCTCGAACAGTCCGCCACCCAAGTCGAGTAGCGGTGCAGTCAGGGTGATGATGGCCCACTTCATGGTCCAGCCAAGTCCGCCACCCACTCCGAAGGTAACCTCTTCGATTGCGTTTTCGGCCGGGAAGTTCGCGTCCTCGGTGTAAATCTTACACGTAAACCGACCGTCCTTAACGCCGGCCACCCGTTCACGTCGCCCCGCCGTGCTGCCAGTGACGTATGACGGATTACGACTGAGCAAGGTCAGCTTCATCTTGCGAAGTTCCGTACAGCCGGTAAGGTTGATCTCGCAACTCCTGGATTCCGACGGATTGGGGGTGGAGGCATCCGTGGCGGAGGCGGTTCCTAACGTAAGCGCACCGGTAGCCGCCGCGAAGTGACAGGCATATTCGATGAACTTAGCGCCCTCGATATCCCAGTCGATGTCAACCTGCTCCACGATAGCCCCGTTAGCTTCCGTCGTGGCACCCTTGCCATCCCTAGTTGAACCGGTCCATTGGAATAGTTCACCCGGTAGTTTGGGCGGCGTGTGACCGGATCCCAGGTAAACACCCCTGAAGTCGGAGATACCTCGGGCTCTGATTACCGCTCCGTCCGATGCCGAGCACACGGCAAACGCCGGTTCGATAATGCGAGCGACCTTCCAAAGGCGACTACAGTTTACGCCGTCAACCGCTCCACCAATTCCTGAAATGACATCCGCTGGCATAATATCCTCCTTCGGCTGCAATGCCGTGGTCTTGAAACAAAACAATACGG
>SDBT01004732.1_pt1 | contig 23017 bp, 19 predicted proteins | sample 2277101 | NCBI WGS metagenome assembly SDBT01 (sample SAMN10404973, study PRJNA504765) | marine sediment metagenome | isolation source: marine sediment core GS10_PC15, 103 cmbsf | place: Arctic Ocean: Southern Knipovich Ridge | collected 2010 | reverse complement strand
CTGGTTACCAAGCCCCAGCTTGGTAATCTATTTCATTTCTTTTTTTCGTGGATTCCCGTTTCAGTCAAATACCAAGAGACGATTAAAAAAAAACCAGACACAGTTCACGGGAATGACAGTGTGAAGTTAGGAATGACCGGGGGGAATGGGACGGAAAAAAATTAACCATTAAAATTTATTATGTCAATTATTCAAAATTCTTCAATCGTGAATCTATATCTGCCTGAAATTCTTCATTAGTGAAGTCTGGATTTCTGGTCGATATCCAGATTTCACATGGTGCTTTTCCGCATTCTTTACAAGACGGGAATCCCTGCTGTTCAGCACATTCATAAATAGGGCAAAGAATTTTACCATAATATTTAGCCCATGAAACCTTTCCTTCAAGTTCATTACAACCATCACATTCAATTTTATATGCTTTGCAATCGGTAGCACAACATACACCGCATTTGCTTAGATCTTTCATAATCGATTTCTTATTTGATGATTTGTTTTAAAGTTTCTTGAACTTCAGTTACTGGGAGTTTATACGCTTTGTTTTGGCACATTTTACCGTGTCCGCTTACTAACGGAATGCGCTATACACAGTGTTCTGTAGTGTCATTTTTTGTCTCTTTAATATCTATATCCTGATCCTGAGTCTTTTTCAAGGTCAACATCCAAGCATTGCACTATCCTGTTAACAAAATTAAAATACGACACCACCAGTGTTGCATCCAATATGGCATTGTCACAGAGTCCTGCTTTCCGTAATTGTTCAGTATGATCAATTTCCTTGAATAAGCCAGGATTTAAAGTAAGAGACTCAGCAAACTCACACAGCCTTAACTCTCTCTCTAATAGTTCTACTTGTCGATAATCTTTTTGCAATAAAGCTACTTTCTGTTCATTTTTCCAATAATGGTTTAATGCCTTACCATGATGGATTTGGCAATATTCACAATTATTACATACAGATACAATTACAGCTATCATTTCTCGTTCTGCACGGGAAAGCTCGGACTTACTGAACATTATTTCCAAATAAAGCTCAATGTGTTTTACAATGCTTTCAGGTCGCAGGCTCTGAATTGTGTGTACATCAGCAAGCTTACCTCTTTTGTCGATCAATTCATCATAGATTTCTTTAAGTCTGCCGGATGCTTCTTCGTATTTTATTACTTTTATTCTAGCCATTGTTGTTACTTTTCCTTGTTATCCAAAATCGACATTCTCCTGATTTCTCTTTCACTTTTTCATTCTCTTGGAATTTATCACTTCTATAAAAGGTTTCAATTACTTCAAAACCGCCTATGTTCATTAAATTGAATATTTCTTCTTCATCTGGTATATGAATGAAAATTTCTCCATTCTCATTTTTTGAAGTAGTTATCAAGTCTCCATATTCATACAATTTTGAGTTCTGGTTCCCGGAATCCCATTTTTCTTTCTCTATTTTCCAAAATTCAAAAAATTTTTCTTCTTTATTTCTATCATGAGTTGTGAATATGAAAATTCCTTTTTCCTGCAATACTCTATTTATTTCATACAAAGCTTGTTTTCTGTTTGTAGCACCTGGTATTGACATTAATCCATTAAACGAAAAAATTACTGAATCAAAACTTGAATCTGAAAAGTTTAAATTTCCTGCATCTCCAGTTTTGAAGTTTAGATTTGTTCTATAAAGCTCATTTAACTCTTTAGCTCTTTCAATCATCTCAGGAGTTAAATCAATTCCAATTATTTTTTCATATCCTAATTCTCTAAGAGGAAAAGTTGTTCTTCCGGTTCCACATCCTAAATCCAAAATATTATCAGTTTTTTTTAAGTATTTTTCAAAAACATATTTTTCAGATTCCCACAATCCAACTTCAACTGTAAATTTTGAATAACTTTCTATTCCACTTTGATATTGATTTATGATAAACTCATTTGAAATTTTTTTCATTTAATTATCTCCCTGAAAACACAATATCAAAAGTTGTGTTTTTTTTCTTAGAGTCAAGGAAAATACTTCAACATAATCCTATTAAAGAGATGTCTTTCTTTCTTTTTGGATTATAATCGAGGGCATTTTTGTTCTGTCATTCCCAACTCGATTGGGAATCCATTAATCATTTCAGATTCCCGTTTCTACGTGAATGACGAGTGGAATTGGACGGAAAAGCATTAACCGTTTCGACGGTTTACAAGGTTATGGGGATGAATAGAGATATTATAGCCTTTGTTGGCGGTTTGTTATTTTTTAAATTAGGTCAAATAATTCTTTTTTAATATGATTTAATATTCCTGAAAACCAATTTGTTAATTCATTATCAGTTTGTATTTTATGAACATCTAATTTATTTTCGGACCACTGCCCATTCATTGCAAAATGTAACTTTTTTAAATCAATAATATTTGTATCTTTTTTATTAGTTACATATGCTCTAAAATCATCATCAGTTTTAGTTAATTCTATAAAATATTCAAAATCATCGTGTAATTCTTTTGTGTATTTATAAGGGTAAATATGCCAATGGGGTTGAGGATGATTTTCAGAGAATTCTTCATAATTGTCCCACTCAGCTCTAAATAATTGAGTCTTATTTTCAGAATAATTTCCCTGAAATATTGAGAGAGTTATAAAGGTCTGATAGAAATCACCATAAAATTTTAGAAACTGTTCGTCTAATAAACATATAAATTCTTCTCGTTTGTCTTTAGACCACTTTTTGTATTCACTATCAATTTTTTTAAACTTTATTTCTAAATATAACCAAAAATCATTAAACCACTTTAAAACCTTAACTTCATGTTCATTATTTTTATGAATATTTTTTGCGATACTATTGCCTTCAATAATCCATGTACTAAGATTTTTTCTTTTTAAGTAAAATGTTGTATCAGGAAAATGCTGTTGTCCTATAGAATTTAGTTTTTGTATTAAATTTTCCATTATTTAATATTAATTATAAATATATTGTCGTAAGTAATCATCTAGAATTTTACTATCATAAGGATATTCTTTAGAAATTAGAATACCAAAATTAACTAATTTTTCGTAAACAAAGCTATTTTTCAGCTCCTCGGTGATCTCAGGAATGGGAATGTTTTTTGTGTATTTTTTCCCTAAATCATACCATTTACCACCTGCTAATTGCTTTGAGTAAATGGACAATAGGCTATTAAAAAAAGTACTGTTGAAAATTGATAAATAAAAATAGTAATAATCTTTGTCAGGAAATTCCTTTTTAGGTATCCAGCCGTTCCCTCTTTCAATAACAAATTCTCCTTCAGTATCAAAAGCAAAAGAGCCTGACTTTCCAAATTCAGTAGATATAAGTTTTGGATATTTTTTTCTAAGCCATGCACGGTGTTCACTTAAAATCCACCAATTATTATCGGTTTTCCGAGCTCTATTAATGAGTGAGCTTCTATTGAGAAGAAGGAAATGTTTGTAGAAAAAAGGTACTTCCCGTTCTAATTCTTCCTCTGTTGAAATAAGTAATCCTGAATGATTATAGGGATACCATATGTAACCGTATGTCACAATTGAACCATTATTTATTGAGTAATTATCTATTGCAGGTCTAAAATACTTTTTTTCTTCATCATTTAATGTATCATATAATTCTTTTGTTATTTTAAATACCTTATTATTCCCTGTTCTAACTCCTTGCTTAACGCTAAAAATATCATGAATGGTTTTTAATTTGTTTAATAAAATTAAGGATCTAAAATGTTTTATTAATTTTTCTTCATTATTAGACAAAACTTTCCAATTCTCTTTGCTAATAGGATATTCATCCGGTTTATAAATATTGTATATTTTTTTATCTTTCACATAGGGAATTTGCCCGTAATTTATTTTTCTTAAATCTCGGAATGCTTCATTAACAATTCCTTTTTCATTTCTAGTCCAAATTAAAAGAGGAATATTGTTTGATTGAGGTTTTTTCCCAATGAAAATGCTAACATCCGTTAATGCGTGTTCAAATACAAAGTTACCAAGTTTTCCTACAAGTAACAATGATAAATTATCTTTAATCTCATTTCGCATATTTTTATAGGAATCCATTAGCAAAATTGATGTTGGCATAACTGTTCCCAAAATACCATTTGGCTTTAAATGCTTTATGCTTTTAGAAATAAATGCACTGGCAAGATTTGGTTTTTGTCGAGCATTTTTATCTAATACATCTGTAACAACATCTCTATTGTATTTATCCATTAATTCCCATGAAAGAAATGGTGGGTTCATCAGTATTAAATCGTAATCATTATCCCAGCATTCTGTTAAAGAATTATCAACTAATTTAATATTTAAAGTAAGCCTTTTTCGCCATTCTCTTTTTTCATAGGCAAGCAAAAATCTTGAAATATTAACTGCCGATTCAGATTTGTCCCAACCATTTATCTCAACCTTTCCATGAAAATCTAATGTTTTTAACTGTTTTAAAATTTCAAGAAGGAATTCAGAACTTCCGCAGGCGGGATCAAGTATTTTTAATGATTTAATATCATGTAGATTGAAGTTTGACAAAGAATATTCAACGATACTTCTTGCAAGAGATGAAGGTGTATAATGAAAACTAGAAAATAGCTGATACCTCGATTCATAGCTCGAATCATAAAATCCGAATAAATCAGTATCTCTATTAAGAAAAATTGCCTCTTTTTGAGCTTCTTGAAATAAATGGCCTGCTGTGTGACGTAAAATCAAATCAACGTTAGGTTTTAATTTTTTTGCTTCAATTCCTCGTGTAAATTCTTCAATATAATAATCCATATTGTAAGTAGAAGTGAAATGAGGCATATTCCATTTTTTCAAATCGACATTTTTAATATTTCCACCTTCTTCATAAATTGCAAGTAATAATAGTAGATAATTTAAAGCCTGAATACCTTCTTCTTTTTCATTCGTTAGATTTCTCAAACTTTTGTAGATATTTATTATGAAAGGAACAATATCATATTCACTTTTATATGAGTTATGTAAAATGTATTTGTAAAATTTATCAACTCTTTGGCTAACGTAATTCAATGGATAATTCTCTTCTTTATTTTTTAACCAATTATAAAGAAATATGTCATTATCCTTTATTGCGACGAAATTTTTTGTATTGCTAGACCATGCATACGAATAATATTCATCAGGTTTTTTATCAGATTTTAAATCTATACAAAAGTCTCCTATACCACCATTAAGTAAGATAAATTTATAATTTATTTCAGATGAGAACAAATTTATTGGCAATAAGCCTAATTGATTTTTCCAGGATTCTATGCTATTTAATTGTGTCATTATCTTCACCTATTATAGATCAATTCCAAAATGATAGAATCATTGTTTTTATGCAAATTTAATAATGAACGCCAACTACTTCTTATACGTAATATTGCATATAGAATACCGTATGTAGTTCTTATGCGCATAAATCAAAAGTCGTGTTTATTCTCTTAGCGTCAAGGAATAAAAACTTCGGAAGTTTATTTCGATTGATAAAAATCCTTCTCTTTTGCATAGGAACACCCCTTACAGCTTGCAGAGCAGGAATTACATTCGGCGTGCAGTTTCTGAATGTAATCTTTTCTTTCGAGGATTTCCAGCATTGCCTGCATTGCGTTTTCATCAGTTTTGAAATGGATGGAAAGAGCAGATAAAGAGATGATTTTGCGTTCTTTGAACAAATTGATTATTTTACGAAGCATGATTTATTAATCCCCTTCCCAGCGGAATAAGAAGAGATTCCACGGGATAAATTAATTCCCCCTTTCCGTCTTCGTGTACTCCGCCGCGACAAGTCGAAGGGGGATCAGAAGGAATTAAAATTTGTGTTAATTCGTGTTAATTCGCCTGCCCCGTTGACTAACTGGGGTGGTTTCAAAACTATTTTATTAATATTCTTTGTGCAAGTTCGCAGGGGATTATGTACCGGGTTTCACCAACGCCTACCACAATATTCGGATTTCCTTCTTCGTTTTTATGAACGGTTATCAAGTTACCTCGGTAGATGCCCATTTCCATAGTTTTGATATCCGGGTTAAAAAGAATAAGATATTTTTTACCAATTTCAGCCTGACTCAAGTCCATGTGAAGGGCATGAGCTATTCTTCTGCCATGATGTTTTTTGTGCTTTCTGCCACGACCTTGTTTGCTTCCTGCGCCACCTCTTCCAAATCCAAACATTTATTAATCCTTTTTTGAACGATAATATAATTAATAAATCTCTAAATGCAAATAATTCTCAATTGCAATTTGTTTCAATTTTTAAATTTCGTTATCCCCTCTTAAGAACCAAAACATAACTCATTGAAACTTTAGGTTTTTCAATAACTTGATAACCAATATCTTCCGCAAAGGTTGCCAGTTCATTTATGCTTGTTTGAGAAACATGTTTTTGGGGTTCTGCAATATACAGTATCCCTCCGGGTTTTAGAAGGCTGTGTATCTGTTTCAGTAAATCATGGGCATCCGGTGTTTCGTGGAGCATCCAGAAAGCAAGAGCGAAATCTAACCTAGCATCCAATCCAATTTTACACGATCCACATTGATGTGTTTCGATAATGCCAGCAATTCCTGCTCTCTTTGCACGTTTCATCAATCTGTCCAGCATTCCTTTTTGCAGATCAACAGAATATACTTTTCCTTCTTTCCCGACCATTTTTGCCAGGTCGATAGAGAAACAACCAAGCCCACAGCCGATATCCATCACTGTCATTCCTTCGTGAACATATTTTTTGAACATTTTCTTCGGGTCGTGAATGAGTTTTCTGAACGGATTATCGAACGTATAAGCCATCCAAACAGGGCAGACACGATTTTTATTTTTTTTCATTTATCTTCCTTTTCAGCAACGAACAAAACCAACAAAACGGACAAAAAATAACTACAGAACACACGGAGAGCACCGAGATAAATCTTCAATATTCAATATTAAATATTCAATTTCTTAAATAGCATACGGTCCCGGGATCAATCTCCAGCCCCAAATGTATTCCAGAACGCTCCAAGCACATAAAAGTCCAAAATATGACCAGAACATAATCGAATTAATTTGCTTACTTTTTCTTGCTTTATGAATAGACAGTCCTGTTAAAATTATGAAAACTGCGAACATAATATAAGTTGTGAAATGTGTTCGGGAAAGCACTTCAAACTGGAAGATCATTATGTAATGCATCGACCAGATGAGCAGGAAACTGGAAAGTGAAAACCGAAGAATAATAGAGTATAAATTACCGTTTTTAAACTGATGTTTTTCATTTTTATTCCTTAAGCATTTATAGTTATTCTTTTCGAAGCTATTTTCATTCCTGTATAGAAAAGTATGAAAATAACAGCTATGATCATTATCCACATTGCAGATATTGCCGGTTGAACAGTAAATATACTAACCTGATAGAACAGTGTAGAAATAAGCCAGGCAAGGATAGTGAGATATAACACAGAAAAAGTCATCCATTTGAAATTTGTTTCTCTGTAGATGGTTGCAATTACTGCTATACAGGGAGCGTATATCAAAATAAAAAGTAGATATGCAAAAGCATTGTTTTTTCCTTCGAAGCGTGAGCTCATTTCTGAGAAGGTGCTGGATACAACTTCCAATTCCTCTTCCATAGCTTCCATATCAGAAGTTTCTACAGATAATCCCATCGGATCTGCTGCAGATTCTCCTAATCCTTTGAATCCATCCGGAATCGTTTGAAAAGCTTCAACGATCCCACCCCAGAAATCAAATGCTTCCTCTGTTTCTTGGGTTTCATCTAATTGTGAATAGAGAGCATCCAGAGTTCCAACCACCGCTTCCTTGGCAAATATTCCCGTAATTATTCCAACAGTGGCAGGCCAGTTTCTGTCAGAAACACCCATAGGATTGAAAATTGGAGTGATGCATTTTCCAATATAACTTATAATAGAATTACTTGAATCTTCATTTCCAAAACTTCCATCTGTTCCAATGGAATTCAGGAAACTCAGCAATATTACCACTACTAGAATCACCTGTCCCGCCCGCAGGATAAAGGTTTTTAATCGCTGCCAGGTATGAAGCATGATCCCGTTAAAAGTTGGAATGTGATAGGGAGGAAGCTCCATCACAAAGGTAGAAGTTTCACCTTGAAAGATAGTTTTCTTGAAAAGTAATCCTGACAAAACTGCTAGCAATATCCCGATCAGGTAAATTCCAAAAATTAGAAATCCACCCTTCCCCGGGAAGAACACGGTAGCAAAAAGAGCATAAACCGGAAGACGGGCACCGCATGACATAAATGGATTTATAAGAATTGTCAGGATCCTGTCGCGATTATTTTCAAGTGTTCTGGTTGCCATAATTGCAGGCACATTACAGCCAAAACCAACCAGCATCGGGATGAATGCTTTTCCTGGAAGACCGATAAACCGCATGAATCTATCCATTACAAATGCTGCCCTGCTCATATAACCGGAATCTTCCAGGATAGATAAAGAGAAGAACATAAAAAATATTGGTGGAATGAAAGTAGAGATCGTTTGAATACCACCACCAATCCCGCTTGCCAGGATGGTTATCAGCCATTGTGGAAAATTCAGAGATGTAAGAAGATGACCGAATCCATCAACGAAGATAGTTCCCATGAATCCATCGAAAAAATCGATAAACGGTGCACCAACGTTGATCGTAAGCATAAATATCAGGTACATAATTCCAAAGAAAATCGGAATGCCGAGAAAACGATTTAGAACGAACTTATCGATGAAATCAGAAATGTTTTTTCTGATCTCAGAATCACGATGAACAACATCCCGGGTAAGACCGTGAATGAAACCATATCGCCCGTCTGCAATAACGATATCAACATCGCTGCGTGTATGCTTTTCTATCTTTGCAGCTTCAGGAGCAATAATATCTTCGAGCTTATTTTTCGTCATTGAAATAGCCAGCTCATCCGATTCCAGAAGTTTGATTGCCAGCCAGCGATTATCCACGTTGTTATCCTGCGCAAAAGGAGCAGATTTTTCCATGATTTTGTTAATAGCTTCTTCCACCACAGAATCGTAAAGAACCTGTGTTCTGGAAATTTCATGTCTTTCAGATGCAGCAATTATCTCATCTTTCAGCTCGTTAATTCCCTGCTTTTTTGTGGCTACAATTGGAATTACAGGACATCCCAGGTGAGTGGCAAGATGTTCCACTTCAATTCGGATCTTTTTCTGTTTTGCCACATCCATCATGTTCAATGTTACCACTACCGGTATCTGCATTTCAAGGAGTTGGGTAGTAAGATAAAGATTTCTTTCCATATTTGTGGCATCGATTATGTTTACCACGAGGTCCGGTTTTTCAAACAGGATGTATTCACGGGCAACTTTTTCATCCAGCGAATAGGCAGAGAAAGAGTATATTCCCGGAAGATCGATTACATCGATTGAATATCCCTGATATTTGTAACTTCCTTCGATTCGCTCAACGGTAACACCGGGCCAGTTGCCAACTCTTTGTTTTGCGCCAGTTAAAGCATTGAAAAGCGTTGTTTTTCCACAATTAGGATTACCTGCTATGGCAATAGTATATTTTCTCATCTCATCCCTTTATTTGCATTTGATATTCATTCTCAATAGACAAACAAAAATTTTTATCTTTATTTCTTGCATTTTTTACAAAGACCTTTTGCTCCAACGTTATATTCTTTTATATCGAAGTTGTGTAATTTTGCTAATTTGTTCAGAATATTTTCTGCTTCTTTGCTCTCAACTTCGATTATTTTGCCACATTTTTCACAGATAAGATGAAGATGTCTATCGTGTCCGTAAGTGTGCTCATAATGATCTTTTGCCAGGCAGCGCAAAGATTGTTTTATCAGACCTGATTCAACGAGAAGAGGTATTGTTCGGTATATGGTTGCTCGGGAAACATCCTTGTGTTTTTTTCGGATCTGATCGTAAAGTTCGTCCACGTTGAAATGTTTATGAGTTGCAAACACAGTATTCAGAATAATTTTTCTGGGTTGGGTTAGTTTTAATTCCTTTGTTTTCAGAAAATCTTCGAATATTCTTTCCTGTTTTTCCATATATACTCCTGAAATTATTCAATATATTACTTTGATACTTCGCCAGCAAATTTTATTTTAGAGTGAATACTGTCAAGTTTAAATTGAGAATGAGTCTCAAAATAGCACAAAAATCTTATTTGAAGTTATTTAGCATGTTAAACATTTTCCAAACTTTCCGAAATCTATTACTTAGAAACATCCGGTAGTTGTCGGTTATTCTATTGTTGTTTCAACCGTCTCACACTTTCGTTGTTTCAACCGTCTCACACTTTCGTTGTTTCAACCGTCTCGGTTGAAACACAAAGATACTCAGCAACACCGTCTCGGTGTTTCATATTATTCCGATCGGGACGGTCGTCTCAAACATCTCCTTCATCCGGCAACTGCCGGATGAAGGAACAATTAAATTACAAATAACAAATCCCAAAGAATTTACCCTGTGAAATACTGCTTTGCAATTTCACGGGGCAGGTAAATTTCGAATAAAAATACTATAAAATTATAAATACAAATGATGAAATAACAAACGAACAAATGCTTCGATTTGTTTTGAATTTGAAATTTTACGACAACTTGTCCTAAGTTCCGCAGGAATCTTGGGATAAGTTGGAAGATGGCAGGTTGGTTGGCAGGTTGGTTGATCGACTTAGCACAAGACCCTTCGGGCTTATGCCAAGTCTTTTTTTTGCTTGTTCGATATTCGATATTGGATATTCGTATTCTTTTGCGTTCTTTGCGTCTTTGCGGTTAAATTAATTTCACTACAACTTGTTAATAAGTTTTATTCCGTAAGCGCCTAATCCCGGTAAATACATTTGGATTTGGCAGCATCTTCTTTGGAACAAACCCGCACACAACGAAAACAGTGAATGCAGTTCACATCAGAAATTTCTTCATTATAACCGATATCGATGTTCATAGGACAATAATTCGCACAATTAAAGCAATTGATGCTGGTTTTTATATTTCTGAAAATCTGCAATCTCTTAATTTTAAGTAGTTTTCCGATGTATTGAAATTCATTCATCATGGCAGCATAAGGACATAGATAACGACACCAGAACCTTTCTACAAGAAACCCTCCTAAAATTATGATGACAAGGGTGACAGCAGCAGCATAACCAATCCGTTGAGGATGAGCAAAAGCCAGAACAGGACAGAATTTCATATACAGATACTGTATTCCAAGATAGGCAAAAATTACAGTAATCAAGAATGAGAGATATTTCAATCCTAAAAGAAAGCGGTGAAATTTGAAAGGAATCCTTTGCAGAAATTTATGCTTGGATTTGTTAAGTTTATAAATAGATTCCTGAATAGTACCGATAAAACAGATATAACCACAAAACAATCTCCCAAAAAAAATCGTGCTGATGGCAATCAGAAAACCAACAATAATCGCATATTTAAATAAAAAAAGTCCGGTGTGCAATTTGAATCCCATTATTCCAAAGCAAATACTGGAATAAGGACAAAACTGATGAGCTGTGGCGAAAATCCCTTTTATAAGAAAAATTAGCATAAAAAGGGAAATCCCAAAAGAAACCGATTGGATTATTCCACGTAACACATCTCGTTTCATTATTTTATCCATTCTAACTCGGCAAAACCAAAAAAATTAAACACTGAAAACACCGAAACAACACCGAAAATAAAAAATTCAATAAGTTGAAAAAAAAATCTGGTTGCCCATCATATTTAATTTCTTCATTGAAACTTCTTTTAAATATGTTTTGGGTTAGTTGCTAAAAATTCTTTTTGATTGGGAATCCGAAGAGAATAGCAAAGTCTTTAAACTATCAGCTACAACTTTAAATTTTTCCATCTCATCTTTTGGTACTGGCGGACCGGAAACATTTTTCAGTTTCAAAGGGTTAATTGCAGTTCCATGATGATAAATCGTGTAATGAAGATGATCCCCTGTGGAAAGTCCGGTAGAGCCTACATAACCGATGATGTCATGTTGTTTGACCTTGTGTCCTACTTTGAATTTTCCATATTTGCTCAGATGACCATAAAGTGTTTTATAGCTATTTGCATGGCGAATTATAATAGTATTTCCGTAACCGCCTTTTCTGCCTTTTACGGTGGGGTGACCACCTTTCCAACCTCGATGAATAATGGTTCCATCAGCAGAAGCTTCCACAGGTGTTCCATAGGCAGCAGCATAATCCACGCCATTGTGCATCCATACCTTTTTTCTTATTGGATGGAAACGCTTTCCAAAATATGATGATATTCGTTTATAGTTTAGAGGTGATTTCAGGAATGCTTTCTGAAAGGATTCACCTTTTTCATTATAGTATTTTGCTATTCCCTTCTTGTTTTCATAACGATAAGCAATCTTATTGTACTTCCCGTTAATATATTGAGCAACAAGAATTTCCCCATATTTAACAAAATCATCTTCATTCATAAATTGTTCATAAACCAGGTGAAATTCGTCCCCTTTTTGAGGGTCAATATTGAAATCGATATCCCACTGAAATATCTCGCTGAGAGCCATTGCTAATGCAGGTCCTTCATCCTGGTCTATCATTGCCTGGTAAAGAGATGAAATAATGACTCCGTCACATTTTTTGATAACCTTGATAACCGGCAATGTATCGATTTTTGTGAAATAAAAATCAGCAGTATCTTTTATCACACGATAGGTTTTTATCTTATCCGGAAAATAAGACAGTTCATGAATAACATCTAAACTATCGAATTTAACCTTGAAGCTATCTCCGGGATGGGAACGCCGTAAATTATAAATTTCGTTCAATTTATTTACAAGTTTATAAACATCTGTGTTCTTAATATCTTTTTGTTTTAAAGCTTCAGCAAGCGTTTCTCCTTGTTTCAGAGAACCGGATTTATAAATGAACGGATCGATTTCTTCCGGTTCTTCTTTCGCACACGAAAATAAGAAAACCAAAGCTAATAACAATGAAATATATTTCATTAAAATATCCTTCCATCAAAAAAATAATGAGAAAAAAGTTTTATCATCAGTATTCTTGTCAACGGAATTAAAAACTTGACGCCTTCAATGAGCATTTTGTCTCTTGTTTTTGGCTTAAAGAGAATTAGCCGCGAAGTTCACAAAGAAGCACGAAGATGAATAAAAATACTCTTAGTGATGCTTCGACAAAATTGAGACTTGACTTATCAGGCAGCTGCCGGATGAGTTAAGTTGAAATATCTCGGTGGATTAGAAACAAGTTTTCATCAATAACCCACTCCTTTAGGTGTGGGACGCGAGATCATATAAAAAAGATAATACGCCGTTCACGGTGTTCTGACAAAAAAAGTATAAACGGTAACTTTCCGAATCCGGCAGCTGCCGGAGGGAATTCCTGAGAAGAAAGCTTCGGAAAGCGGCTAAAAAAAAACAGGAGAGATAATGAAAAGAATAATTTCAGTAGTTTTTACAATCCTTTTAATAATGACATTAAATTCAGTTGATCGGATTGATGAATCGACTGTAATCTCAACCGAAGACATTATAAAAGCAGTCGATAAAGCAAAATCTGACAGCTTGATCGCCAGGACCGGATTCGATGAACTGATAAAAGACCTCGAAAAAATCGAGGGAATGTTTACTCTTTATCGTAATAATGAAGACGGAACTGTTTACCTGGAAATTAAACCCGAGCAATTTGGAGAAGTCTATCTCTGCTCCATGACCCGCCAATCCGGCGATGCTTATATGTTCGATGCATCTGCTATGATGCGCAACTTCCCCTTTTTCTTTAAGAGGGTTCATAAAAAGATACAAATGATTCAGAAGAACCTGAAATTCCGGGCTGATGAGCCTGCCATGAATCGAGCAATTGAGAAATGCTTTTCAAATTCGATAATCGCTTCATCGAAAATTGCTTGTAAACCGCATGAAGAGACCGGTTCCATCCTCATAAAAGCAGCGGATATCTTTCTAAAAGACTTTACTAATGTAGAATATTCCACAGAAAGGAGAAAGAAGAAATTCAGTTTCGATAAAGATAACAGCTATTTTTCAGATTTGAAGTCATTTCCAAACAATACTGAAATCGAAGTAATCCTGCATTTTAAGAACAGTCAGTGGAAAGGAGGTTACACTCTGCCTGATTCCAGAAGCATGCTTCACCGCTATCATTACAGTTTGTCATCAATTCCTGAGACAAATTATAAACCTCGCTTAGCAGATGACAGATTAGGTCATTTCACCACCATCTTTCAAGATTATTCTGATGTGTTAACAGAATCTCCTTATGTGCGTTATATCAATCGCTGGCACATTGAAAAAGAAAATCCCAAAGCTAAGATTTCCAAAGCAAAAAATCCCATTGTTTTCTGGCTGGAAAACACAATTCCAGAAGAATTCAGACCAGCAGTGAAAAAAGGCATTTTACTTTGGAATGATGCTTTTGAAAAAATTGGAATCAAAGATGCCATAATTGTAAAAGAGATGCCTGATGATGCAGATTGGGATCCTGCAGATTCGCGTTATAACACTATTTGTTGGATCATCCAACCTGGTGGAGGATATGCAGTTGGACCTTCTCATGCCAATCCTTATACCGGAGAAATTTACGATGCAGATGTTCGCATCAGTGTTGATTTTCTGCGTTTTTTCTTCACTGAATTTGAAGAATTTGTGAATCCTCAAGGTTGGATGGAAGGTTTGGAATCTGCCCGGTGGGATGAACAATTATCAAAAGAAAATAATTATGCCAGAGGATTATCGCAGCAAATGGCTTTTGGTTGGAATGTACTTTATTCGAGGGGACTTTTCGGAATCGGAAAAGATGATATGAAAGACTTCGTTGATGAGGGAATTACCAGCCTGGTTGTTCATGAAGTGGGACATACTCTGGGTTTGCGCCACAATTTCAAAGCAAGCACTGTATATACTTCAGAACAACTTCAAGATAAAAAATTTACGAGCAAAAATAGTTTAACCAGTTCTGTGATGGATTACACACCTGTAAATGTTGCACCGATCGGTGGAAAACAGGGCAATTATTTTCAAACAGAATTAGGTGTTTGGGATTACTGGGTTATTGAATATGCCTATTCTGACTTTGCTGAAAAAGAGAAAGCTGAAGAATTAGAAAAAATTGCTGAGAAATGCACTCAACCGCTTCTTGATTATGGAAGTGATGAGGATACTTTTGGTTTATCAAGTAGAGGAGTTGACCCTTCTGCCTGCATGTTCGACCTGGGAAAAAACCCGATAAAATTTTATGAAAATCGTATTGCCATTACTAAAGAGATGTGGAAAAATATTTTTGATAATTTTGAAAAGCCTGGACAATCCTATAAAAAATTACGCCGTGTTTTCCAGCAAGGAATTGGTGAATATCGAAGAGCTGCTCATAATTCCTGCAAATACATCGGAGGGCTTTACACTCATCGCGACCACATTGGTGACCCAAACGGCAGGATTCCTTTTGAAGTTGTTCCTGCAAAAGAGCAGCGAAGAGCTCTTAATTTTCTGATGAAAAATATGTTTGCTGAAGATGCTTTTCATTTCCCTCCTGAACTCCTGAATAAACTGGTTTTAGAAAAAATGGGAAAATTTACTAATAGCATTTGGGAACAGGAACGACTCGATTATCCGATCCATAATTCAGTGGCAGCAACCCAGGCAATAGTATTTGCTCATCTTTTTGATCATTTGGTTTTGCAAAGATTGCAAGATAATGAGCTTAAATTTGAGCCTGAAGATGAGAAATTCTTGATGAGTGAAATGTTTGAAACCGTGAAAAAATCTGTGTGGACAGAACTGGAAGAAAACAGGAATATCAACAGCTTCCGGCGTGAATTGCAAAGAATTTATCTGCACCGTTTATCTGAACTGGTACTCGATAAAAACAAGAAAATACCTCTTGATGCTGTTTCTCTGGCTCGATATAATCTTATCCGGATAAAATCTCAGATCGATGCTCTGGGTAAATCCAATCTGGATACAATAACAGTAGCTCATTTAGAAGAGACATCTGCAAAAATCCAGACTGTGTTATCTGCTCAGCTTCAGAAAGGAAATCTGTAGAAAAGCTCTGAAATTGAATATTAATAAAAATGAATTACTCCAAAGCAAATTTCATATTATATTCATAAATCGTAAATCAGCGTTCTCCCGAAAAAAACGGGACAGGTTTTGTTCGATATTCATTTTTTAATCAATCTCATCACAATCAGTATAATTGCTAAAATACTTGACCTTCCAAACCAGTATTTGGAATTAGTTTCCCGAAAATAAAGAGGAAGAAATGTTAAATATTATTGGTGCTCTTATCGCTTTGGGAATTCTGGTGACTGTTCATGAAGCAGGTCATTTTATTGCAGCCAGGTTTTTTGGAGTGGAAATAGAGAAATTCTCGATCGGGTTCGGTCCCAGATTAATTTATTTTAAAAGGAATAAAACCGAATATCGAATTTCCCTGATCCCTTTTGGTGGGTATCTGAAAATGAAAGGTGAAAATCCTGATGAAGAAATTGAAGATGAAGAGAATTCCTTTCTTACAAAGAAATGGTGGAAACGTGCATTAATCGCTTTTTCCGGACCTTTTGCAAATTTTCTTTTTGCTCTTTTTATTTTCATAGTTTCTTTTGCAATTGGGAAAAGCTACGAAGATCATTTTCCAATTGTAGGAATATCTTCAATATCAGATTTTGTCCAAAAAGATGATCAAATCCTGAAAGTGAATGACAATGAAATCACATCCTGGAGCGAGATAATAAAATATACTGAACCTGATAAAATAAATATTTATGAAATCGAACGTGAGGGTGAGAGATTGATTCTCGAAAATCCGGAAATTGAAGCCCAAACCTGGATGTCGGAAATCTTACCTTTTGCTCCTGCAATTATCGGAGAAGTTTTTCCTGGATTACCTGCTTATCAGGCTGGTTTGATGGAAGAAGACGAGATTTTATCTGTTGATGGCATCAAGGTTAAAAGCTGGTATGAAATGCGGAACCTGGTTAAAGAAAATGTTAAGACATCCTTAGTTTTCGAAATTAAAAGAGATGGAAAAATTTTTGAGAAGAGCATTGAATTGGAAAAGAACATCCTCACTGACAGCAAGATGATTGGAATTGTTCAGTGGATGCCTTTGAAGATGAAGGAAACTTTTAATCTATTTGAATCTATCGAATTGGGTTCAATAACTACAGTGAATTTTGTTTATCTGAATTATGTCGCACTTTTCAAGCTTCTGGCTCATCCTGCTGAATTCAGAAAAAATCTGGGTGGACCAGTGATGATTTACACAATATCTCAGCAAACAGCCAAAAAAGGATTAGATTCAATCTTAACATTTGTAGCTGCCATCAGCATTTTGTTGATGATTATGAATCTGCTTCCCATTCCAATTTTAGATGGAGGACACATTTTTTTCTGCTTCATAGAAGGAATTTCACAAAAGTCTTTATCTCTGAAAACTCAAATGGCTTTTCAACGCATTGGGTTCATGATTCTACTAATGTTAATGTTTTTCGCATTCTTCAATGATTTCAACAGGATTTCCAAAAGAAATATCTCCATCCAGGAACAGACCGGGCAAACAGAAGCTGTTAGATAGGAATACTCGTTTACTGCATCAAGAAACTTGACTTATCCGGCAGTCACCGGAGAGTTTAACTCAAGTTTGCAAACATTAATTACAAATTTCTAATAACTAATATCAAAAAAAATCCGAAAAATCTCACTTGCTTGTTTAAGAAGTTGTGGTAACTCAAAGTTGGTAAAAGATTTGACATTTGAGCTTTAGGTTTTTATTTGGTATTAGGAATTAGGATTTAGAAATTATAGCCATCATATTCTATGGAATCATTCATTGGGAGAAAGCAAAAAGCAAAAAGCAAAAAGAAAAAAGCAAAAAGCAAAAAGGAGAAAGGAATGATACTTTCGGAGGATTTATTTTTGAATTTACTTTAGAAGCTACAAGTGGCAATGCTCGAGCAGGAATCATCAAGACTGCTCACGGCAATATTCAAACTCCTATTTTTATGCCTGTTGGTACAAGAGCAACTGTTAAAACTTTATCTCCGGCAGAACTTGAAGATATGGATACTCAAATAATCTTGGGAAATGCATACCATCTTTATCTGCGTCCGGGACACGATTTAATAAAAAAAGCTGGTGGATTACATAATTTCATGGCTTGGAATAGACCAATCTTAACTGATAGCGGCGGTTTCCAGGTTATGAGTTTGGCAGGATTGAGGAAAATCACGCCGGAAGGAGTTCGCTTCCAATCTCATATTGACGGAAGCTATCACATGTTCACACCGGAAAAAGTAATTGAAATCCAACATGCTCTCGGTGCTGATATTATCATGTCCTTCGATGAATGTCCTCCCTATCCTGCCACAAAAAAATATATTGCAGAATCTTTGAAAACAACTTTAGATTGGGCAAAACGAGGAAAAGAAGTTCACAAAAATCCTGAACAGGCATTATTCGGAATAGTGCAAGGTGGGATTTTTGAGGATCTGCGTGAAGAAAGCACCAAGAAATTAATGGAAATAGATTTTCCGGGTTATGCAATCGGTGGATTGGCTGTAGGAGAATCCAAACAAGATTTGCTGAAAATAACCAAATTCCTGAATAACATCCTTCCTAAAAATAAACCTCGATATTTAATGGGAGTCGGCACTCCCAAAGATATCCTGGATAACATTGAAAATGGAATCGATATGTTCGATTGCGTGATGCCAACCAGGAATGCCAGGAAAGGAACTGTTTTCACCAGTAACGGAAAACTCATCATCAAATCAGTTCGTTATAAAGAAGATTTCTCGCCCATCGATGAAGAATGTAATTGTTATACCTGCAAGAATTTCAGTCGGGCTTATATTCGTCATCTATTAAGTGTTGATGAACTTCTGGGGATGCGTCTTACATCCTTACACAGTTTGCACTTTTATATGGAACTTGTAATATCTGCTAGAAAAGCAATCTTTGACAAAAAGTTTACTGAATTTAAAAAAGCGATGGAACAGAAATTGCAGAATGAACTTTAGGAAACTAATTCCTATGAAAAAAGTTAATATATTATTTTTAATTAGTATTATCAGTTTTCCTCTTATTTCTCAGGAAGTTGTTTATCAGGAAGCTGTAAAAAAGCCTTTTAAAGCAGCAGCTCTCTCTTTTTTCATTCCGGGTGGCGGACAATTCTACAATGAATCATATTGGAAATGTGCAGTTATTGTAGCAATCGAGGGTTCATTAATTGGGCTTTACACTTATCATTTTATTAAAGAAAATGATTATTACGATAAATACGAAAAAACATTAGATACAAAATATTATGATAAATATACAGATTATTATAATAAACGCCAAAATGATTTATGGTGGTTGGGAACAGCAATTTTTCTTTCAACTTTAGATGCATTTGTTGATGCTCATCTTTTTGATTTTGAAGAAAATAGGGACAAAATCCATCTAAAATTTGAAGATAAAAAGTTAATTCTATCTTATCGATTTTAAAAAATCATTGACTGTATCAAATTTAATTCTGTTATGGTTAACAAAAAGAAGGTGATGTTTTTTTTAAAGGAAAATTAGATTATGGAGATAGCATATACAGCACCTGGTCCAAAGCGAAATTTTGATCTTGTTTTAACACGCTTTGAAAAAACCGACTTGATAATGGAAATTCTTCAACGAATGCCCCTCACAATCGATGATTTTAAAAGTTTTTTCAAACCAAATAAAAACCAACAGGAATTTAATCTTAAGAAAAACATAGAAAAAACAATTACATTTGCCAGTAGAAGTTTCGAAAATAACAATATAAAATTAATCTCCGAGTTAGCTGATGATTGTGTTATTTTTGGTTTTCCGGTCGAATTTTCTCATGTGATTTTAAATATTTTTAATAATGCAAAAGATGCATTGAAAGAAAACAAGATTGAAAATCCGAAAATTACTATTACACTTACAAAGGAAAATGACAAATCATTAATAGTAATCACTGATAATGCAGGTGGAATTTCGGATGAAATAATTGATAGTATTTTCGAGCCTTATTTCTCAACCAAAGAACAAGGTAAAGGAACTGGATTGGGTTTATACATGTCGAAAATTACCGTTGAAAAAAGTATGAATGGTAAATTAACAGTTAGAAATATTGATGGAAAAGCAGAATTCAGAATAGAAGTATAATCAATTCCTTTCTTCACCTTTTTAAGTAACAGATTTTCAAAAATAAATTTCTTTTTTACTCTAATTGAATTTAGAGGAGTTATGATTAAAAAATATATTATTGCAATTGATGGTCCGGCAGCTTCGGGAAAGAGCACAACTACAAAACTTTTAGCTATCAAAATGAAATATGTCTATATTGATTCCGGAGCAATGTACCGCGTTTGCGCTCTGGCAGCTTTATTGGATGGAATCGAACTTGATGATCTGCCTGCTTTGACAAAAACGTTAGATCACGTAGATATTAGAATAGATTATTCAGAAAAAGGAAATAGGATTTATTTGAATGACCAAGATGTTACCTCAAGAATAAGAGAAGCAGATATTTCAAAGCTTTCCTCTAAAATCGCCACAATTAAAATTGTTCGTAAAAAAATGGTTGAGCTGCAAAGAAAAATCGGAGAAAGCGGTGGTGTAATAATGGATGGAAGAGATATTGGAACTGTTGTATTTCCTGATGCTGATTTTAAATTTTTTATGATTGCCAGTGTAAAAACAAGAGCGATCCGCAGATGGAAAGAAGCAAAAGAAAAAGGAGAGAATTTGACCCTTTCTGAAATTGAAAAAGAAATCATCTGGCGTGACAAAAATGACAGTTCCAGAAAAATTTCTCCTCTCATAAGAGCTTCTGATGCAATAGATGTTGACACAAGCAACATGACAATTGAACAACAAACTGAATTTATTTTTAATTATATCCAGGAGGGAAAAAATGCGTAAAACTTATTTCCTCATTTGTTTTTTTATAAGATTATTTATGAAATTATTCTGGCATTACAAAATCATAAATAAAGAAAGATTAAAAACATTAGACAATTGTATAATTGCCTCAAATCACATTTCTGCATATGATCCTACTTTCATCGGAGCGATAATGACGATGGAAATAAGTTATCTTGCTAAAATAGAGATTTTCAAGAATCCGATATTTGCCAGATTTCTGAAATATGTTAATGCAATTCCAATAGCTAGAAGAAGAATTGATAGAAAAGCGATCGAAAATGTGATGGAAAAACTGAGATCCGGTCATTCTATGATGATTTTTCCGGAAGGAACCAGAAAATCGTACAAAGCAAAACCTGGTATTGGCAAAATTGCCATTCAAACACAGAAAGATATTTTACCTATTTTCATGATAAATTCGGACGATTTCCGGAAATGCTTCTTAAGAAAGGATAGATTAAAAATTGTGATCGGTAATAAAATCAAAATTGACCAGTTAAAGCATTTCAAAGAAACAAAATCAGATTATAGAGCTTTGGCAGATTATATCTTAGAAAAAATTAATGAGTTGAAAGATGAAGGTTAAAATCGCAAAAAATTCCGGTTTCTGTTTTGGTGTAAAAAGAGCCATTAATATGGCAATGGAAGCAGCAAAGAAAAATCCTAAGATTGTAACTTTTGGACCATTAATTCATAATCCACAGATGGTAAAAAAGTTGGAAACAGCTGGTATTAGTTCAGTTAACACAATTTCTGAGATAAGAGATCGACCTACAATAATTCGCTCTCACGGCATCGAGAAAGATATCCTGGAAGAAATTCAAAAAACTGGAATTGAGATAATAAATGCAACTTGTCCATATGTCTCCAAAACACACGAATATGCACGACATCTAAATGAGGAAGGATACCAGATAATAATTTTTGGAGATAAAAACCACCCAGAAGTAATTGCCTTAAAATCTTACGTGAAGGGTGATGTTATCATTGTGGATAATGTTAATGATTTGCCAGATAAGAAAATTGATAAAATCGGTATAATTTCTCAAACTACTCGCAATATTGAAACTTTTCAGGAACTCATCAAAGCTCTAGTTCCCAAATGTGGTGAGCTTAGAATTATCAATACCATCTGTAGTGCTACCAGTATCCGACAAAAATCCACTTTGAAACTGGCAAAAGAAAGTGACCTAATGATCGTTATTGGTGGCAAAAACAGCTCTAATACAAAAATGCTTGCCAAAATAAGTGCGAATTTTATTGAGACTTATCATATTGAATTAGCAGACGAAATAGATGAGAAATGGCTTCTTAACAAAGAAAACATCGGTATTACAGCAGGCGCTTCTACACCAGATTGGATTATCGTAGAAGTGTATAATAAAATATTAAAATGTGTAGGGAATTCCCAAAAACAGATTCATAAGATTGAGGATATTCCCGGATTTAAGGAGGAAGGAAATAATGTTTAACGATCAAAATGAAGTAAAGGATGAAAAAGATCCTGTTAATGAAAACGAGAACAAAGTCGAAGACAAACCTGATACGACAGAAGAAACTCTACAGCAAAAAGAAGAATTAAAAGAAAAGATCAAAACAGAAGAAATCAAACCTGAAGAAATCAAACCAGAAGAAGCAAAACCTGAAGAAGCAAAATCTGAGAAAGTAAAACCAGAAGAAGTCAAACCTGAAGAAATCAAACCTGAAGAAGCAAAACCAGAAGAAGCAAAACCTGAAGAAATCAAAACTGAAGAAGCCAAATCTGAGAAAGTAAAACCAGAAGAAGTCAAACCTGAAGAAATCAAACCTGAAGAAGCCAAATCTGAGAAAGTAAAACCAGAAGAAGTCAAATCAGAAGAAATCAAACCAGAAGAAGCCAAACCAGAAGAAACCAAACCTGAGAAAGCCAAACCTGAAGAAGCCAAATCTGAGAAAGTAAAACCTGAAGAAGTCAAACCTGAAGAAGCAAAATCTGAGGAAGCAAAACCAGAAGAAACTAAACCGGAAGAAATCAAACCGGAAGAAACCAAACCAGAAGAAGCCAAACTTGAAGAAATCAAATCTGAAGAAGCCAAATCTGAGAAAGTAAAACCAGAAGAAGCTAAACCAGAAGAA
>SDBT01004731.1_pt1 | contig 23019 bp, 16 predicted proteins | sample 2277101 | NCBI WGS metagenome assembly SDBT01 (sample SAMN10404973, study PRJNA504765) | marine sediment metagenome | isolation source: marine sediment core GS10_PC15, 103 cmbsf | place: Arctic Ocean: Southern Knipovich Ridge | collected 2010 | reverse complement strand
CTCGGCGGCCATCTCCCTGCCCAGGTCGATCTGGCAAGAGCGGTCGTAGCACTCCTTGTACGACTCCTTCTTCTTCTCCCCCAGGCGCTTGCGGATCTCCTCGCCGGGCATCACCTGGAAGGCACCGGTCTCGGCCAGGCGGGTGGCCAGGTAGTTGCTCAGCGACTCCCTCTCGTGCTTCGTCAGATCCACTTACTTGATCTCGATGTTGAACACCGCCACGAAGGGCGCCTTGCGCTGCTGGGCGGGCGCATGCGAGGAGAGCAGCAGGACTATCGGAAGGCAGAAGGATGAAGGCAGAAGAATGAAGGCGTCTTTCATTTTTCCTCCTCGCGGATAAACGACGACAGAACGATCATTGTGTATCACGGATCGAGCCGCCTGAAAACCCTGAGCGCTTGGCTTCAACCAGGCATGATGCTATCATGGCAGTAGACAACGATGGAGGATCTTGCCAATCCCCCCGGCGACGGCTATACATCCCCCATGTTGCTGGCCGACTTCGGCACCACCTGGACCAAGATCCTGGACACGGCCACCGGCGAACGGCGGGTGGTGTCCACCCGGGAGGTGAGCGGTTTCGGGGCGGACGTGGCCACCGGACACAACTCCCGGCACCGCGCGCCGCTGATCGTCAACGAGCTGACGGCCCTGATCCAGGGCGGCCTGTCGCGGCTGGGCCCGGGGCCCTGGACGATCGTCGACATCGGATCCCGCGATATCAAGCTGGTCCGGGTCGAGGGGGGGCGCCCGGTGCGCATGGAGTGGAACAACGCCTGCGGGGCCATGACCGGCTTCACCCTCGAGCTGCTCGGACGCTACTTCCAGATCGATTTCGCCCAGATTCCGAAGGCCAGCACGCCCCTGCCGGTCACCTGCGGAGTGCTGGGCATGGAGCGACTGTTCGACCAGGTCGCCGCGGGCACCCCGGTCGAGGGGGCGGTGGCGCGCTTCGCCCGCGGCATGGCCGACTGGGCTCACGCCTTCATGGACCGGCCCGAGCGCTTCTTCCTGTCGGGCGGCATGTGCGACAACCCGCTGTTCATGGCGAGCTTCCCCGAAGGGGTCGAGGTCGAACCGCTGGGACGCTTCATGCTGGTTCAGGGCCTGCGAGAGGAACGGAAACCGTGAGCCCGGCGCGTGCCGTTGGCGTAGTCTCCGGCGGTCTGGACAGCCTGCTGGCCGTCGAGGTGGTCCGGCGCATGGGTCTTCGGGTGACCTCCCTGCACTTCGCGATCGGCTTCGAGCCGCGGCACCTGCGGGGCTGGATCGAACGCCCCGGCGATCCGCCCAGGGCCTCGGACGCGCTAATGGCCTCCGGCGCCGAGGTGGAGGTGCACGACGTCCGGGCCGAGTACATGCCGCTCCTGGCCGACCCGCCCCACGGCTTCGGCTCGAGGTGCAACCCGTGCATCGACTGCCACGCCATGATGCTTTCCAAGGCGCGGACGCGAATGGAGGAGTTGGGCGCGGCCTTCGCATTCTCGGGCGAGGTCCTCGGCCAGCGGCCCATGAGCCAGAACAGGCAGGCCCTCGGACTGGTGGCCCGGCTGAGCGGCCTGAACGACCGGCTGGTGCGCCCCCTGAGCGGAGCGCTGCTTCCGCCCACAGCCCCGGAGCGCGAGGGAGTGCTCCGGCGCTCCGACCTCCTCGACATCCAGGGCCGCTCGCGCCGGCGCCAGACCGAGTTGGCCGCCCGCTTCGGCCTGACCGACTACCCCACCCCGGCCGGCGGCTGCCTGCTGACCGATCCGCAGTTCTGCTCCCGGCTTACCGACCTGTTCGACCGCCGCGAAGGCCGCGTCCTGCGCGTCGACGACCCGATCCTGCTCTTCGTCGGCCGCCATGTCGCCCTGCCCGCCGGTTCCAAGGCGGTCATCGGTCGCGACCAGCACGAGAACGATGTGGTCGAGCGCTTCGCCCACACCGGCCGTCTGCTGGTCGCCGTCGACATCCCCGGCCCCAGCACCCTGGTAGAAGGCCAGCCCGCCGAACAGGACATCCAGGCCGCCGCCCGTCTCACCGCCCGCTACGGCAAGGGCAAGGACCGGCAAAGCGTGCCCGTCCGCGTCACCGCCCCCGACGGCTCCGAACGAACTCTGGAAGTCAAGCCGAAAAAACCCGACGGCTGCCTGATACTGTGAGCAGACCGTTTTCTTCAGGAGACATCCCCTTCCGACGCATCGTCGGATGCGCCGCCCTGTCTCTCACGCATTCAGCTTGCGGTAGATGGTCCTGGTGGCCACTCCGAGGATCTTGGCGGCCAGGTTCTTGTCACCGCCGGTGGCCTTGAGGGTCTCCAACAGCAGCCGCCGCTCGGCCTCCTCGAGCGAGGTTCCCACAGGCAGGTAGATGCCGCGGCCGTCGGCGGGCGGGGCCTCGGGGAGCGGGGAGCCGGAGGAGTCGCCAGCCAGGGCGGCGATGGGGGGTGGGAGGTCGTCCAGGTCGATCACGCGGTCGCGCGAGAGCACGACCGCGCGCTCGATGACGTTCTCCAGCTCGCGCACGTTGCCCGGCCAGGAGTGCCGTCCCAGGACGTCCATGGCACGGCCGGTAACGGCGTCGAGTTCCATGTCGTTCTTGGCCGAGTAGCGCCGTAGGAAGAAGTTGGCCAGCAGGGGGATGTCGCCTGCGCGCTCGCGCAGGGGCGGCACCTCGACCCGGATGACGTTCATTCGGTAGTAGAGGTCCTCGCGGAACTGGCCCTCGCGCACCACCTGCTCCAGGTCCCGGTTGGTGGCCGCCACCAGCCGGATGTCCACCCGCATGGTGGCGTTGGAGCCCAGGCGCTCGAACTCGCCCTCCTGCAGGACCCGGAGCATCTTGACCTGGGTGGCCGGACTCATATCGCCCACCTCGTCCAGGAACAGCGTGCCGCCGTCCGCGGCCTCGAAGCGGCCCTCGCGGCGCCGGTCGGCGCCGGTGAAGGCGCCCTTCTCGTACCCGAACAGCTCGCTCTCCAGGATGGTGTCGGGCAGCGCGGCGCAGTTGACGATCACGAAGGCCCGCTCGGAGCGCGGGCTGTTGCGGTGGATGGCCCGGGCCAGGATCTCCTTGCCGGTCCCGCTCTCGCCGGTCAGCAGCACGGTGGCCGAGGAAGGTCCGGCCTGGCGGATGATCTCGAGGGTCTGCACGATGGCCGGGCTCTGACCGATGATGTCGTGCGGCCGCAGCGTCTCGAGCTGCTGGCGCAGCTCGCGGTTCTCGATCAGCAGGTTCTGCTTCTCCAGGGCCTGGCGGACCACCTTGGTGATGAGCACCTTCTTGAGCGGCTTGGTGATGAAGTCGTAGGCACCCTCCTTCATGGCCTCGACCGCAGCCTCGATGGTACCGAAGGCGGTCATGACCACCACCTCGGTCTCGGGCGAGACCGTCTGGCTGGCCTTGAGCAGCTCGGCGCCGCTTATGCCGGGCATGACCAGGTCGGTCAGCATCACGTGGACGTGGTGCTGCCGCACCAGGTCGAGAGCCTCCTTCCCCGACGCGGCCGTCAGGATGTGGTAGCCCTCGCGCCTGAAAATGCGCCTCAGGCTCTCGAGGTGCGAGACCTCGTCATCCACCAGGAGCAAGGTCTTCGAGGCTTGGCCTTCTTCACCCACCGGCAAAGGGTACGGAGGTTGTTACCATACTGTCAAGCGCCGTCGGGAATTTTCGCCCTTGACTTCACGATCAGAGACGAATAGTTTGCATCCAGACGACGAGGGAAAAATCATTTTCGCGATATTTCTTGACCGGTTAGGAGGTAAAGCCGATGTACGGTTCGATTGAGGAATTCATGGAGCATGTGACCGGCAGGAACCCCAACGAGCCCGAATTCCACCAGGCCGTCCGGGAGGTGGTCGAATCGCTCTGGCCGGTGATCGAGCAGAATCCCAGCTACCAGGCGGCCAACATCCTGGGCAGGATCGTGGAACCCGAACGGGTGATATTGTTCCGGGTGCCCTGGGTGGACGACCAGGGCAAGGTGCAGGTCAACAAGGGTTACCGGATCGAGATGAACTCCGCCATCGGCCCCTACAAGGGCGGCCTGAGGTTCCACCCCAGCGTCAACCTGGGAATATTGAAATTCCTGGCCTTCGAGCAGGTGTTCAAGAACTCCCTGACCACGCTTCCCATGGGCGGCGGCAAGGGCGGCTCGGACTTCGATCCCAAGGGCAAGAGCGACGGCGAGGCGATGCGCTTCTGCCAGAGCTTCATGATGGAGCTGTTCCGCCACATCGGGCCGAACACCGACGTGCCGGCCGGAGACATCGGCGTGGGCGGCCGCGAGATCGGCTTCATGTTCGGCATGTACAAGAAGCTGCGCAACGAGTTCACCGGCGTGCTGACCGGCAAGGGCCTGAACTGGGGCGGCAGCCTGATCCGGCCCGAGGCCACCGGCTACGGCGCGGTCTACTTCGCCCAGGAGATGCTGGCCACCAGGGGCGAGTCGTTCGAGGGCAAGACGATCGCCGTTTCCGGCTCGGGCAACGTGGCCCAGTTCGCCACCCAGAAGGCCACCGAGCTGGGCGCCAGGGTGGTCACCCTGTCCGACTCCAGCGGCGCCGTCCACGACAAGGAAGGCATCGACGCCGGGAAGCTCGCCTGGGTGATGGAGTTGAAGAACGTGCGCCGCGGCAGAATCAAGGAGTACGTGGAGCAGTACCCCTCGGCCGAGTACATGGAGGGCGCCCGCCCCTGGAGCGTCGAGTGCGACATCGCCATACCGTCCGCCACCCAGAACGAGATCAGCGCCGAAGAGGCCGAGACGCTTGTCAAGAACGGCTGCTTCTGCATCAGCGAGGGTGCCAACATGCCGAGCGAGCCCGGCGCCGTCGACGTCTGGATGAAGCACAAGGTGCTCTACGGCCCGGGCAAGGCGGCCAACGCGGGCGGCGTGGCCACCTCCGGCCTGGAGATGACCCAGAACAGCATGCGCCTGCACTGGGATCGCGCCGGGGTGGAACGGCGCCTGCACGACATCATGCGCTCGATCCACGGGGTGTGCGTGCGCTACGGCAAGGACGGCGACTTCGTCAACTACGTCGACGGCGCCAACATCGGCGGCTTCATCAAGGTCGCCGACGCCATGCTGGATCAGGGGATCGTCTGATCTTCCCTTATCCTCGACCCGGGGGCGAGCCCGGGATATGATCAATACAGTCATGACTCCGACTACCAGATTCGGCTTCCGCAAGGAACACCTGCTGATGCCCAACAGGGTGCGCGACGTGCTGCTGGTCTCCTCGCGCTACGACGCATTCGTGCTGGAGGAGGACGGTCACCTGAGCGAGCAGATCTTCGTCGAGTACCGCAGCCTGAGCCTGTCCAGCGCTCCGCGCTTCACCCACGTGACCTCCGGACAGGCCGCCTTCGAATTGCTGACCAAGCGCCGTTTCGACATGGTCCTGATCGTGGCCCGCGAGGCCAGCGACGAGCTGCTCGCCTTCGTCCGCGAGGTAAAGCGCCTGCAGCCCGATCAGACGGTGGTGGTGCTGGGCTTCGAGTCGGCCGACCTGTCGAGGCTCAAGCGCTCGATCGATCCCGACGCCGTCGACGCCATTTTCGTCTGGAACGGCGACGCCAAGATCCTGCTGGCCATCATCAAGCACATCGAAGACCGTGCAAACGTGGACAACGACATCCTGGTAGCCGGGGTCCGGGTGATCCTGGTGGTCGAGGATTCCATTGGCTACTACTCGTCGTTCCTGGCCGCCCTGTACCCCGAGCTGATGAAGCAGTCCCATTCGCTCTTCTTCGAGGGGCTCAACCGGCTGCAGCGACTGCTGCGAATGCGCACCCGGCCCAAGGTGCTGCACGCCAAGACCTACGAGGAGGCGCTTCAAGTATTCGAGGCCTACCGGGACAACATGCTGGCGCTCATCTCCGACGTGGGCTTCCCGCGCGGCGGCCAGCGCGACCCCGAAGCCGGACTGGCCCTTACGCGTCTGGTGCGGGCCGAACTGCCCGATCTGCCCGTGCTGCTCCAGTCGGCCGACCGCGACTACCTGGAGGAGGCGGACCGGCTCGACGTGCAGTTCGTCACCAAGCACTCCCCCACCCTGCTGCACACGGTCCGCCAGTTCCTGGTGGACTACCTGGGCTTCGGCCCTTTCATCTTCCGCATGCCCGACGGGGCCGAGGTGGCCCGGGCCGGCGACGTTCGCGAGCTGGCCGATTGCATCCGCACCGTGCCGGGCGAATCGCTGGAATACCACGCCCGGCGCAACCACGTCTCCAACTGGCTGATGGCCCGCAGCGAGTTCGAGCTGGCCGAGATCATGAAGCCCCAGAAAGTGGGCGACTTCGACTCCATCGAGGAGATGCGCGAGTTCACCCTGGGGGAGTTGGAGGCCCGCTTCCGGCAGGTGCGCCAGGGGGTGATCGCCGATTTCTCGATGGGAGATTTCGATCCCCAGAACCTGTTCCAGCGCATCGGCGAGGGCAGTCTGGGCGGCAAGGCGCGCGGGATCGCCTTTCTCAACCACCTGATCACCAGCGACTGCGGCTCCGGGCAACTGGCCGGCCTGAAGATCCAGATCCCCCAGACCTTCGTGGTGACCACCGACGCCTTCGAGCAGTTCATCGAGAACAACCGGCTGGACCAGATCACCGCCGAAAACTCGAGCGACGAGCAGATCCTGGCCCGCTTCCTCGCCTCGCGGCTGCCCGACGAAATGGTCTCGAACCTGCGGGTCATCCTGCGCCACATGGAAGGGCCGCTGGCTATCCGGTCATCCAGCCTGCTCGAGGACGACATGCTGCACCCGTTCGCGGGCATCTACGGCACGGTCATGATCTCCAACCTGGATCCCGACCCGGCCGCGCGCCTCGCCGACCTGTGCAAGGCCATCAAGACCGTCTACGCCACCACCTTCTACGCCAACGCCCGGGCATACGTGGAGAACACCGCCCACCGGGTGGAGGAGGAGCGCATGGGGGTCATCATCCAGCGGGTGATTGGCCGCCGCCACGGGGATCGCTTCTACCCGGACTTCGCCGGGGTGGCCCACTCGTACAACTACTACCCGATGGGGCCGCTCAAGGCTGAAGACGGGGTGGCCCAGGCGGTGCTCGGCCTCGGGAGGCTGGTGGTGGACGGGGGCGAGTCGTTCCGGTTCTGCCCGCGACACCCGGGAGTCCTGCCGCAATTCGCCAACCCAGGCATGGTGTTGAAGAACTCCCAGCGCAGGTTCTACGCCCTGGATTTGACCCGCGACTGGCAGCAGGAGGATTCCGGGTATACCGGCAACCAGGTGCTTTACGACCTGCCCCGGGCGCAGAAAGACGGCACATTCCGGGCGGTCGGCAGCGTCTACGACGCTCCGAACGACCGCATCACCGAGAATTTCCTCCAGGAAGGGCCGCTGGTGGTGACCTTCAACAACATCCTCAAGCACCACGCCATCCCCCTGGCCCCGGCCCTGACGGAACTGCTGAGCATCGTCACCGATGCGGTGGCCACGCCGGTGGAGTTGGAGTTCGCCTGCGACATGGGAAACTGGGGCAAGGACGATCGGCGCGATACGGATCGCGAGCCGCCGGTGTTTTATCCACTTCAGGTCCGGCCGATCCTCTCCCGACAGGCGCTGTACGAGGTGAGGCCGGAGCAGTTCGAGCCGGAGCGGATCATCTGCCGCTCGACCCGGACGCTGGGCAACGGTCACTTCACCGACATCCGGGACGTGGTCTACGTCAAGCACGAGTCCTTCGAACCGGCCCGCAGCCGGGACATCGCCCGCGAGGTGGGCCAGGTCAACGCCGAGATGGTCCGGAACAAGCGCCCCTTCGTCCTGATCGGACCCGGCCGCTGGGGCTCGGCCGACCACTGGCTGGGCATTCCCGTCCAGTGGTCGCAGATCTCCAACGCGCGGATCATCATCGAGGCCTCTCCCGAGGGCTACAACGTCGAGCCCTCCCAGGGCACGCACTTCTTCCACAACCTGACCGCCCTTGGCCTGGGCTACTTCACCATCCCCCCCGGGGCCGACAGGGACCACCAGCGCAACGGCAGCTTCGTGGACTGGCAATGGCTCGCAGATCAACCCGCGGTCCGCGAGACCGAGCACCTGCGCCACGTGGCCCCGCCCGTGCCCCTGGTGGCCTACCTGGACGGCCGCAACAGCCTGGGCCTGATCGCCTGGTGCGCCGAGCCGGAATTCTCTTGACAAGGATTCACAGCAGCGCTTGAACTAGCCACATCCATTGGTGAGGTATGAGCGGTGAAAATCGGAATTCCCAAAGAGATCAAGGACAACGAGTATCGGGTGGGCATGACGCCGGCTGGTGTGGAATTGCTCGTCAAGGCGGGGAATACCGTTTTTATCCAAAGGAGCGCCGGAGAAGGCACAGCCATTATGGACCCGGAGTATGAGAAGGCGGGCGCGAAAATCCTCGAAACCGCCGCGGAGATCTATCAAAAGGCCGAGATGATCGTGAAGGTCAAGGAGCCTCTCGATCCCGAGTTCCCCATGCTCAGGAAGGGTCAGATACTTTTCACCTACCTGCACCTGGCGGGCGACAGAGAGCTCACCGAGAGAACACTCGAGACAGGCTGCATCGGAATAGCCTACGAGACCATGGAGCGCAAAGACGGCTCCCTTCCGCTTCTCGTGCCCATGAGCGAGGTTGCGGGAAGACTCGCGATAATTGAAGGGGCCAAGTATCTGCATCGCACATTCGGCGGGCGCGGCACCCTCCTCGGCGGCGTGCCGGGAACCGACCCGGCCCCGGTGCTCATTCTGGGCGCCGGAGTCGTCGGCAAGAACGCCATGCAAATGGCGGTCGGCCTCGGCGCGGATGTGACTATATCGGACATCAACATCGACAGGCTCCGCGAGATAGACGCGATCTACCAAGGCCGCGTGAAGACGCTCAAGTCGACACCCTGGTTCGTAAGGCAGGCGGTGACCCAGGCCGACCTGATCGTCGGCAGCGTGCTCGTAGCCGGCGCCACGGCACCGTGGATCATCACGAAAGACATGCTCAAGACGATGCGAAAGGGCGCCGTGATCGTCGATGTCTCGATAGACCAGGGCGGTTGCGTCGAGACATCCAGGCCGACCAGTCACAGCGAGCCGATCTACGAGGTCGACGGCGTAATCCATTACTGCGTGGCCAACATGCCCGGCTGCGTGCCGCGCACCTCGACGTTCGCTCTTACGAACGAGACCATGCCATATGCGCTCGAGATAGCCGACAAGGGCTGGCGGAAGGCTTGCCGGGAAAACCACACGATTCGCACCGGGCTGAATGTTTTCGAGGGCAAGCTCACCTACAAGCCGGTGGCGGATGCCTTCGACATGCCCCACACCCCGGTGGAGAAGATTCTTTAGTTTATTCGAACCGCCTGAGCGCCGCCGCGGCGGCCTGGGCGGCCAGGCGGCAGCCGGACTCTTGGGCCTGGATCAGGGCCTCTTCGGCGCTGGAGTCGCCCAGCTCGCCGAGGGCCCAGGCGGCGGCCGCGCGGACGCGGCAGTCGGCGTCGGTCGTCAGGGAGCTTTTCAGGTTTTCGGAAGCGGACAGGACCCGCAGTCGGCCCAGGGCCCAGGCCGCTTCCAGGCGGACGAAGGCGTCGGGGTCGGAAAGGGCGGAGACCAGCGCGTCGGCGTCGGCGTCGGGGATATCGGCCATGGCCCGGGCGGCGGCCCTGCGCACCTGGGCGCTTTCGTCAGCGGCCAGGGCGCCGGCCAGCGCCTGGGCAGACCCGGCCCGGTGCAGGCTGCCGAGGGAGTCGGCGGCCCGGGCGCGGACGGTCGGGTCCGGATCATCTGCCAGGGCCGTGCGCAGCGCGCCGGCGCCGTTGGCGCTGCGCAGCTCGCCCAGGGCCAGGGCGACCGATGCGCGCGCTTCCGCCGGTGCCTCGGCCTGGTACGCTGCCGCCGAGGCGCTGGCGTCGCCGTTGCCCATGCGCCGCAGCAGCCAGCCGGCGGTGCGGGCCACGTCCGGGTCGGAATGGGACATCAGTGCGCGCACCGGCTCGATCGCCTGCGACGGCATGTAGCCGGCCAGCTCCTCCATGGCGGCGATCAGGGTCCCGGGTCCGTAGCGTTCGGGGTCCAGCCTGTCCAGGGGCGACTGGGCGGCCGCATGTACGGCCATGAACAAGACGAGGACTTGAAGAAATAGAAATCTCACGGCGTGGCCTCCCTGCCGTGGAACGGGGCGCCCGCGTCGATCCACTCGACCAGGAGCCAGCGGTCCTCGTCGTTCAAAGAGCCATCGGGATGGCGCAGGTCCTCCGGCGCCCCCCACCCGGCCCAGTCCTGCGCTCCGTCGCACTCGAAGCGACACGGGATCCCCAGCTTCTGCACCAGGCGGCTTTCGCGAGCGCTGCCGGGAACCACGTACGGCCGGCGCTGCTCGAGGATGCGTCCGGGCGAGTCTGAGCGGCGGCGGTCGACGAACAGCCGGTTCAGGTAGGCGACCGACGTCCGGCCCGAAGCCTCGTCGTGCAGGTCGAGGCCGCGCATGCTGCCGGACAGATCCACGTAGACACCGGCGGCCGTGCTCGCGTCGTGGCAGCCGCTGGTTGCGCAGGAGTTGTTGAGGATCGGCTGGATGTCGCGCCGGAAGTCGAAGACCAACTGAGAGTCTTCTGGTCCAGCCAGGTCGACCGTGGGCGGGGGTTCGAACCCTTCCGGCTGGCCATCGTTCTCGTGGCAACCAGCGCAGCGCCGCCGGCCGCAGGGCGGTCCGCCGCGCCAGAACGGATCCCTGGCCAGCGCGGCCCCGTAACGGTCGAGCACCTGCAGGCGAAGCGGAACTCCCGAGGGCGCGCGCACCGCGAAGGAGCCGTCCGCGTGCACCGGCGCCGCGGTCAGCTCGCCGGCGCAGACGGCCCCCACCTGGTCGCCGCCCAACTCCACCGCCCAGGGCGCCGAAGCGCCTGACAGGCCCTGCAGCACGCGCACGCGCACGGCGCCCGCATCCAGCATCTCCTGCCCGACGAGACCCTCGATGCGCAGGCCGGTCTCCTCGCACCCATTCTCGGGGCGATCCGGCAGGGTCACGCCGGAGTCCAGCATGGTCCGCTCGCGCACGGGCCGGACCTGGATCTCGTCCGTGTCCGGGTCGTTGAACACCGTCAGGCGCTCGCCGCTGCGCGCATCCAGCACGGCGATGCCGAAGTCCGGGACCAGGCCGTCATCGCCGTCCGAGATGTTCATGCAACCGTTGGCAATCTTTGCGTAGGATACCAGGAAACGACCGTCGCCGAGCGGGAAGGGATCGCGCACCCGCCCCTCGGGCGAGCACCCCGCCCCCTCGGGGATGACAGGCACCACGCCCTGGTACACGCCGCCATCCGAAGTGCGCTGGCACACCGTGCCCGCCCCCCAGGTCCCCAGGGCCGGGGTGCAGGCCGCGAAGATCCGGCCCACCTCGTCTTGGACCACGTCCAGCGGCAGCCCGGCCGATCCGGCCGCCCGACCGTCGGGCTCCACCCCGGCACTGCCCGTGGGGTCGATCCGGGTGGGCAGGAACGCAGGCCGCTCGTCGCGCGCGGTCCAGCGGACGGCGCGCAACCGGCCGTCGCCCAGCATGCTGGCCCCCAGCGCGTGGCCCGGTCCGAAGTCCAGGCGGGTCACGGCGCTGCCGTCCGGGTCCACCGCCATGAGCACCCGCGCGCGGCCGCGTCCCTGGAAATCCATCGGCCCATCGGGGCTGGATCGCGAAAAGGCGATCCGGCCGTCCGGCAGGTAGACCGGCCGGGTGTCGTCGGCCGGCCCGAAGGTCAGCCCGGTGCAGCCCGGGCCCAGGTCCCCGTCCGGTTCGAAACAGCCTTGTCCGCCCTGGACCGCCTCCAGGTCGATCTCGACCAGGTGGTAGCGGTCGGACGCGTGGGTACGCGCCGCGACGACGGCCCTGCGGCCGTCGGGCGAAACGTCCAGGCCGTCGACGTCCCCGGCATCGAGATCGGTCAGAGGGATCAGCTCACCCCCGGGCGCGGCCGGCCTCAGCAAGACCGCCCGGCCGCCGGGCTGGAAGCGATCCGGAGAGGCCAGGCTGCCGGCGTTCCTCGCGTGGGGCCGCTGGACGAACACCACCGACGAGAAGCCGTAGGCGCCCTCCAGCCCGGGCGGCGGATCGTCGGAACAGCCCGGGACGCAGGTCAAGAGGCCTATTCCGGCCAGCAAGGCCAGCCCGGCGCGTCTGTCACAAGTTCTTCTTTCCACGACGTTTCTCGACCGGCCGATAGCGTCCCCCCATCTCCGGGTCCACGGTGCCCCGTTGCTTGATGTAACGCGCCACCAGTTCGCGGATCAAGGTGTGGGTGTTCTTGATGTCCCGGCCCCGGGCGAAGGTGTAATAGCCGTCTCCCCCGTTGAGGACGAAATCGTTGGTGCCGACGACGTACAGCTGATCGTCGACCAGCTCCTTCCCTTCGTCGGTCCTGATGGACCGGCACCGTTTACCGGCGGCGGCACCGGAGTCGATCTCCACCTCGAGTCCCGAGATCTCCATCACGCCGTACGGAGCGGACAGCCCGTGCTCCAGGATCTCGCGGATCTGCGCTCCCGTCAGGGTCACCTTGACCAGGCTGTTGTCGAAGGGGACGACCTCGTAGACGCGACCGAAGGTGACCACGCCCTTGGGGATCGAGGTGCGCAGACCGCCGGAGTTGTACATGGCCACCTCGATCTCCGGATCTGCGGCGCGCATGGCGTCGGTGACGAGGTTGCCCACCGGAGAATCGAGCGAGGTGCGGTTGGCCAGGTCCCTCGCCACGCGTCCGAGCCGGATGCGTTGAAGGTGGACGATGCTGCGCCTGAACACCTTGAGCTTGCGCTCGAAGAGGCGAACCGGTAGCACCGGCATTCCCATGTACGCGGCAGGCTTGCCGTCGCGATCGCTCCGGGAGTAGAAGATGTTCCCGTGCAGCACTGTCCGCTCCGGCACCGCCTTGCCCGTGCGGCGGTCAACGACCAGGTCCGCGCGGGTGAACGAGATCCCGTTGGGCCATGCCTGCAGGACCGGAACGCCGTCGATCCGGCCGGAGAACGGCATGTGGGTGTGGCCGCCAACGATCAGGTCGATCTCGCCGGGTTGGAGCGCGCGCGCCAGATCGGCCACCGGGCCGTGGATCTCGCCGGTCCGCTCGTCCACCTCGACACCCGCGTGGGCCAGCAGTACCACGACGGTCGCCCCCTTCTCGCGGACAACCGGCAACACCCGGCGAAGAGAAGGCAGCAGGGGCCGGAACTCCAGTCCACGCACGTTGGCCGGGTGGGTCGTCAAGGGGGTGTCGACCGCGGTCAGGCCGATCACGCCGATGGTGACGCCCTTCCGCTCGATCAGGGTGTAGCTGGCCAGTTTGGGCCAGTCAGGAGGCTTGCCGGTCTCACGGTCGTAGATGTTGGCGGCCAGGATTGGAAAGCGCGCCTGCCGGATCCGCTGCTTGAGCACTCCCAGTGGATCCTCGTCGGGCGAATCGGGCACGCTGTGATATCCCACCGGCCCGAAATCGAAATCGTGGTTGCCGATCGCGGCCGCGTCGTATCCCAGGTCGTTGTAGAACTCGATCACGGCCCGGCCTTCGCTGGCGGCCGACAGGAGCGTGCCCTGGTACATGTCGCCCGCGTCCAGCAGGATCACCCCATAGGGATTGGACTTGCGTGCGGCCTGGAGATAGGATGCGATTAGCCCGATCCCGCCCACCTCGCGGCCGCCGACCACCTTGGCATGGCGCGCCTCCAGGGCGCCGTGGAAATCGGCGGTGCCCAGGAAGGTCAACTCGATCGTCCCGTCGGCGCTCCGGGATGGTATCACCAGGCAGGCGAGCCAGCAGGTAACCGCAACCGCGCTGAACCTCTTCATCTTCGACTTGCTCCAAGCGCCTTGTCTCGCCCCCTCGCGCGATCTCGCTCATTCTATCGCCAAACCAACTTCAGCGGCAATCGTAGATTTCACCTTCAACCACCCACACGTCCGAGCCCTCCTGGCGCGGATTTTCCCGGCTGCCGGTGATCGTCACCTGGTATCGGCTCTTGCGCCGCGTCTTGATCCGGCCCTCGTATTGACAGACCGGATCGCACTCCCAGCGGACGCACTCGCCCGGACGCCAGCCGCGGCGGATGCGCTCCTTGCGCGCTTTCTTCCGCTCCCGCGCTTCCCTGGCCCGGGCAGCGCGTTCGTCCTCCTTTTTATCAGCCAGCATGCGCACCGATCGATAGCGTACGGTGCAGGAATCGGTGGAGCGCTCGAGGGTGACCTGAATAGCTCCGGGCTTCTTGAACCGGACGCTGCGGATCTGACCGGCGCTCCCGGGCCCCGCCAGGAAATCGGCGGCCTCACGGCCCGAGTGTGCCTTCCGGTATCGGCGGGCGAAGAAGCGAAAGACCGGCTCCAGCTTGTCGCCGGTGTATACCTGGCACAGGTCCACACCGGCCAGGCGCTCGGCGTGGAACCGCGCCACCACCTCGAACCCGCCCGCCGGCCCTTCGGACTCGAACTCCCTGCAGGGCTCGTCGGGGTCCAACGAGCAGTGGCAGTTCGAGCCCGCGTCGCTGCCCTCGTCCCACTTGGCCAAGAAAGCCCCCTTCCCGGTCCAGCCCTTGCGGGGCCCGGCCCAGGGCAGCTTCTGCACTGCCCGGTCCCACTCGATAAAAAAGGTCAGGTCGGCCAGGGCCTTCTTCTCCACCCGGTCGTCGCGTTCGTCGACCAGGCGCTGCTCCATGCGTTCGAGCCTCCCGCGCATCTCGACCGTCTCGATGCCCGCCGGCACGACCGGATCGCAGACCTTGAGAGCCGCCTTGATCCGCTCCATGGCCTGAAGGTCGGACGCCTCCACCCCGGACAGCACCCGCACGCAATGGGTCCCCAGCAGGGCGCGTACGCCGTCGAGCCGGGTGAAGTTGGGGAAGCGCTCGGACAGCAGCCGGACCTCGCGCTGGAAGTCGGTAAGCTCATCCAGGCCGGACGGACGGAGCGTGCACAAATGCTCGTACCAGCGGGTCAGGAAGCGCAGCTCGAGGTCGGGATAGAACTTGGATTCCGGGAACAGCTCCAGGAAGTACAAGAACCCCTTCTTCGTCTCGGAAAAGGGCGCGTTCCCGTCGTCCAGCTTGACCAGGTGGTCGCGCCAGGCCAGCTCGAGGTCGCGCTTCAGATACGGAATCAACCCCGGCATGGCCCCGCCCGTCATCTTCGTCAGCCTGGCCAGAAGCGCGTTGATCTCCTCGAAGCGCTCCGGCTTGACCTCGATGGTGTGCAGCGCCTTGAGCGCCGCCAGGATGAAGGTCTTCTCCATGGGACCGAACCCGGAATGATCCGGATGGGCCGCGCGGAAGTCCTTCAGCACGATGGCCACCCTTCCGAGCGCCTCGAGGTAGTCGTGAATCGGCTGGACCGGGATGTCCAGCTGGATCTTGAGGTAGGGCGCGAGCAGGACGGCCCAGCGATCACCCACCTTGCGACGCAGCCCGGCCAGCTGTCCGGCGTCGGGTTCGAGCGCGGGCAGCCTGACCAGGAACCGCTCCAGGGCCTCGACCTCCTCCATGGAACCCAGGGGCAAGCCGTCCAGCTGCTCGAGCAGACCGGCCACGTCCGAATCGGACAGGTTGACCTGAAGCCCGCCCTTGACGTCCCAGAGCACCAGCTTCTTGATCAGGCCGGCCTCTAGCCCCTGGCCGTGGATTCGCTCCTCGTGCCCCCGCACCGAAAACGCATCGAGCTTGCCGTCCGCGGCCAGCCTGGTGGCCCTGGCGCCGTCGAAGCCCAGCTCGACCATCTGCTGCACCAACAGACCGACCAGCTTGTTGCGCAGGTAGTCCTTGGCCGCCGGCTCCGAGTCCAGAATCAGGTCGGTCTCGTCCACCTCGGCCCGGAAGATCCGACCGGCCGGTACGGCCTTGACCCCGGCGCCCTCCTGCGCGACCCCGCCAGACGGCTTCGCCCCGCTGCAGGCCGACAGCCACAAGGCCGAGCAGGACAATCCAACGCAAGCGATCCAGACGGCCAGACGCAGACATGGTCTCATGACAACCCCCTGCCAGTACCGAAAGTTACCAGCGAACGGCGGTCCAGATCAAGAACTGGAATCATCGTTGAATTTGGTCGCGAGTGTTTTCTAGTCGAGTTGACTTTACTCGCGAACGTTTTCGAGTTATGGTGATTTCACCATGGACATCAGAACACCAAGGGCCCGCTATATCGAAGCGCCGGTCGTCGTCGACCTGGAAAGTGCCATGGTCTTCATCGGTGGGCCCAGGCAGGTCGGAAAGACGATATTTTCGCTCGGCTTGCTGGATGAGCCTTCCGTTCGTCACCCCGCGTACCTCAACTGGGACGACATGGCCTCGCGCTCCGAACTGTTGGAGGGCAGACTGCCACCCGACCAGCCGCTGATAATCCTGGACGAGATTCACAAGTTCGCCGGCTGGCGAAATCTGGTCAAGGGGTTCTACGACACCCGCAAGGGCGAACAGAACTTCATCGTCACCGGCTCGGCGCGTCTCGACTACTACAGCAAGGGCGGCGACTCTCTTCAGGGACGATATCACTATTACCGTCTTCACCCGTTCACGTTTCCGGAGATATCCTCCGGCGCACATTCGGATCTGGAGCAACTCCTCGAGTTCGGCGGTTTTCCCGAGCCGCTGCTTCGAGCCCAGAGCCGATTCTGGCGCCGCTGGCAACGGGAGCGCGGTCATCGCGTGATCCGCGAGGACGTTCGAGACCTCGAGAACGTCAAGGAGATAAGCCTTCTCGAACTGATGGCGGCCGAGTTGCCCAACCGGGTAGGCTCCCCGCTGTCGGTGAAGAAGCTCGCCGATCTCCTGAATGTCGCCCACGCGACGGCCGCGCGCTGGCTGATGATATTCGAACGAATGTACTTCTGCTTCCTGGTCCCCCCCTTTGGCGCACGAAGAACGCGTGCCGTGAGGAAGGAGCAGAAGCTCTACCTGTGGGACTGGTCGCTCGTACCGGAGAAGGGTCCCAGGTTCGAGAACCTCGTCGCCTCGCATCTTCTCAAGTACTGTCACTTCACCGAGGACACCGAGGGCTTCCGGATGGATCTCCGATTTTTCCGGGACGTGGACCGGCGTGAGGTCGATTTTATCGTCCTCAAGGACGATGAGCCCCTGTTCGCCGTGGAGTGCAAGACAGGCGAGAGAAACGTCAGCAACGCCCTGTTCTATCTCAAGGAGCGGACATCGATCCCGCGCTTCTACCAGGTCCATCTCGGAAAGGCCAACTACGAAAAACGCGGCGTTCGGGTGCTTCCGTTTTCCGTGTTCTGCGAGGAAGTCGGACTGGTTTGAGGGATCATGATCGTCGACACCTCGGCAATCGTGGCCATCATTCACCGGGAACCTGGGCCGCCCTCGGTCACCGCGACTCGCCGTTCTTGAGGGCAGCCTTTACGAAGTCCCTGAACAGCGGATGGGGTTTATTCGGGCGGGATTTGAACTCGGGGTGGTACTGCACGCCGACGAACCACGGATGGTCGGGCAGTTCGATGATCTCGGCCAGACGCTTCTCTACGTACTCGCCCGAGATGACCATGCCGTTGTTCTCCAGGGCGCGGCGATACCGGTTGTTAAGCTCGTAGCGGTGCCGATGGCGTTCGTGAACGTGTTCGCGACGGTAGGCTTTTCGAGCGTTCGTGCCGGCCTTGACGATGCACAGATAGCTGCCGAGGCGCATGGTGCCGCCCATGTCGCGGCGCTTGCGCTGTTCGACCATCAGGTCGATTACCGGATAGCGCGTACGCCGATTGAACTCGCGGCTGTTGGCGCCGCGCATGCCGCAGACGTTGCGGGCGAACTCGATGACGGCGCACTGCATGCCGAGGCAGATGCCGAAGAACGGAATCCCTTCCTCGCGGGCGCAGCGGACGGCGTCGATCTTCCCTTCGATGCCACGTTCGCCGAAGCCGCCCGGGATGAGGATGCCGTCGCTCTCGGTGACCTTCTTGCGCATCCCCGGCCCTTCTATGTCGACGTACTCGATTTTCACGCGGGCGTTGTTGGCGACGCCGGCGTGAATCAGCGCCTCCCAGATGCTCTTGTAGGCGTCCTTCAGCTGGGTGTACTTGCCGGCGACGCCGATCGTGACGGGGCGCTCGGCGGACCTCAACCCGGCGACATACCTGTCCATGTTGTGCGGCTGCGCCTTGCGCTTCTTGAGCGAGAGGATCCTCAGGATGTGTCTGTCCACTTTTGCCGCGGAGAACGCCACGGGTACCTCGTAGATCGAGGTCTCTACGTCCTTTTCCTCGACGACCGCCTCCTCGGGAACGCTGCAGAAGAGGGATATCTTTCGCTTCATCTCCCTCGACATCGTGCGCTCGGTCCGGCAGATGATCATGTCCGGCTGGAGGCCGATCTCGCGGAGCTTGGCGACGCTCTGCTGGGTGGGTTTGGTCTTCATCTCCTGAGCCGCGTGGATGTAAGGCACGAGCGTCAGGTGCATGTGGTAGACGTTCCCGTGGCCGAGCTCCTGGCGAAACTGGCGCACTGCCTCGAGGAACGGCAGCCCCTCGATGTCGCCTGTCGTGCCGCCGATCTCCACAATGACCAGGTCGTGCCGCTTGCCGAGGGCCCGGATCCGGTCCTTGATCTCGTTCGTCACATGTGGAACGACCTGCACGGTGCTGCCGAGGTAGTCTCCCCGCCGCTCCTTGGTCAGGACCGAATCATAGATGACGCCGGCGGTGAGGTTGTTCGCGCGCGACATGTTCGAGTCGAGGAAGCGCTCGTAGTGGCCGAGGTCCAGGTCGGTTTCGGCCCCGTCGTCGGTCACGAACACCTCGCCATGCTGGTAGGGGCTCATTGTGCCGGGATCGACGTTGAGGTAGGGGTCGATCTTCAGCATGTTCACGCGCAGCCCGAAGGACTTCATCAGGCAGCCTACGGAGGCGGAGGTGATGCCTTTTCCCAGCGACGAGACCACACCCCCTGTCACGAATATGTACTTCGCCATAGTCTGCTCCTGGACTTGTTTCAAGAGTGCTCTTCCCGTGTGGCCGAGTCCTTTCGATGCGGACGGCGCTCTGGAGAAAACTGTTCCTTGTCGAACGTCTCGGGCACGCGGGTCGGGTAGTCGCCGGTGAAACAGCCTGTGCAGTAGTTACTGCGGTCGGCCACGCAGTTCAGCATGCCGTCGACTGAAAGGTAGGCGAGCGAATCGGCGCCGACTTCCCGGCAGATCTGCTCCACCGACTGCGACGCGGCGATGAACTCCTCGGCGCGCGACATGTCGATGCCGTAGTAGCACGGGTGGCGGATCGGCGGAGAGCCGACACGCACATGCACCTCGGTCGGGCCCGCGCTTCGAACAAGCCGCACGAGCTGTTTGAGCGTCGTTCCCCGGACGATCGAGTCCTCGACGAGCACGATCCGCTTGCCCTTGAGAGCGCCGCTCACGGGATTGAATTTGACGCGGACGTCCAGGTCGCGCGCGCTCTGCTGCGGCATGATGAAGGTGCGTCCGACGTAGTGGTTGCGGATGAGCCCGATCTCAAATCGAATACCCGACTCCTCCGAGTAGCCCAGGGCGGCCGTGTTGGCGGAGTCGGGGACCGAGATGACGATGTCGGCCTCGCACGGATGTTCCCTAAAAAGCTGATGGCCGAAGCTCCGGCGGATCTTGTCCACCTTCTCGCCGAAGATGCGGCTGTCGGGTCTGGAGAAATAGATGAACTCGAAGATGCAGGAGGCGCTGCGGGCCGCGCCGGGCAGACGGCAGGTCGTGAGGCCCTTCTCGTCGACGATGATCATCTCGCCCGGTTCGATCGAGCGGAGGTATTCGGCGCGAATGATATCGAAGGCGCAGCTTTCCGACGCGACGACGAACGCGTCGTCGAGGCGCCCCAGGCACAGCGGCCGAAAGCCGAGCGGATCACGGACAGCGATCAGCCGGCCGGGGCCCAGAAAGACGAACGAGTACGCCCCATCGACGGGCGCCAGGGCCTCCAGGATCATCTCCGGCAGGGCCTCCCTGTGCGAACGCGCGATCAGATGAAGCACGACCTCGCTGTCGGAGGTGGTCTGGAAGATGGATCCCTCCTCCTCGAGCTCACGCCGGATCTGCGCGGCGTTCACCAGGTTGCCGTTGTGCGCCGCCGCCAGTTGCCCACGCTTGTATTGGATGAGCACGGGCTGGGCGTTGACGGGGTCGGAAGCGCCAGTCGTCGAATAGCGGTTGTGGCCGATGGCGATCGTGCCCGGCAGCCCCGCCACGGTTCGGCGGTCGGAAAAGACCGCCCGCACGAGCCCCATATCCTTGTGCAGACGGATCAGGTTGCCATCGAAGGCCGCGATTCCCGCCGACTCCTGCCCACGGTGCTGGAGCGCGTAGAGGCCGAGGTAGACGTGCTCGGCCGCATCGCTCCGACCGTAGATGCCGAACACCCCGCAGCTCTCGCGCGGATGGTCAGGGATCGATCGGGTCACTACCTTGGTATGTCTCACCATGGTCCCTCTCGGCCCGTAAAAACAGAGTTGTAACCGATCCCCCCCCACAGGCGCAACCCGCGCCCGAGGCACACGTGAGGAAAAGCCGCCGACGTCGACGACTACGCCGACGTCGACGAGGAAGAAGGCTCGGGTTGCTTGTCGATGCGCTCGACCCACCCGAAGGGATCCTCCTGTTCGCCGTACTGCAGCGCCAGGATTGTATCGTACAGCTTCTGAGACAGCGCGCCGGTGGTGCCGTCGGCCACCTGGTGCTCCCGGCCCTGGTAGCTGATCGCCTTGACCGGCGAGATGATGGCTGCGGTGCCCGAGCCGAAGACCTCGGTCACGGTGCCGTCGGCAAGCCCAGCGATCACCTCGTCGATCGTGAACAGCCGCTCGGTGATCTTCACGCCCCACTTCTTCAACAGCTCGATGACCGAATCGCGGGTGATGCCCGGCAGGATGCTGCCGGTCAGCGGGCTGGTGACCACCTCGTCGCCGAAATTGAAAAAGATATTCATGGTGCCGACCTCCTCGACGTACTTGCGCTCAACGCCGTCGAGCCACAGCACCTGGGTGTAGCCCTTGTCCTTGGCCTCCTTCTGGGCCAGCAGGCTGGCGGCGTAGTTGCCGCAGGTCTTGGCCTCGCCCACCCCGCCGCGCACCGCGCGCACGTACTTGTCGGATACGTAGATGCTGACCGGGTTGAAGCCCTCGGGGAAGTAGGCGCCCACGGGCCCGACGATGATGTAGAACAGGTACTCGCTGCTCGGCCGCACCCCCAGGAACGGGTCGGTGGCGATGATGTTGGGCCGGATGTACAGCGAGCAGCCCTGGCTGCGGGGGATCCAGTCCCGCTCCAGCAGCGTAAGCTTCACGAGCGCGTCCGAGACGAAATCCACCGGCAGGGTCGGCATGACCAGCCGCTCGCAGGAGCGGTTGAGCCGCAGCAGGTTGTCCTTGTGCCTGAACAGGTAGATGCCGCCGTCCTTGCCGCGGTAGGCCTTGAGCCCCTCGAAGGCCTCCTGGCCGTAGTGCAGCACCATGCAGGCCGGGTCGAGCCGGAGCTCGTGGTAGGGCTCGATCCGCGCGTCGTGCCAGCCCTTGTCCGGGGTGTAATCCATCAGGAACATGTGGTCGCAAAAGATCCTCCCGAAGCCCAGCCTGGAATCATCCTCGGGGACGGGCTTTCGCTTGCCCTCTTCCACCATCCTGACCTTGATCTTCATCACCAGGCCCTTTCTCCCCGCCCGCGGCGGGGTGTTCAGACGGCCGCTTTCGCTAATGCTAATATATTCCGACACGAAGAGCGATCAACCCCTTTTTTCAGGCGACGCCCGCCGCACAATCCGACTTGACACCTCCGGCCCGGATTGGCATCTTGTACCCGCCATGCAGCAGAAGAAGCCGCTCGAGCCATTCATGCTGCCAAAGCGCAGCGAGCGCCTCAGACGCATCGCCGAAGGGCGGACCCGCAGCCTGACGGTTGTGCTGGACGGGGTGCACGACCCGCACAACCTGTCGGCCACGGCGCGTTCGTGCGACGCGTTCGGGCTGCTGGACCTGCACGCAATCGAGACCCGGGCGGGCTTCCGCATCAGCCGGAAGGTCACCCAGGGGGCCGAGAAGTGGCTCGACATCCACCGCTGGGACGGGCCGGAGGCCTGCGCAGAGGCGCTGGCCTCCGGGGGATTTCAGCTTTGGGTGGCAGACGCGCGGACGGACAGCCTGGAGGTGGACGAACTGCCCTGGGAGCGGCGGCTGGCGCTGGTTTTCGGCAACGAGCACGAGGGAGCCTCGGAGCACATGCGCGCGATTGCCCGGGGCGCCTTCCACATCCCGATGCAAGGCTTCGCCGGGAGCTTGAACGTCTCGGTGGCGGTCGGGATCACCCTGGCCCTGGCCGTGCGCGGGCGGATCGCCCGTTTGGGCCGTCACGGGGACCTCACGCCCGATGAACAGGAGAAACTCGTGGACGAGTGGCAGCGGCGCTCGGTACGTCATTCCGATCTGATACTGCGAAGGCAGGCCGAGGTGAGCGATGATGCGAGCGGCTGACGAAAACGGAGGGATCCGCCCCGGGCTGGTTGTCTTCGTCTTCCTGCTGGGCCTGCTGGCGGGCGGGATCACCTACCATTTCCTGACCAGGGCAAACCGGCTCAACGACGAGGCGGTGGAGCTGATGAACCAGGGCAAGTACGACAGCGCCCTGGTAAAGCTCGACGAGGCCCTGGCCGAGAACCCCAACCACGTCCATGCCAACTTCCACCGCGGCCTGTGCCTGGTCGAGAAGCACCGCTGGGACGAGGCCCTGGCCGCATTCGAGCGCACCATGCGGCTCGATCAGGACAATGCCGAGGCGCACTTCAACATGGGGAGGATCCTCTGGATGCGCGGGAAGTTCGCCCAGGCGGCGACCGAGCTGGAGCGCGCCACCAAGCTCGTCAGCCCAAACCCGGACGCCTGGATCCTGCTGGCCGAGTGCTACTACGAGATCTACCTGCGCGAGATGATCGCCACGCCCGAGCTGGCGGGCAGCCCGGCCAGGGCGATCGCGGCCTTCAAGACATACCTGAAACAGCGCCCCAACGCGCCCGATACACACACCGTGGACCGCAAGCTCGAGATCCTCAAGCAC
>SDBT01004730.1_pt1 | contig 23033 bp, 16 predicted proteins | sample 2277101 | NCBI WGS metagenome assembly SDBT01 (sample SAMN10404973, study PRJNA504765) | marine sediment metagenome | isolation source: marine sediment core GS10_PC15, 103 cmbsf | place: Arctic Ocean: Southern Knipovich Ridge | collected 2010 | reverse complement strand
CCTACTATCAATTTCATGAAGTTACATTACTTAATAATAATTTTTATTGGCGTGCCTCGAAATCCAAAACGCTCACGAAGCTTTTTTTCCAGCACGTTAAGATAAGCGCTGTTGAGCCTGTCAGGATGCCGAACCGCGAGACTAAATTTTGGGGGGGCGATGCCTGTCTGTGTAAGCGATTTAAGTGTGGCGGATTTTTTACCTTTGTGCGGCTTTGCTTTTTTTTGGCCAGTATCATCCATCAGCAGTTTTAGTTTCTCAGGTGGTATTTCACGGGTTCGCTCAACCTGGCAATCCAAAGCGATTTTCAGGAGTTTCTGTACTCTCTGTTTTGTTACTGCAGACGTAAAGACTATCGGAACCCATGAAAGCCATGCAAAATACCGTTGATAATATTTTGTAAACTCCTTCATAGTGTCAGTATCTTTTTCATCAATGAGATCCCACTTATTGACTACGAATACGATTCCTTTCCCCTGTTCGATGATAAGCTCGGCAATAGTCTGATCTTGGTTTGAGATGGCTTCAGATGCATCGACTACAAAGAGTGAAACATCCGACTGTTTGATCGTCTGTAGAGTTTTTTGCACACTTCCTTTTTCTATGACATTTGATATTTTTCTTCTTTTTCGCAGGCCCGCCGTATCAACGAGTGTAATATTTTTACCGTGATACACTATGTTTATGTCCTGCGGTTCACGCGTCGTATGTGGAAACGGCGTCACAATAACACGCTCTTCGCCAAGTAATGTGTTGAGTATTGATGATTTGCCGACGTTAGTTTTACCGATAATTGAGATGCGTGTAATGTCTTTTTTTTCTTTATGTTTGAAGCTTGGAAGTTTTTTTGAGATTATATCTAGAAGATCGCCAGTCCCCGAACCGGTAACTGCAGATAAAAAAACGGGGTCGGGGATCCCCAGTTTATAGATATCCGTCGGAACTTTTTTCTTGATTTGCGCGCTGTCAATTTTATTTATAGCAAGAATCAGGTGTTTAATTTTTCGTTTTTTGAGCTCTAGAGATATTTTTTTATCTTCAGACGTTATTTCTATCCTGCCATCCAGAACGAGTATAGCAATATCCGCATCTTGTATTGCTTGGTATGCTTTTCTTTGAACATGTTTTTCGATATCGCCTAATTTTCCAGCATCCAGTCCGCCCGTATCGATAATTGTAAACGGTTTGCCTCCCCATTCTATAACTGCAGTGTTAATATCACGCGTTGTACCGGGTATGCTCGAAACAATCGCTTTACCTGTTTCGGTAAGCGTATTAAAGAGTGTCGACTTGCCTGCATTAATTCTGCCGACGAGGACAACTTTAGGGAGACCCTTTTTCATACTATTACTGTAATTTTATGATTGATGGCGCTCTCCATGTTAGCTTGTCATCGGTTGATCTGTAATCTTTTCCAATGACAACTAGAATATCGATATCAGTCGAGCTGGAACTGATATTGGTATTTGATCCTGATGATGCGATTGAGTCATAGTCGAGCTTATTATCTGTCATGAATGCGGGCAATGTCGGTGAAATAGTAGCGTTAAGCATGTTTTTCAGACTCACTACCGTAAATGGTTTTTCACCTCTGGAAAGATCATATATTGTAGTTTCTCTGATAGCAATATCCGTGCCTGCATTACCTACTTCAACCACATTGTATCTCAGATCTTTCAGTCTTTCAGCTACTTCAGTTGCCAGACCTGCAGTATTGGTACTGTTTTGGATTTCAATTTTTGCCTGCTCTTTAACGATAAAACTCATATTGAATAGATTATCGGCAAGGTACTGTATTTCGCTGAAATCGCCGGAACGTGGACGTAAGATATATGCACCATCCGCAGTCGTGTCAGACACCAGATATCCTCCAGGGCTCGTATCGAGCACCTCATTCACGAGTCCGTCGCCGTTCAGTCCTTCAATCATCTTTGCGAGTTTCATAATTTCCCATATCTGCAGATTTGTCTTATTGTGGTTGCCGAGGTCACCCAGCGCAGAAACGATGCTTGCCGGGTTGATAAGTGTATTCAGTGAAAAAAATTTATCTCTGAGCGCGAAGAGTATTTTTTGCTGCCGTTCTGAGCGGGCAAAGTCACTACCCTCCCCATTAGTTCCATGGCGTGATCGGACGAATTGAAGGGCTCGCTCGCCATTCATATGTTCCTCACCTGCGGTAAAAGAAATTGTCTGATAACCGTAGTTGTAATCCGGATATTCGTAGTCTGCGAAGCTTTGATCCACAATAACTTTGATACCGCCGAGATCATCAATTGCTTTTCGAAATCCCTCAAAGTCAATCCGTGCATAGTAGTGGATAGGCTGGTTAATGACTTTTTCGACGACCGCAGCGAGCAGGGCTTCACCCCCGCCCGGATAATCAGATTCTCTCCCGAATGCCAGTGAATTATTTATTTTCCTCCACCCATATTCGGGAATTTCTACGTAAAGATCACGCGGTATTGAGAGCATTGCCACTTCGTTTGTTGATGGTTTGACGCTCGCAACTATTATCGTATCTGCAAGGTATGCTCCTTGGTGCCCTGAGCCACCGATGCCTGCAAGCAGGATATTAATCCGGTCTTCTTCCTCACCCTGTATCAGGTCGTCAGGATTGATAACAATATTTTTAATCTGTTCAAAAAAACCGATGGTCTTTCCCGTAGAGTCATTCGTGCTGTTAATTGCAAGTACGACCTTGGTCAGTATCCCGAGACCAAAGAGTACGATAACTACAAGCAACACTACCACTAATCGCCAGAGTATTAGCTTCTTTTTTTTATGGGGCTTTGCATCGTTATAGACGCTGAGATCCACCTTATCTTTCGGTTTACTTTTTTCCTCTTTCGCGTTTACTAAATTTGGCATACGATGTTTCTATTATAGTAAAAATATACTCGCAAGTCAAAAGGAATGAAACGCTCTTTTGCTGTCATATGAGTAATAATAATCGCACGTTATCGGACAGAGGAGTGAATTGGATGCCAATCTATATTCGTGGTACAATTTCACTATTCTATGCGTCCAATTATCATTTTACCGACATATAATGAGCGAGAAAATCTTTCCGGCATCGTAGAGGAGATTTTTTCTGTTGGCGTCAATGATCTGCATATTCTGATTGTCGACGATAACTCACCTGACGGAACCGGAAAGATTGCAGATCAACTTGCTGAACGGTATCGTGGCAGAGTCGCCGTCCTCCATCGTGATAAAAAAGAAGGTCTCGGCAAAGCGTATATCGCGGGTTTTAAAAAAGCATTGCAGGACACGGATAATGAATTTATTTTTGAAATGGACGCGGATTTTTCTCACCAGCCAAAATATCTACCCCAGTTTCTTGAGCTTATCAAAGACGCTGATCTCGTTTTGGGATCGCGATACATTGAGAATGGGGGAGTCGAAAACTGGGGATTAGTTAGGCGTCTTATCAGCAAGTTTGCTAATCTAACTATCAGATCCATACTCAATACGCCCATTAAGGATTTGACGGGAGGTTATAAGTGTTTTCGCCGGCATGTTTTGGAGAAGCTCGATCTTGATAGTGTGGATTCGTCGGGGTACAATTTTCAAATTGAGATAAATTATAAGTCGTATAAAAAAGGTTTTACGGTTAAAGAGCTGCCTATCATTTTTGTCGAACGCCGGGCTGGAGACTCCAAATTTAATGTTTCGATCATGATCGAAAGTTTCTGGAAGGTAATTCGATTGCGCTTTTCGAGACAGTAGAGGATTCTAAAACCCAATAATTTAAAGTGTATACAGCCACGTAGATACACCTGTTTGCTTTTTGCAATATGTTCCAATTATGCTATAATGTGTCTACTTCTTTTATTTTTTTACTTGTTTTAGCGCTATACCCAATTTGATATTGATAGTAATACTCTGAGTTTTTGAAAAAGCAGTATTACTGTGATCTCGACAGACGACCTCACACCATTTGGGTCTGTAGCTCAGTTGGTTAGAGCGCACGGTTCACATCCGTGAGGTCATAGGTTCAAATCCTATCAGACCCAATGCATGACAATGGAGAGAGATACAGCTATCGAGAAAGTGAAGCATTTCTAATATCAATGGGGGCGTAGCTCTCGCCCGCTTACGCTTGAGCGTAAGCGATGGCGAGCGGGCAGTTATTACCACGCATCTTCCAGGTACGTAGTTCAGTTGTTCGAGCGTGGAGCGCACTATAAAAAAACTAATCCTTTTTACATGGGTGATTAGCTCAGCTGGTTAGAGCGCTACCTCGACACGGTAGAGGTCTCAGGTTCGACTCCTGAATCACCCACCATATAAATGTTTAGAAAATAATTGTATATGAGATTATCATTTGGAAAGAGCGAACAACGCAATAAAAAGATGAGGAAAGAGCGAAAGACAAAAGATGAAATTCCGTCGTTTGCGCAGTCTCCAAAAAGTTTTCTAATTGAACTTCTCAAAATTGTACTTATTGCCCTTGCAGTAATAATTCCAATTCGTTATTTTTTATTTCAACCATTTTACGTTCGAGGCGCTTCAATGGAACCGGCTTTTCATGACAGCGAGTACCTCATTATTGATGAAATTACATACCGTTTCACTGAACCTGTTCGGGGAGAGGTTATCGTAGTCAGAAATCCAAGCCATACGTCAGAATTTTTTATCAAAAGGATTATCGGATTACCCGGAGAAACGGTAGAGCTGCAGGACGGTAACGTCATTATATATAATGATGAATATTCTGACGGGATAACGCTGGAGGAGATATATATCGGCGATGAAGTACAGACAGTGGGCTCTACAAGTACAACACTTTCGAGCGAAGAGTTTTTTGTGATGGGAGACAATCGACAGGTCAGCCTAGATTCACGAAGCTTTGGGCCGCTGAATAAAGAATTTATAGTCGGGCGAGCATGGCTGCGAGTATGGCCATTTAATGAGTTTAAACATTTCGAAGTACCAGAATATGATTATAGTAAATAAAAATAGTATGCCAAGTACAAAAGGATCAGAAAAAATTAAAAAGACACCTCAGTTGCTTCGGGGCATGAAAGATATTATGCCTGAAGATCAGCAGTGGTGGGATTTTATCAGAATGCGTGTGGATAATGTTGCCCGGGCATATGGTTTTGGTCGTCTTGATACACCCTTACTTGAGGATGCTGCGCTCTTTACACGCTCCGTAGGAAAGGAAACAGATATTGTTGAAAAGGAGATGTATACGTTTGAAGATAAAAATGGAAGCCTCGTATCGCTTCGTCCCGAGGGTACTGCAGGGGTCGTGCGCGCTTATATAGAGCATGGAATGCTCAATCGCCCCCAGCCCGTAAAAATGTACTATTTGGGGCAATTTTTCCGATATGACAGGCCGCAGGCAGGCAGATATCGCCAATTTTATCAGTTTGGATTTGAGGTGGTTGGTGAACAAAATCCCGTTATAGATGCGCAAGTAATGATGCTCGCATTTAATTTTTATGCTGAAATTAATCTTCCAGTGACACTCCAGGTGAATAGCGTTGGGTGCGGTGAGTGCCATGATGAGTACAGAAAAGTGCTCGTTGATTACTATCGTTCCAGGAAAAATTCTCTTTGTGAGGATTGTAAACGCCGTCTTCAAAAAAATCCACTTCGGTTGCTTGATTGTAAGCAGGAGGACTGCCAGGTTCTTGCTCAGGATGCACCACAGACAGTAGATCATCTCTGTGAGGAGTGTAATGAACATTTTGTAAAAGTACTTGAACACTTGGATGAGCTTGAGATTCCTTACGTGCTGAATTCACGACTGGTACGTGGACTGGATTACTACACACGAACGGTTTTTGAAATTTGGCCGGAGCCATACGATCCACCTAAGATTGAAGAGCCGGAAGAAACTGATGATAAAAAAGATCGTCATAAAAAAAGTGGCAACAAAAAAGAAGAAGAAATTGAAATTTCTGTAGAACCTACCCCAATAGAAGAACCAAAAAATAAAATGCCGTCACAAAATGCACTTGGCGGTGGCGGACGGTATGATGATCTTGTTGAAACAATGGGCGGACAGCCGACACCTGCAATAGGATTTTCAGGTGGTATAGAACGGTTAATTACTGAATTACGACTTCGTAATTTACCAATCGGAGATATCGAAAAGCCGGAAGTATTTGTAGCACAGCTTGGTGATTCTGCACGAAAAAAAGCTTTGAAGCTTTTTGAGGATCTTCGTCAGGCGGGCTTCAAAGTTGCTGAAAGTTTTTCCAAAGACGGACTGAAGCCTCAAATGGAATTAGCAGACAAGATTGGCGTCAAGTTCGCAGTTATTATCGGCCAGAAGGAAATTATGGATGGCACAATTCTTATACGGGATATGGAGAGTGGAATTCAGGAAACGGTTGATTTCAAAAAAGTGATTCCGGAAGTCCAGAAGCGGCTCGAAAAATACGGCGTCAAAGCAAAAGTTATAGATCCACGAAAAACAGTAATATAAAAAAATGGAAGACTGCATTTTTTGTAAAATTACTCGCGGCGATATTCAGTCTGAGAAGGTATTTGACGGACCTGATTTTATTGCAATAAAAGATATTGAGCCGAAAGCTCCTGTTCATATACTCATCGTTCCGAAGAAGCACGTTGAATCCCTGAAAGATATTGATGAAAGTGACGGCAACCTACTCGGAAATATGATGTTACAGGTAAAGCGTATTGCCAACGAACAGGGCATTGCGGAATCAGGGTTTAAAGTACTGATAAATAATGGCAAAGATGCGGGTCAAGAAGTACCACATCTTCATATACACTTAATGGGAGGGGTACAAATGGACAGTATTCTATAAGAAAGGGTTTGATAGGCCGTCATCTTTGCTGAACAATTCATTATGTTGACAAGAGGCCAATTTCCGTGGTATATTATTTTTGCTTAACCCAATATACTAGTAGATAGTACATTCACACTATTTACTCAGATAAGCTAAAAAATTCGTTTATTAATTAATATATTTGAATAAGGAGGTGAATTTTTCCGTGGCAGTTGAAGTGAAAAAGAAAGATGGTGAGTCGCCGGAAAGCCTGGTGCGGCGATTTTCAAAAAAAGTTCAGTCATCTGGCGTACTTATCAGGGCTAAGAAGGGAAGGTTCCATGCTCGAAAAAAGAGTAAGCATCAACTCAAAGAAGAAGCGTCCAGACGCAAACTGATCCGAGATAAAAAGGAGCAACTGAGAAAAATCGGGAAGCTTGATGATTTTATCGATCCCAAGCGTCCAAATAAGAGAGGCACGATCAAAAAAATTCTCCAAGCACGAATCAAACGATAATATCATTACATGACGACACAAGATAGGATTGAGAGTGACATAAAAAACGCACTCACATCACATGATGAACTTACAGTTTCGGTCCTGAGGCTTATAAAAAGCGCATTGCATAACGAATTCATTGCTGAAAAAAAAGAGCTCAGTGACGAGAGCGTGCTTGCGATCATTTCCAAGCAGGCAAAACAGCGCAAGGATTCCATTGCTGCGTACGAGAAGGGAGACCGCAAGGATCTCGCTGATCAGGAGCGTCGTGAGCTTGATATTATCCGCGGATATCTTCCTGAACAATCCTCCGAGGATGATATTAAAAAAATTGTTGAAGAAGCTATTGCTGCGGCTGGTGATGACGGTAATTTTGGCAAGATAATGGGGACGGTAATGTCGAAATTAAAAGGTAAGGCGGACGGTACTGTCGTGTCACGATTGGTCAAAGAAGCGCTTGGATAAATATATTACAAAACTTTTTTTGAAAAAATAAGAGGTGCACATATACCATAATGCGCACGAGTACAAAAAAGAAAAATTATTTATTGTCAATTGGCGGTTTCATACTGATTTCGCTCGTAGTATTTGTAACGGCGTCTTTTTTTAGTGAAACGGCAATTGCACAGGTGAATGTCGGAGAGTACGGTGCGACGTTTGGTTTGGGTACGGCCGATCTCATGTCGACTGTCATTAACATTGTTCAGTGGGCATTAGGATTTCTCGGTTTGATCGCTGTTATCATGATCATGTACGGCGGTTTCATCTGGATGACTGCCGGCGGCAATCCCGAAAAGATTGACAAGGCAAAAAAGATATTACAGCGTGCGGTCATCGGATTGGTAATCATACTCCTGTCATGGGCGATAACGCTGTTTATCACAACTCGTATTCAGGATGCAACCGGCGCTTTAGGAGGCGGCGGCGGTCCTGGACCGGTGCCGGCAGGCGCCAACCCATTCAGGGTTGTTACCACGTATCCGGCTAACGCACAGATCGGCATTCCGATGTGTGCAGGTATTTCCGCCCGGTTTAACGGCATGGTAGACCCGGCATCAATACTACCAGGCCCTCCACCGAATACGCGGATGACTATCGTTGGTGGCGCGGGTGACACGGTAGGTTGTTTAGTAAATGCGGATTGCTTATCCGGCGTATGTACTGCCCTTTTCTGCGTTGGGGATGTGATTGCCGGCAATTGGACGGTAAATAATGAATATATTGAATTCAAACCGAATCTGGACTTGGAACCGAATACGCTTCATTTCGTACAGTTGGATAATACGGTTGATGAGGCAGTGCCGATAACTCGTGATCCGGCCTCATTTATAGGCCACAATTGGGTATTTACGACCAGTAATACAACGCTTCCAAATCCTCCTACAGTTGCAAATATTAATCCAACTGATAATAACGTAGATATGTGTCTACGATTGCCGATTGAAGGTATATTTACGAATCCGATGCGGCAGTCCTCAATCTTTGCGCGACGATGTTCTGAAAACGGAGCGACACGCTGTCTTATTGATACTGACTGTCCTAATTTTGTCGGCGGTGAGGTTTGCGAGGGGACGGTACTGCTCAAAGAAGCGGCTGCGCCATTTGACCCGATCCAGCTGAAAAAGTTTTATCCTACTGCATCGACGTTTTCCACGCGACCTGCTAATGTGCTCGACACTAACACTGAATATACGGTTGAGTTGATCGCCGGTGTCGCAGGCCCTGATCCGGGATTCGGCATACAGGATGTCTGCTACAATCACCTTGACGGTAATGAAGATGCAGTTGATGGAGGGACAGCAGCTGGTGATAATTTTTATACCGTCGTTCCTCCTGGTACGTTAACATTCCCTAATCCCCCAACTACTCCACCGTGGAGCTTCACAACTGATACTGACGCTACCAATGTACAATGTCTGCCGGAAATAACCGCGATTAACCGGTTGCCATTCCCAGGGCCTCCGAATCCAACGAGTGGTAAGTATACTGAAAGCGCTGTAGATATTGAGATTATTGGAAGTAATTTGGGCATTGCACCAATAATATATTTCAACAAAAATGTTCTTGATACTGGAAATTGTTTTCAAGCAGCTGCGCCATGGCAGCAATATCCGGGAGCTAACTGTTTAACGTCAGCTGCGGATATACGAATTGTAACGCACGTACCTGGCGGGCCGGTCGCATATCCCAATGAACCAGTGTCATCAGGTGCAATAGACGGTAATATTCAGGTTGAAGTTGCGGCTGAAATGAGCAATCCATACTCTTTTGATATCGATGGACCGCAGATCAGGAAACTTTCGGCCCTGAACGGAGAACCGCACGGCGGTATACATCAGTACGTCTCTGTATGGAGGCGCGGCGCGAACGGCGGTTTTGGTGCCGTTGAGGGATTGGTAAATATAAAAAATATGGTTACGGGTGCGGTTGTTACGGCACCGCTGCCTCCCGATCCACCCTGTGATAATACATGGACTAACAGCCAGGTAATAGTAAAGGTGCCTGACTTGACCGCAGCAATAGGCATTCCTGCCTGTGATGCCGGGGCAGTAGGAGGTTGGGAAAACTGTGCAGTGGCATCAGAGGTAGCATTTCAAGTAATTACGGCCGGTTTGGATGCCAGTAATTGGAGTAAATTCGTGTATACAAATGAAGAGCCCGGCCCTGGACTGTGCGAGGTCGCCCCGACATGCGGGCAGGAGGGAATAAATATAAATCTAACTGGTGAGTCGTTTGGTGATCCGAATCCACCATACGGTGTTGAATTTTTTGACCCGCAGATATTAGCAGCACCTACGTCATGGCCGCTGCCTGGTGGATGGGTGGCTACAGCTAATGTGCCTAACGGCATTGCCAATGATGATTACTCGGTTCACGTACGGAATGAATTTGACGTATTGAGTAACGGCCTTCGTTTTGACGTCCCGTGCGGAGACATCCCGTTCGTCGCGGTAAATTCATCATGTGCCAATTTCTGCGCAAATGACCCAACGATTACGGGATGTGTAGAGAATACGGACTGTCCCGCTGTGCCAGCACCACAGTTATGTATGCTGGGAATGAAGACGCCAAATCCGTATCCGAACCAGGAAGACGTCTGCCTAGACGCAATGATTGGAGTACGTTTTATAACGGGCGGCGGACTTCCTATTGCTATGAATCCTGCTACCGCATCAGGCGTAAATCATCCAAATTATGAGATATGGGATTGTGGAGCTGACGCCACATGTGCGGCTCCTGCTCTCATTCCAAGAATATCGACAATTTTGGCCGCCCCTGATGACGATCGGCTTGCCGGATGTGCAGGTGTTGGCGCGTGTGCCCCGCTGAACCCGGATACGTACTACAAGGTGGTAATTAAGCGTGATGTCGAGAGTACGCTTGGCGCCAAAATGAATTCTGATTATGAGTGGATTTTCCATACGGGAACATCCAATTGTCCGGTCGAGAGCGTTGTCGTATCGCCGTTAAACGGACTGATATGGGATACTGTAGCTCCGAATGACCGTCAGGTTTATAATTCACTTCCAATGGGCGCTAACTGTACGATAGTCAACCCAGCGTTATATACATGGGCGTGGACCATAGATGATGCGCTTCTTGCCAATCTTAATCCCGTGGGACCAAATAACCAGTCAACTGCTATTTTGATACCTCCCGGACCTGCCGGTACGGAAAGGACGTATGTAAATGCTGACATTCCAGCGGAGGGTATATCAGGCAGGGCACGGCTGACAGTTAAGCTTGATTCATGTGCGTTTAATCCGGGACGCTGTACGAATCCTGCTCAGGGGGGTTGTGTAGGCAGTTCATGTGATATTGTGGCTGACCGCTGTTATCCGTCTATCGCAGATTACAACGGAGATTTTATACCTTGGGCGCCAATGAACGGACCCCAGGGTCAGTTTGTAAAAATTGAAGGTTGCTGGTTTGGCAATTATGACAATAGTGGATTGGCAGGAAGCAATGTATTTTTTGGTGGAAATCCAGGTATATTTGAGTGCGGCAATCCGTGGACCCCGCACGAGATTACCGTAACACAGCCGAATGCCTTTTCGGGCCTCGTCAATGTAAAAGTTTCTGATACAATCGGCGGTTATCAGACAGCTCTTGCTCCAGTCAGCCAAAATGGTGCTCCGTATACGTTTACGTGGTCGGCGAATTGTGCAAGAACTTGCGATCCCGTGACCGCACCTGATTATGCTTACCGGCTATGCAATGTTGACGCTGATTGCGGAGGTGTAGCAGGGAGCTGTCCTGCACTCGGCGCTCCTCAGCCGGGTGACGGTCCTCCGGGAATCTGTCCGCCATTATCACGGACCTATGCCAAAGAGGGTTATGACATTACGATCAGCGGAAAGAATTTTAATCCAATCAATCCTCCATTCCTAAATCCTGCAACAAGCCGCGTGTATTATCATCAGGGACTTGAAGATCCGTATGCTGATGTCATCGCCAGAGTCGGCGGTTCATGGACAATTGATACGATCACAGAATCCATTGTGCCGGTTGGTACGGAATCAGGCGGTGTGACGGTACAGGTGAATGACTGTCCGTCAAATCCCGAGTCGTTATTTATTTTATGTTCAAGCAATAGTGACTGTAATTCAGGATGCTGTAAATTTAACGGTGTCCAAAAAGTATGCCAGGATTTTGCCGCATGCAGTGCCGGCTATCCAGGTCAGCCATGCCGATTGGTATCCAATTTTAATAATAATACTACGTGTGAAGAAGGACCTGAACATCCTGCAGGCTTTGCGGATCCGGCAAACTATCGCTGTATTGATTCTGTTCGACATTTAGAGACGGTTGGACCGATGAGCAGCGAGGTATATCCTCCTGTTGGAGAAGATAATTGCACGGTGTGCTGTGATCCTGATCAGGATAATGACGGTGATACGACGGATGGTCCGGGTGGTGCGCAGAAAATGGGTGATCTTATCTGCACCGCTAACGTGGGAGCGTGTACGGCCGTAAATAACGATGAACGCGGTATGTACTGCGGATGTGATGGTGCAAATCCGGCAATAGGTGATTTACAGTGCGATCCATTGAACACCGATGTTGTGGCGTGTGGAACTGATACGTGCTGCTGGACACGGCCGGCCGTAGATCATGAAGATCCGAATAATGCTATCCCTGTCCCATGTACAAATGCAGCGCTGGGTTTCTGGTTTGATACGTTTGGAGCGGACGGGATGGACCCCGATAGTATTGAGCTCGGTGTGAGCGTTTCTGTAACACACCGTGTACTGCTAAATCCATTTATTCCTGTAGCGGGTACTTTAGATATAGGTAAGGATAACTTTTATTTTTTTCCTGATGAGCCTTATATGCCTGGAGGAGAGGTACGGATAGAAATCGATAAGCGGAAAATTAAAAATATTCACGGTGTTTATATGGCTGACCCACTTGGGCCATTTAATCTCGCTCTTTCAACTTGGACCATGACTAACTTTGCATCTTTATGTCAGATTGATCATCTTGATTTCCAATGGTTTGATGTTCCGATATTCTCATTTGTTCAACCACCAGTCGCACCGTTTTCGTGTTCATTGGACGGATGTGATGATTATGATCACCCTGTTGCTCTTTTTCCTGGCAATTCTGGAAATCAACGACGTTTTAGAGTGTTACCGCGGGATGCAAATAATTATTTTCTCGGCGGTGGTATGAATTTTACATGGGATGATGTAACCGGAAATCCAGCCGGGATATACGCGATAACGCATGACTATTTTGCTTCAGGAGGCGTAGATTATCTCGATCCGGCGACATATAACTGCCCCAATCCACATGTTGGCGGAAGTTTAAATTGTATAGCTTCGTCGTTGAATCAGGTAGGATGCGGTACTACGAAGTTTACCGTGGATGATCCGTGGTTTCCGGGACATACCGTTTCAAAGAATGTGAAGATGTGCGCGACGTTATGCGAAAAACCGTGGCCGAATAATATACCGCCGGTTAACGACCTCTATCCGTTTGAGGATACGGTTGCATTTCCAAAGCCGGATAATTCAGCCAATCCAACAAATGGTTTGAATAATTTTAACATGGATTTTTCATTAAACTACTGCCGTGATGATGGGGATCTTCCCGCGCTTGGCAGGACGAATATTCCGGTTGCCGACACTCAGGAGGTAATTATGGTTGAGACCCCCTTAGCAAATGTGGTACCGGGTGATGGTGTCGATTCGCTTATGAAAGAGTACTTCTTCCAGTATCCATATGTATGCTCAGATGAAACGATAGCGACCGAGGCTGCGTGTTTGGCTGTGGGCGAGGAATGGCGCCAGAGCAATGATGATGCGATCGGCATTCGCGTGTATGAAAATGAAGCTGGTATGTCGCCGATTGAGTGGTACTATGAAGTCCTTGGTCCTGCCGCCCCTGCGCCACAGCAAACGACCGTAGACGGATACCCCGCAGTACGCTCCGGCAGGTCAGTGTATATTTCCGTGCCGCATATTACAGCCGGTGCGTTGTATTCAAATATATTTGTAATGTCGTATACCGAGGGCGCATCAGCGGATACCATTGAAATCTACAACCGACTGCTCGGAAACTGGACATTCAATGTTAGTAATCCGCTTGATAAGGATGCCCTGCGCCGCGATATGCGGCGACTGAGCGATCTTACGGATATCAGTCAGAAATTGGAAGATTACAAAGGTGCGCATGGAGCGTATCCGAATCTTGAGGGCGGGACGTATATAAATAACATGTCAATGTCACGGTGGCCGTCGTGGCAGGAGACTCTGGGATCTGCAATTGGAAGTCTGCCAACCGATCCATTCAACTCATGGACGCTTCCTGAGGTTATCGCTCCTCCGTTATGTGATGAAGCGGCGGGTTATGATCAGGATACCTGCTGGAATGATGCTGACAAGACGTATCAATGTCCCTCTGAATCGTTTGTATATCAATATATCGCATCGCCAGAAGGGGAGTCATACGGCCTCTATGCATTTATGGAGTTTGCCGGACCTCCAACGTGGATTAATTCGCCGCCATTTGGGTCCGCAGGACTCGCAACTCCATGTGATGATATCGGCAATGCAGAATGTGATTGTTTCAATTTTGAGCTTAACTCCGGTGCTGCGCCCGATCGGCGCGGGCCCATTATAAACAGCGTTGACGCGCTCGTGGTCGGCGGTGTATCGCTGATCAGCGGCGTTCGTCCGCTGGACGTAGACGTAACTGACGCGGGAAGCGGCGTCAAGCGTGTTGAATTCTTCGTTGATGGCACGAGGACATTTATCGATACTGACAGCGGTGACGGCTGGAGCTGGGATTTTGACTCGGCGATCTATCCGGACGGCGACCATACAGTGGCGGTTCATGCATTTGATAATGTCGGTAACGAATCAAGTATCATATTCGATATTCAGATTGATAATTCAGGCGGACCAGATGTTATAGCGCCATTTGTTGAAATTACCAGTCATGTGGATGGCGATGACGTTTCTGGCGCAGCAGTTACTGTCACTGCGCACGCAACCGACAATAGAGTTGCTCAGGATTTGAATCTTACAATGCTTGATGAAACTGGCGCAGCAGTTGAATTCATACCTTCCTGCGGTCCTAATGCCACACCAGAACTTACCTGTACGTGGAATTGGGACACAACCATTGTCCCGCCGTATACTGACGGTCGTGTCATTACTCTGCTCGCCACAACTACTGATGGCGCAAATACATCAGAAGCAAGGGTAATCGTTACGATTGACAATCCTGATATTGTAGACCCTACGGTCACCATAACCGCTCCGGCTGCCGGTTCTACGCTTACGAATTTTGTTGCATTCACCGCCGACGCGTTTGACAATATCGGCGTAGCCTATGTAGATTTTTATATCGATGATGCATTCGCCGCCCGTGATGAGACTGGGGTAGCTGGTACGTACGAGTGGGAGTGGGATACGTTCCCGTATGCAAACGGAGATTATGATCTGACCGTATTTGCATACGATGACTTTGGCAATTCAGCTACTGACGGTCCGATTACGGTCACGGTCGAAAATCCTGCCAGCGATGTGACGCCGCCGACCGTCGCATTTGTCCTGCCGACGCCGGCTGATGGAGCCGGAGTGGACAGCGGGGTACCTATTACGATTGCCGTTGAGGCAGTTGATGATTATGAGGTCGATAAAGTATATTTTTATATTGATTATTTACTGCAGGCAGAAGATAATACCTTTCCGCCTCCGCTCCCTCCGGCCGTATGGCAATGGCCATTTAATACAGGAATACTCGCTGACGGATGGCACACGATCCAAATAGACGCGATAGATCTGGCCGGTAACAGGAGTGAAAGTAAGGAAATCCGCATAAATGTCGGTGGGGGAGGCGGGCCGTCAATTACCAATGCATTTATAAATCCTGTATCTGGTGTTCCTGCTACTCCGATTGCGATATCTGCTGATGTAACCGATCCACAGGGCATACTGCTCGTTGAAGCCGTGATTCGCGATGGGGGCGGCGTTGAAGTCGCACGAATAGGCATGGGGATTGCTGTAGCGCCGACGTATACGGTGACGTGGGTAGCAACATTCAACGGCGCATACTGGGTTGATATCGAAGCGACAGATGTAATTGGCAATAAGAGTGTCTATTCCGGTATTTAGTAGCATGCTTATATTTTATTAATAATTATTAAATGAAAAAACGTATGAATAAAGGAGTAAAAATCTTTTTTACCGTTCTGCTCCTCGCCGGTGTGACACTAATCATATCGAGTGTGGCAGCACAGCAGGGTCCACCGAGTTTTGAAATTGCCCCGTCAGCAGGGCCAGAGCTCGGTTTATGCAGTGATGCGACCTGTACCAATAGCGCAGATTGCGAGGGCTCCGGCTCGGGGCAATGTAATGCTTCATGGACGGCGACCGTAACCGTAAGCCCGTCTAATGTAATGCAGGATGAGAATGTGCGCATTTCGATGAATGTTACCGATGTATCCGGCGTTGAAACGGTTCTTGCTCATGTAAAGAATCCAAACAGCACGAGAGTGGCATCGGTTACGCTGTATGATGACGGTGAGCATGGTGACCAATCTGCTGGCGACGGTTTTTTCAGTAACGAGTGGAATGTCGGAAGCAACTCCGACGGCCTGTACCGGATAGATGCTTTGATGACAGATCGTCTTGGTAATCCCACGCTAGCTTCAAATATCGGAACGTTTGCCCTGGGAGAAGGCATCTGTTCCAGCAATGCAGACTGTACGGTAAGCGAAGAATGTTGTTACGGCATTTGTGGTGTAAATGAGTGTACTGCCGCCGGTCCTCCGTGTAATGATGGTGATATAAGTACAGCTGATTCCTGCAATACGGAATCATGCCCAAATGCGTGTGAATTTACGTTAATTACCGATTGCGATGACGGATCTGACGGATACTGTCCGACCGGCTGTACCAATCCGCCTGATTCAAATTGTACAGATAGTACGCCTCCGTCACCGACAGTGTGGATTGATCCGCTCGTAGGAGATGAAATAACTACAGATACTTATGATGCGATTTTCAGAGCAGAAGATGCGGAATCTGGTATTAGTGAGGTATTATTTTATCTTGATACAGAACCGAATTACCGTGATCGACAGATTACTCCCGGTGCCGACGGGTATTACCATTGGCTGATAAATGTAGCAAGCGTTCCAAATGGTGGTCATTCTATTAGGGCTCAGGCTCGTAATGGAGCCGGAATGATTTATAGTTCTTCGATTCACATTACGATAAACAGGAGTATCCCAAATAACCAACCTACAGTTGTGATTACGAATCCTAGTACTGGATCCCTCGTTGCCGGTGATGTTCCAGTAGCTATAAACGCGACAGATGATGTCTCTGTCGGAGAAATTAGACTCTATCATTGTTCTGATGGGTTTATTAACAGTGTAATTGGACTTAGCGGGCCGGCCGTTTCCACAACAATCAATTGGGATACGTCAATTTACCACGCATATAATGAAGGCAATGTAGTTTCAAAGTACGTTGAAGCGCCCAGGAACGAAAAAGATGGATTATGGTTCATACCGGTTGCACACGCAGATGAAGATGAATGTACTACAACCACGACAACTTCTAACGTGAACGAATGTATTTATGCAGAGTCAATAGATGATCAGAATGCAGCGAGTAATCAGCATATTATTATACCGTATCGCCAGGTGACGACTACTACAACTACCTGTATACCTCCTGCATCCGGAGGGTCTGCCTAAGCAATAATACCAGCGAATACTACATGGTAAAAAAGCAATCGAACCAGCCAGAGGATATTTTTGAAGAAGTTGATAAGACGCCGAAGAGACGGACGCGCGCCGCACGTCCTGCCGTGTCCGCTCAGCCAAATATGCCTCAGCAACCGGCTCAACCCATACAGACGCAGAGCACATCGTCCATCTCAAAGCGGGTAAAACTTCTTTTAATCGTACTTGCTCCGCTGATACTCATCAGTATTGCAGCAGTACTGGTATCTTCCGGAGTGTTTAATGTTGACAGCAATAATGACGACCCTGTTGTAAATACAACCCCGGAAGTTGTCGTGAATTCCGAGACCGCCGTTAACACAAATCCAATTATTGAGGATACCATTGAAGTTCCGACAGTCAATACTGAGACGGCAGATTCAGACGGCGATGGCTTGACAGATGAAGAAGAGAAAACATATGGTACGAATGCGCTCCAGGCAGATTCAGACGGTGATGGATTATTCGATTACGAAGAGGTCATGGTGTATAAAACGAAGCCCAATATGATCGACACTGACGGTGACGGACACACGGATGGTGATGAGGTTGCAGATGGTTACGATCCAAATGGTCCGGGACTCCTGTTAGATATCAATGCAGCAGTAGACATACTTCCATAACAATGAGATAATTTTTTAACATAACGTATGCCAGATATAAATCAAGAGAGTAAACAGGAGGAAGCAGCAGCCTCGCCACGACAGCCAAAACGGGTAAAAATCCATACTATGCCCGAAAAGTTTTATATAGAAGACACGGGGGGCAGTAGCGGCAAGGGTACGATGTGGTTTGTAATTATTTTAATCGCCGTTATTGCGGCTATTGGAGGAGGAGCATATTTTGCTGTACAATATTTTGGAGATGATACGACAGACAGCGCAGCAATAAATGATAGTGTCGTTGTTGGAAACAGCAATGAACAGACAAATACCAATGCGCCCGTCAATGAAGATTCTAATGTAAATGATGCAACGAATACGCTCACAAATGCAAATCAGAATCTAAATTCTGCAAATCAGAATTTGAATACAAACGGCACATTAACTAATTTATTTCCAAATACCAACTCAACGACGAATACAGTCGTTAATGTGAACGCCATTGTATCGAGCAGAGATTCAGACTTTGATGGTTTAACGGATATAGAGGAAACACTGTATAATACCAGTATAACGATACCTGATACTGATGGTGATAATTACGCAGATGGACAGGAGCTGACTGGAGGATACGATCCCAATGGTGTAGGCAGTATAGAGAGCAGCAGCATGGTACGCCGCTATACGAGTGATTCACAGCTGTACTCCATACTACATCCGGCTTCATGGGATATAAATAGTGATCCGCAGAACGCAACCGGCATGATGTTTACGACAGACGGTGAATTTGTAGAAGTCATTGTAGAGAGCAATCCCTCGGGATTTTCAGCACGTGATTGGTATCTTAAGCAGTCACCGGGAGTGAGTGTCAGTCAAATAAAAACAGTAACAAATTGGGATGGAACACTGAGCGGCGTTAAGAGCGTTGACGGTTCGGTCGTATATTTTGTCTGGAATAAAAACGCCTACGTCATAAACTACAATACAAATATTCTGAGCGAAGCAAATTATAAATCAACATTCGAAATGATGTATGGGAGTTTTAAGATCGTGACTGCTCCGACAACGACAAATACAAATTCAAACGCAAATACAAATTCTATATTTTCAGTAAATACAAATACAAACTCAAATACAAATAGCGGAACAAACAGCAACGTCAATACAACAACAAATACAAACGTAACCTCAAACACGAATTTATTCCCGAACTAGAAATGAAGTTCGAAATAAATAAAACGAAACCGTTCCGTTTTAGTACAGAGTTTATCAAGAAGATTCAGCAGGCGATACCGCATGTCGTGCCGCGCTATAGGCGTGGCGTGGTATCTGTTGCGTTTGTTGATAACCGAACAATAAAACAGTTCAATAAGAAATATCGTAACACTGACCGACCGACAGACGTACTCTCGTTTCCGGAATTGGTGAACATAAAATCCCAATCGACAGAAGAGTATCTTGGTGAAATAATTATTGCATATCCGTACGCACGAAAACAGGCGGCTCAACGTGGCAACACGATAACCGCTGAAATCAGTACGTTACTAGTCCATGGGTTTGTACATCTTATTGGATTTGATCATACTACGAAGCGTGAAGAAGAGCGTATGGTGCGACTCGAACGCAAGGTGCTTAAGAGACTTGGTATTTCTAAATAACAATACAACTATGTCCGTAATAGATTTACAGAAGCTCGTTAAGAGCTTTCGATACGCATTCCGAGGATTTTGGTACGTATTCAAAGCTGAACAAAATATTAGGATACAGCTCTTTATGAGCCTGCTCGTTGTTGTGCTGATGGTTTACTTCCGGGTCGCCCTATGGCAGGCAATTATACTGCTGGTTGTCATGATGCTTGTCCTCGTACTAGAGCTCATCAATACAATATTTGAAAAGATGGTAGATATGCTCCGGCCCCGGATACACTACTATGCAGAAGTTATCAAGGATATCATGGCTGCTACCGTACTGGTAACGTCAATTGGAGCAATAATTGTAGGTATTTTGATCTTTGCGCCGTACATCTGGTCCCGATAGGGTCCGCACCCCCCATATCCGTTAATGAGGTTTTGCAAATTGTTCTACAATAGCTTATAATAGAGGTACATATTTTTTTACATTCATCTTATGGCGAAGGAGGACATATTAACTGGTCTCGATATAGGATCTACAGCGATTCGTATCGTTGTTGGCCAGGTAAACCCTAATGACAGGAAGATACATATTCTTGGTGCTGCTGAGCACCCTGCAGAAGGGATCAGCAAGGGTTCAATAACGAGCATTGAAGATGCGGTGTCATCAATTTCGGGCGTACTTGAGAACGTTGAACGAATGACCGGCGTTCCTGTTGAGCATGCATTTGTAGGAATCAACGGCGGTCATATTGCATCCCAAGACAGCCATGGCGTAATTGCAGTATCCAAGTCTGATGGAGAGATTCGCGAGGAAGATGTAGAACGCGTGATTGAAGCGGCACAAGCGGTTGCCACTCCGCCCAACTATGAGATATTACACGTCATTCCTAGAAGTTTTACGGTCGACAATCAGAAGGGAATAAAGGATCCGATCGGTATGACCGGTATACGGCTCGAAGTAGACGCGCAGATTATTCAGGGATTATCATCTCAGATTAAAAATCTGACAAAGTGCATCTACCGTACGGGAATTGATATTGATGATCTCGTTCTTGGTGTCCTCGCAACGTCTGAAGCAGTACTTACAAAAAAGCAGAAAGATTTGGGTGTAGCACTTTTAAATATTGGAGGATCAACTACAAGTTTACTTGTTTTTGAAGAAGGTGACGTATTACACTCCGCGATTTTACCTGTTGGCTCAAGTCATATTACAAATGATATTGCTATCGGGTTAAGGACATCCATTGATTTGGCAGAAAAGATAAAAGTTGAACATGGCTCTGCGTTGCCTAGTGAGATCAGTAAACGGGATGAGATTAACTTTGAAGAGATTGATTCACGGGAAGAAGGCGTTGTTTCAAAAAAGCATGTCGCTGAAATTATCGAGGCGCGTTGTGAAGAAATATTTAAAATGGCCAATAAGGAGCTCGAGAAGATTGACCGGGCCGGACTGCTCCCGGCAGGAGTCGTCCTCACCGGTGGAGGAGCGAAATTACCCGGACTCATAGAAATTGCAAAGAGCGAATTTAAACTTCCTGCTTCATTAGGTTCACCTGCTGATCTGGGCTCAACGGCAGTTGATAAAGTCAATGATTTAAATTATACGACAGCGATCGGTCTTTTGTACTGGGGCATGAGTGCTTCTATGCAATTAGGTGAAGGAAGACGCATGTCGATGCCTCGTTTTTCGGCAGTATCTGATGCAACATCAAAGATGAAGAAGTGGTTTAAATCTTTGGTTCCGTAATGTACAATAAACATAATGAAGAATAAGAACAGTAATAGAACAAATATGGAAATTAAACCCGATATTGAGACATTTGCCAAGATTAAGGTAATTGGCATAGGCGGATCGGGAGGGGCCGCTATTGATCGAATGATTGACGATAAAATTCGAGGCGTTGATTTTGTTGCGGTTAATACGGACGCACAAGCGCTTCACCACTCAAAAGCTCCGCATAAGCTTCATATCGGTAAAACGACGACTCGTGGACTCGGTGCCGGCATGGACCCGGAACAGGGTCGAAAAGCAGCTGAGGAGAATCAGGACGATATTCATGATACGCTGAAAGGATCCGATATGATTTTTATCACCTGCGGACTGGGAGGTGGTACTGGTACGGGAGCAGCTCCACTTATTGCCGATATCGCAAAAGATGTCGGAGCTTTGACTGTTGCGGTTGTTACGAAGCCATTTGGATTTGAAGGCGCACAACGTAAGTCGATCGCGGAAAGTGGCATGGGAGATCTGGTTGATAAGGTAGATACCATAATAACAATACCTAATGAGCGAATACTCCAGATTATTGACAAGAAGACATCTCTACTTGATGCATTCAGTACCGTAGATGAGGTATTACGGCAAGGCGTACAGGGGATATCTGACCTTATTACCGTACCTGGTTTGATTAATGTTGATTTTGCTGATGTCCGTTCAATTATGGAGAGCGCTGGCTCTGCTCTGATGGGGATTGGACGAGCCGGTGGCGAAAATCGCGCAGTTGATGCTGCAAAATCGGCAATTGACAGCCCATTGCTAGAGCTTTCAATTGAGGGTGCGAAAGGAATTCTCTTTACCGTGACTGGCGGGCCAGGACTTGGAATGTATGAAGTTAATGAAGCAGCGCGTATAATAACGTCTTCGGCAGACCCTAATGCACGTGTAATATTCGGTTCTGTAATTGATGATTCTATGAAGGATGAAATTAAAATCACGGTCATTGCTACTGGATTTGGCACGAAGCAGAAAGCAGTAAAAAAGATCAGACCCCTTGAATTCGGAGCAACAGAACGGGCCGAGGAGCAACAGCGTGAATTTGCTACGTCACGGTTGCGCCCGACGATGGAATCAAAACCGGTAAAAAGCGCTACCCCACCACCAAAAGCTACTCCGGAAAGAGCGCCAATGCCAGCACCACAAGAGCAACCTGCAAGCGAAAATGATGAAGACCTGGAAATACCGGCATTTATTAGAAAAAAAATGATGTAAGCGAAAGATGTGCCTCCTACGTGCTTGATAGGGAGTAGAAGCGTTGTGATAACAGAGATAGTAACTGAGCAAAATAACATAAAAACAAAAATAACTACAAGCGACACGCCCGTGTCTTTTTTTTACGACTGTGGTGCACGTTCAGGCTGGCAAGTTATCCACAAAATATATTTTTTTAACTAGAAAAATAGATACCATTCCCCGCATCTTAAGGAGAGATATGTATTATAAACCACTGAGCTTAGCAAGGAATCAATCTTCCACCATTGACTTTTCTATATATAGTAGTATACTGTATAGTGGAGGTACTAGAT
>SDBT01004729.1_pt1 | contig 23035 bp, 31 predicted proteins | sample 2277101 | NCBI WGS metagenome assembly SDBT01 (sample SAMN10404973, study PRJNA504765) | marine sediment metagenome | isolation source: marine sediment core GS10_PC15, 103 cmbsf | place: Arctic Ocean: Southern Knipovich Ridge | collected 2010 | reverse complement strand
GACGACAAGGGCGAGGAACCGAAGAATATAATACTGACCGATTTGAAAGGCACATGATGCCGATTCGACCTGAAAACAAACACCGATATCCGGACAACTGGATTGATGTCGTTGCGGAAATCCGAAAGCGATCAGGGAATCGATGCGAAGGATCGCCCGCGTACCCGGATTGCCGGGCCGAGAATGGAAAGCGGCATCCGGTTACAGGTTCGATAGTAGTCTGCACGACCGCCCATTTGGATCACACGCCGGAAAATTGCGAGCCGGACAATCTGCGATTCTGGTGTCAACGTTGTCATTTGACTTACGATGCCAAGCACCACGCGCAGACCGCTTATCAAACGCGCCGTGAAGGAAAGGCAATCGATATGTTCGACTTGGCAAATGCTCGCGCTATAGACAAACAGTTGCCTTGGGATTAAACGTGAGGCGTCGCTTTCCCGGTAGCCTGACCTACATCGAGCGGTGCGCCTATGAGGTGCAATGGTACGAAGTGCACGGCAAGCATCCGGACAGAATCCGAAAGGATTATCTCGGCCATCGATATGTGCAGGGCGACTTCACTTGGAACCGATATCACCCGTCGAGGATCGAGCGCGTCAACCACATGCTCGCGAATTACATCAACGAAAAAGTCACAGGGATCAAAGCGTGAGGCAGCTATTCGCGGCGCCGAAATCACTGATCCCGTACAGCAAAAACCCGCGGGACAATCACGGAGCCATCGAGGCCGTGAAACTCAGCATTAAAGAGTTCGGATTCAACCAGCCAATCGTCGTAGACAAAAGCAAGGTGATCATCGTCGGGCATACGCGCCGCGAGGCCGCAATCGAACTCGGCCTGCGCAAAGTGCCGTACATGGTCGCCGACCACCTCACGAAATCGGAGGCTCGCGCATATCGGCTGGCGGACAATCGAACCAATGAAAACAGCTCATGGCTCGAAGAACAATTGCACGCCGAGCTGATGGCTCTCACTCCGGAGCAACGAAAAACAACTGCATTCACTGACGATGAGCTGCACGACATTCTGAATTTATTGGTCAATGAAGGGCTGACCGATCCTGACGAAATTCCGGAGCCGCCAAAAACACCGATAACCAAAGCGGGCGACTTGTGGTTGCTCGGCGATCACCGGCTGCTCTGCGGCGATGCGACGAAAGCCGACGATGTGACGGCATTATTGAACGGCGCAAAACCGCATCTGATGGTGACCGACCCGCCGTATGGCGTCGACTATGATCCGGCGTGGCGGAATACCGTACAGCCGAGCCCCGACCGTGCGCTCGGAACTGGTAGCAACGCCAGCACTGCCGATTGGCGCGAGGCGTGGGTTTTGTTTCCCGGCGACGTCGCTTACGTTTGGAACGCCGACAAAAAGGTGCATGTGGTTGGTCAGAGCCTCGAAAATGCCGGCTTTGAATTACGCCAGCAAATCATTTGGTGCAAGAGCGCAATCACGTTCGGTCGGAGCCATTATCAGATTCAGCATGAGCCTTGTTGGTACGCAGTGCGCAACAAAGGGCACTGGAATGGCAGCCGAAAACTGTCGACCGTCTGGAATATCGACAAGCCGAGGAAATCGAAAACCGGCCACAGCGCACAAAAGCCCGTTCAATGTATGAAACGCCCGCTGGAAAATAACTCGCGTCCAGGGGAAATAGTTTATGATCCGTTCATCGGTTCGGGCACCACCATCATCGCCGCTGAAATGACGGATCGACACTGCTACGGAATTGAAATCACGCCGCAGTATGTTGACGTCGCCGTTAAACGGTGGGAAGATTTCACCGGCAAAAAGGCCGAGCGAAAGCCGGCAAAACGGAGGGCAACCAAACGTGGCAAAGCAAAAAAAGGACACTGAATTTAACGATGCCAAAGGCGACACGCATAAGCATTTTGCTGATGGCCGCGCTGAAATCTATGTCGGCGGATATGACAAGGCTGCCGAATATGCGGAAATCACTGACGGCGCAGACATCGCCGTCAATCGGAAACGCTTTTTATTGCAACGCCGCGTCACCGTAGAGGAAACCTTACAAGTGCGCGACCCTGAAGTCGCCACGGAGGAATCGGACGACGCAATTCCGGGCATCGATCTGATCGACGATAATGGCGACGTCGTCGATGAAACTTGAGAAGCTAAATATATCGGGGATTTGGACGATGCTTGCAGGCACAGTGGTTGCGGTTGTTTACATGTTCACCACGTTTGTCACCGTGGCGGATTTCAACGAGCTGAAAGTCGAGGTCTATTACTCGCAGTTTTACGAGACCATCGACAGATTGCGTGATGCAGAATCCGCCGGCGAGCAGGAATATTCGCGAGAATTAGAGCGGCGACTTGAGAGACTCAAAGCGAAAATTTGCGAGGTTGAGCCGGAATGGGAGCGCTGCGATAAGCCGGCGTGAATACGTTACATAGATGGCCGAAAGAAACGTCACAGCGAAACAGCTTGCGTATTTACTGAATGGCATCACTGAACGATGGGTGCAGCAACTTGCCGCGGACGGCATAGTAAAAAAAGAAGCGCGAGGCCGCTACAATCTTGTCGAATCGGTGCGCGGTTATTGCGCCTACATGCAGGACATCAACAAGGGCGCTGAATCAGATCGAGAAACTGATTATGGCGACGCACGCACGCAGAAAATGCGCGCTGACGCGGACAAGTCGATCATGGAGGCAGCGCAATTGGCGGGGAATCTTATCCCTGCTGACATTGTTGCGTACAGTTGGAATCACATCACCGGCGCTTTTCGCGCTAAACTTCTGAACCTACCGAAGAAAGCAGCGCCGCTTGTCCAACATGAGAGCAGTTTCCGCAAATGTCAGACCGCTTTACAACAGGCGGTACATGAGTGTTTGGCAGAATTATCTAATTACGAACCTGCGGACAAGCATTTTGGAAACCTTGCCGACTTCCTCACTGGCACCACCGCCGACCTTGTCGATCAGCCAGTGGGCGGAGCAAAAAAGAAAACTGTCAAGCGAAAGCAGCGCCGAACCGGGTAGCTGGTCGAACAGCCGCGCACCGTATCAGCGCGGCATGATGGACGCTTGCTGCGATGAGGAAACGAGCGACGTCACTTTTATGACTTCGTCGCAGGTCGGGAAAACCGAAATCATCAACAACGTGCTTGGCTACCACATCGACCAAGACCCCTGTCCAGTGATGATTGTATTTCCGACAAAGGAAATCGGCCAAGCATATTCAAAGGATCGGCTCGACCCCATGATTCGCGACAGCGGGCTAAATGACAAAGTGGCTGCGGTGGGATCGCGAAAAAAAGACAACACCGTTCTACACAAGTCATTTTTTGGCGGACACGTTACGATCAGTGGCGCGAATAGTCCCGCCTCGCTCAGCTCGCGACCGATTCGCGTTGTGCTCTGTGATGAGGTCGACCGATTCCCATACTCGGCAGGCGAGGAAGGCGACCCGGAGCAGTTGGCGTTCAAGCGCACGCAAACGTTCTACAATAAAAAGCGCATTGACACATCGACGCCGACCGTGAAGGGCTTGAGTCGAATCGAAAGCAGATACAAGGCAGGCAATATGCAAAAGTATTTTGTGCCGTGCCATGAGTGCGAGCACTGTCAAGAATTACTCTGGGCGCAGGTCATTTTCAAAGACGACAAAGGCGAGCGCTGCGATCCGTTTTATCGATGCGAAAGCTGCGGCGCTGCTTGGACGGAAATTGAAAAGCGCAAAAACGTCGCTCGCGCGGAGAATGTCGACGGCGGTGGATGGAAGCCGACCAATTTCGACAAAGAGGGCAAGGCAGCCGGGACACCTGGGCACCAGTCGTTCTGCATTTGGGAAGTCTATTCGCCGTGGTCGACCATGAGTGAAATTGTCGAGTCGTTTTATACCGCGAAAGTCAATCCGCTGAAATTGCAGACCTTCATCAACACCGTGCTTGCGGAAAGTTGGGAGGAAACCGGAGAAACGCTGTCGAGCAATAAATTGTTCAATCGCCGCGAACGATACAAAGCAGAGGTTCCAAAAGAGGTGTTGGTTTTGATTGCCGGCGTCGATATTCAAAAAAACAGAATCGAGGGCGAGGTTGCCGGCTTTGGGCGCGGTGAGGAATGGTGGGGGATCGAATATTTTGTGATTCCGGGCGATACCGAAGGCGAGGACGTGTGGATCGAGCTGGGAGAGAAGCTAGAGCAAACTTACACCCATGAGTCCGGCCACTTGCTGAAAATCGCTTGTACGGGCATAGATTCGGGCCACCGCACCGATACCGTCTACCGCTTCTGTGCAGAGCGCACAAAGCGGCGCGTTTGGGCGATGAAAGGGCGAGGCGGCGAAGGCGTGCCGATTGCCGGCCCGCCGACAAAGAAAAAGACCTCGATACCTGGAATGCCTGTCGACCTGTACACGGTTGGCACGGATCAGGCGAAAAGCAGCATCTATTCGAGGCTCAGGCTCGGCAGGCCGGGGCCGGGCTATTGTCATTTCCACATCGACTACCCTGAAGCATTTTTTGCGGGACTCACTGCGGAAAAGGCGCTCACTGTTTACACAAAAGGCTTTCCTAAAATCGTCTGGAAGAAACCACCTGGCATCGCCAATGAGCCATTAGATATGCGCGTGTATCAATACGCGGCGTTGTCGATACTTAACCCGGTTTGGAGTGCGCTTGAGAAAAGGCTAGAATCGGAACCACCGCCCGTAGTGACCGCGGAACCTGATGAGAAACCGAAAAAGAGCAAGGCGAAAAGGAAACGCCGCCGTCGCTCTGGATTTGTTGGAGGCCTTAGCAAATGACCCTTACGGAACTGCCGCGCTGCATTACAATTGGCGACACGATCACATGGGACGAAACCCTGTCGGACTATCCGGCTAGCGCATCGTGGGTGCTGACCTATAGTTTCACCAGCCCCGGCGCGTTTTTCGGCAGTAGCCATGCTGCTGTTGGCGACGATCATCGAGTCACCATTGCAACTGCTGATTTGGAAGTCGGGCGTTACGATTACACAAAAAAGGTTGACGACACTTCCGAGGTATTCACGCTTGAGGCGGGATACATTTTCGTGCTTGCGGATTTGTCTGCCGACACTTCCGGCGTTGATCGGCGCGGCTATGCTGAAATCGCTTTGGAAAACATCGAAGCAATGTTGCTAGGAAAGGCGACAAAGGATCAGACCAGCTATTCTCTGAATGGTCGGGCCTTGTCTCGATATTCCGTTGCGGAACTACAGGAATGGCGTGCGAGTTTGCGCGTTGAAGTGCGCGACGCCAGGGCGATTGCGCGAAGACGATCAGGCGGGAAATCACACGCGAATGTTCGCGCGAGGTTGAGCAGCCGTGTTTAAACAAATTAAAAAATGGTTGCCGATCAGTCGCAAAACCGTTCGCAAAAAATATCGAACGTTCGCAGCGGGACAAGCAAATCGTTTGCACATGGGTTGGATCATGTCGCCCACGACTATCGACCAAGATATTCGTGGCGGTTTATCGGCAATCCGTGCACGATCCCGCGAGGAAGCGCAAAACAACGGCTACTACAAAGGATTTTTGCGCGACCTGCGCGAGAATGTAGTCGGGGCTCAAGGCTTTCAGCTAATCAGTAAGCCTATGAACAGTGATACCGACCTCGATATCGAGGACAAAAACACAATCGAACGGCATTGGAAACTTTGGGGCACCAAAGCAATGCGCCCGGAAATGTCGGGCATGTCATTCCGAAATTTTTGCCGCCTGTTGATTGGCAGCGCTGCGCTCGATGGCGAAGTATTTATTTGGGAGCGTCGTGGAACCAACGTCAATCCGTATCGCTACTCGCTTCGCATCTTGGAGCCCGCATCGGTCGATTTACAGCTTGAAAAGGTGATACCGGGCGGCAACGTGATACGCATGGGCATTGAGTTCGATGCTTCCCGGTTCCCGGTTGCTTACCATGTCATTGCCTCAGAGCGCGATAGCGATTTTTTCGTTCACGGCGAAACCGGACGCAAGTACATCAGAGTGCCGAGCGACGAAATCATCCACCTGTTTTTGGATGATGGTATTTGGCAGACACGCGGCATGCCGTGGATTCACGCTGCGCTAATGCGCTTCAATCAGTTGCACAAATACGAGGAGGCGGAACTTGTTGCTGCTCGCGGTGGTGCTTCAAAAATGGGTTTCATCAGTGATGGCGACGATGGCACCGGATATACCGGCGACGACGACGAGGAAACCGCCGACGACGATTACCTGTTCGAAGAATTTGAACCGGGCCAAATTGGTCGGCTGAAAAAAGGCCAGCAATTTTTCGGCTTTAATCCGGATCACCCAAACAGCGGATTCGGGGACTTCGTAAAAATAAACTTGCGCGGTATTGCCGCCTCGCTTGGCGAATCGTATAACCAATTCGCGCAAGACCTTGAGGGCGTCAGCTTCGGAAGTCTGCGCCAGGGCGCATTATCGGAACGTGCCGTGTGGATGGGACTGCAAACTTGGTTGATCGAGGATGCGCTTGACCGTATTTTCGCCGCGTGGCTTGAGCAGGGATTGCTTTCCGGGGCAATAACAAACCGCGCAGGAAGACCGCTGCCGATTGATAGATTCGAGAAGTTTCTCGAACACGAATGGCAGCCTCGACGTTGGGATTGGATTGACCCGCTAAAAGATACGACCGCTGATAGATTTCAGCAGCAAGATATGACCATGAGCCGGTCGGAGCGCATCAGGAAACGCGGTCGGCAGCCGTCCGAGGTATTCAACGAAATTGCAGCAGAGAATAAGTTCATGGACGACCTTGGAGTGTCACCAGTCCAAGTAGATGCTACACTCAGCGACGAAAATGCCGAGGATCGTTTGTCAGTGCTGGAAATCGCTGTCAGCGAATTAGCGGAAGGAACCAAAGATGCCTGACAAAAAAATAGTTGAGCGGAAAATTCGTACAACGATGCTCAGACGGATTGCGTATTTTGATCGCGAATCGGTTGATATAGATGCGCGCACCGTTGACCTGGCATTTTCGAGCGAGGAACCCGTTGCACGATGGTTCGGTGACGAGGTGTTAGACCACAGCAAAGGCTCTGTCCGAATGAAACGGCTGAGAGAAACGGGGCCTTTACTGTTACACCACGACAGCCGAGACCATATCGGCACCGTGCAGTCTGCAAAAATCGAAAAGGATCGCGTCGGACGCGCGACAGTTCGGATCGGCAAGGGTGCTGATCGGGATGCGATTTTGTCAGACATCGAGGATGGCATACGAAAATGCGTTAGCGTGGGCTACCGTGTTCACCGTATGAAACTCGAAGAAGCCAGCGAAGATGCGCCGGACGTTTATCGGGCTACCGATTGGGAGCCGTTCGAAATTTCGCTAGTGTCGATGCCAGCAGACACCACCGTCGGAGTAGGCCGGGAGGCCCGCGAATGGCACAGTGGCGACGAAGGCGAGTTCGATACAATTATTGTGGAAATTGAAAAACAGGAGACTGTTATGCCACCCGAAACACCCGAACAAAAAGAGACAAGAGAGGCTGCGGAACGACTCGCTGCTGCTCCTGCCCCGACGCCCACGCCGAAGACCGAAAAGGTCGATAACGAAAAGGTGCTGGCCGCTGAACGACATCGAATCAAACTGATTACTGATGTTGGGGAAAAGTACGGCCAAGTCGACCTCGCGCGAACATGCGTTGCCGATGGCAGTACGCTTGGCGAGTTCAATGCCAAACTGCTCGACACGATGCCCGGTGCTGTCCGGCATGAAGCCGAAACATCGTCGCCCGCCGATCTAAACATCGGATTGTCTAACAGTGAGCAGAAGCGATTCAGCTTTTTACGGATGATCCGGGCGCAAGCCTTCGGCCCTTCGAATCCGAAATTTATCGAACAGGCAAGTTTCGAAATCGAATGCAGCCGGGCTGCTGCTGAACAGTATAAGCAGACGCCACAGGGATACATCGTGCCGACTGATGTGCTGCTGTTCGGTGATCGTGACCGCACTAAAGACTGGCGCGCGGTTCGCGCTTTCGAGCAATTGCTTGTCGAACAGCGCGTATTGACACAGGCTGTCGCTGGCGCGTCCACCATCGCCGAAGATTTGCTGGCCGGATCGTTTATCGATCTGCTGCGCAATCGCAGCGTGTTGCAGGCATTGGGCGTAACCGTTCTCGACGGCTTAGTCGGTGACGTGGCGATTCCCAGGCTGACGACCGCTGGCACGGCTTTCTGGCTCGCAACCGACGAAACCGACATCACCGAAAGCACTCAGGTGCTTGACCAAGTGACGCTGGTTCCGCGCAACGTTGGCGCATTTTCTGTTTACACGCGCCAATTGCTGATGCAGTCGAGTATTGCAATCGAGCAGCTTATCCGGAATGACCTCGCTACACAGCTCGCACTCGCCATTGATTTGGCCGGGTTGTATGGAAGTGGCGCGGCTGGTCAGCCAACCGGAGTCGCCAACACGGCGGGGATCAATGCGCCGACAATGGCCGGAGCCGCACCGACGTTTGTCGAGGTCGTCGATTTCGAAACTGAAGTGGCGGTCGACAACGCGCTGCTTGGCACGCTGGCATATCTGATGGACGCGACGATGCGCGGTGCTTTGAAGACGACTGAAAAAGTCGCTACGACAGGGCAGTTCGTTTGGGAGCGTGACAACACCATCAATGGCTATCGAGTCGAAGTGTCAGCGCAAGTTACCGCTGGCGATTTATTCTTCGGCAATTGGGCCGATCTGTTGCAGGGCGTGTGGGGCGGACTCGATGTTCTGGTCGATCCTTACACACTGTCGGCTCGCATGAACACGCGAGTGATCGAAATATGGACGACCGATTTTGCCGTGAGGCACCCGGTATCGTTCGCAATGGATAACGACACATAACAACAATATGTCGCTTAACGTGAAAACGGGGCGGGCCATTTTGGCCCGTCCCACCATTACAGAAGGTGGAATGAACATGGACAAAGACAACTTAAAAGCCCCGGTTGAAACCGAGGAAAAAAAGCCAGCAGAACCGCCGCATCAGCTAAAAGATAATGTGCGCGTGTGCGGCAAGTGGCGCAAAAAAGGCTACAAGCCTACCAAAGACGAGTGGGACGCCTGGGTCATAAAGTGCAAGAACACAGACCGCGATCCGAAAACCGGCAAGAGGATCGAAAAGAAAAAGGCCCCTGACAAGAAGTAACGATGCCGCCTGTCGAATCTGAAATCGACCGAGCGTCGTTTTTTGATGCGTCGGAGTTCGGACAAGTCGCGGAAATTCGAGGCCGGGAAATCGAGGGCTATTTCGATGAGCGCACCGAGTTTCTGGATGGCCTTACCGCGGTTCAGGTTCAAACAACCGACCCAACTTTCCAATGTCAGACATCAGAGTTGCCGTCCGACATTGCGGAGGGCGAGCCGATATCTATTACGAAACAAGATGGCTCAGTATTTACCGGAACGGTTATCACTCAGGAGCCGGACGGATTCGGTTTGACTCTGCTAACCTTGGAAAATAATGAGTGAGCATGTCCGGAAACAAATTCGCAACGCTGCGAAAGGCGCTCTGCAAGGATTAGGCACAACCGGCAGCAGGGTTTTTATTTCGCGCGTCTACCCCCTGGACAAAGCCAAGCTGCCGGGGCTGCTCATTTTCACGCCTGCGGAGGATTCGGACCGCGAGGCTTCGCCAACCGATTTGATGCGGGACATGACCTTACAGGTGCACGGCGTTGTGGCGATATCCGGAAACCTTGAGGATGAGCTAGACGATATCGCGCTGGAAGTCGAACAGGCGCTCGATGATTTAGGGCTTGCCGGACTGGCGAAAATTTATCACGGCATACAGGGAACCGTTAGCACGCTTGCCGGCGAGGATGTTGACAAGCCGCATGGTGCAATCGCAATGGAATTTTTATACACTTACCGAACAGTGACAGGCGCACCAGATGTCGCGGTGTAAAGAGGCAATGAAATGACTACAGCAACAGGCAATTCCGGCACATTGGATTTCGCTGGCTCACCGATTACCGAATTAAAATCTTGGTCGCTTGAGGAATCGGCTGACCCCATCGATGATACTGCGATGGGAGACACCAACCGGACATCTAAGGCCGGATTGGCTGCCGCGAGTGGCGCGATAGAAGTTCATTACGACGAAGTGGACACGGTGCAAGAATCAATGGACCCCGCAGTTGAAGGCGTGTTGATTTTGTATCCGAAAGGAAACGCGAGCACTGAGCCTCGAATCACATTGACGGTGCAGATTACCGGACGAAGCACTTCCGGTGCGATTGATGAAATTTTGCCGCAGAGTTTCAACTACGCAATATCGAGCGGCGCGGTTGTTCGCGATACTGTGCCGTAAGCCTGGACAACTTGATAGCAGCAGAGGTGGGACATGACCGACACAAAAAACGAAGGGCTTCACCCCGACACGACTGCATTTGGCAAAATTCATGTCAAACGGCAAGCACATAAAAAATGCCGCTGTATTGAAATTCCGGAGTGGGGAACTAAAACCAAACCGCTGAAATTGTATGCATACCCGTTGACGGTCGGTGCATTGATGGAGTTGGAAGGGAAATACCCCACTAACACTGAACAGAATGTCATGCAGATGATTCGTCAGTGTCTCGACTCCAAAGGCGACCAATATTTTTCACTACTAGACAAAACCGCGCTGATGAACGAGCCCTCAGAGTTGATTGGGCGAGTGTGTATCATGCTGAACGGAGAAGTCGCCTCCTTTGACAAGGAGTTAAAAAAAAATAAGGAATGACCCGGAGCTGTTTGCTCAGTTCTGGTTGTCTGAACACTTCAACGACCTCGACCTGTCGCGCGTCCGGAGCCTGTCTGCTACCGAATTTAACGCCTGGGTGGCATACTTCGGCATCAAGGGTGAATCGCCATACCGGGTGCATAAGCAATGGCTCGACGCAACCAAGCAGAAATTGAACTAACAGCGCGAGATCGAACCAAGTCCGCGTTTCGGGCCGTCAATCAAAACCTTGGTCGATTTGCCAGCATTGGCCTTGCCGGTGCTGTTGCGGGTGTCGCATTGCTCACCCGGGCAAGCCTGCAACAGATCGATGCGCTTGCAAAGCAGTCGCAATTGCTCGGAATAACAACCGAAAAACTCGCGGCGTTGCAGTTGATAACCGCGAAGACCGGCGTTGAGCAAAAGACACTCGAAAAGGCACTTATCAATGTGACGCGTGTTGTCGCCGAGGCCGCCACGGGAACCGGCCTTGCGGTTGACTCAATTAAGGCACTCGGGCTTGAGGCAAAATCACTGTCGCAGCAAAGCCCCGACGAGCAATTCAAACTGATCGCCAAAGCTATGGAAGGAGTCAACGATCAATCTCAAAAAGTCCTTATAGCATACGAGTTGTTTGGCGGTCGCGGCGCTGCGCTGCTGCGCACACTTGAGGCAACTGCCGGTGGATTCGAGGAAGCCGAAGAAAAAACCAGACGATTCGGCACCGCAATATCTGCCGTGGATGCGAAAGGAGTCGAGGATGCAAATGACGCCTTCACTGACATGCGGGAAAGCGTCAAGGGATTGGGATTCGATCTAGCTCGCCGATTTGCTCCGGGCATGGAGGCTGCGAGTATCAGCACAGCCAATTTCGTTGTGACAATCCGGCGCGATGTCATTCCTGCATTTGCTTTGCTGTTGGAACAACTCGACCTTGTTGTATCGAACGTGCGCGGATTGAGCGACATCGAACTTGATGTGCGCATCGAGGTCGGTGCCGATGCTATTGCCGATGCTGAAAAAGCGTTGGATGATTTTCTGGCCTCATCGCTGGCAAAAAAATTAGATGCCGAAAGGTCTGAAAACGAGGCACTAAACAGATTGTCTGGACGGGCGCAAGCCGAGCGCATTCTCATGGAGCGAGAGGCAGAGCTAACCGCAGCGCAGAGTCGATTGGAGGATGTCAAAGCCGAACAGGAACGACGAGCCGAAATTATTTTAGCGGCAGAACAAAAATTAGCTGAGACAAGAGCGGCGCAACAAGAAGAAGCGCGGCTGGCCGCGCGGGAAATCGAGCGCGACGCTGACCGAGAAAAATTCGAAGAACAATTAGAACTTGAGGGAGAGTTCATCGACGAACGCATTACTCTTGCAAAGCGGGCCGCGAAAGAGTTCGAACGGATTGCAAAAGCCGAAGCAAACGCGAATCAGCGAGCCGCCGTCGCTGAGATAAAACTGGTGCAGCGATCCGCGCAACAAACAATCAGATTGAGACAGGCAACTGCTCAAACCAGCGTTGCAATCTTACAAACTCTCGTCGGCAAAAATAAAACTGCCGCCCGCGCACTGTTCCTTGTTGAAAAGGGTTTGGCAATTGCTCGCGTCATTCAAAATACCGCCGCTGGCTCAGTCAAAGCCTTTGCAGACTTGCCATATCCCGCCGCCGTTGCCGCCGCCGCGTCAATTACCGCCTTCGGCGCTGCACAGGTCGGATTGATCGCCGCTACCGCGCTTACTGGCGTCGGCGCTATCGGTGGCGGTGGTACTCCCGGCGCAATCGGGACTTTGGGAATCGAGGGCGGTGGTGATTTCGGCGGCGGTGGTTTTGCCGCTAACGATCAGCAGTTCGGAGGTGGCGGAACACCGGCTGTAGATCAGGGCGTTGTGCAGCTAATATTTCCTAACCTGTTCGGCATCACTCAGGATGCAATCGATGCTCTTGCTGACGCATTGCGTGAGGCGTCGGAAAACCGCGACGTGATTATTGTCTCGGGGCAAGGTCGTAATGCAGAACTTCTAGCGGGGGCGAATGGATGAGCATTTTCACTTACACGGCGACAACCGACTTGGCACCTGGCACGGTTAATCTGTCCACCGTGACCAGAGACATCCGCCTGTTGACGAGTCGGCGCCAGGGTCGTGCCATCGTCAAGCAAAACACATCGATTAGTGGAGCAGTCGAATCGCTATTGCATCGGAGCGAAAAACATTACAACTGCCAAACTGCCGTACTGGTTCCAAACGATCTGCTAGATTTGCAGCTATTAGAATTTTATGGCTCGGTGCAGAATGCCGAAACATTTACATTCGACAGATTCGGCACGATCGCTCAACCCGACAATCCTGTTACTTGCATAATGGTGTCGAAGTCATTGAACACCACCGAGAAGGCCAAGGTGTTTAACCAGTACGCCTTTGTGATTCGTGAGGCAGGATAGCCCACTTTTCATTGCTGATAATTCGGCTGTCGCAAAACAGCCGCGATATGTCATTGCCATTGACTTCGATGGCATCGTGCAATACTTCACCTCGCATGATGATATTGCGAATGTGCCTGGCACTCCGATTGACGATGTTGTTGCGGGGATCAGTGCCACCAGTCAAACACTAAACCCGGAAAGGGCGAACGCAACAATCGGCAGCATGTCATTTGATTTGATCGATTTGGCAAATGCCGTTACTAACAAATTCAGAACGGAACTGGACACCAACGATGTCGGCTTACGTGGGCGAACCTGCTCATTTTATTTGGGCTACAAGTCGATAGTGCATGGCGTTCAAGACACAGGGCCAGCAAGCACCAGCGACAATCCGGACTTTGACGAATTTGTTTTATTCCAGACTCAAATAATTCGAAACGTCGATACCAAGGATGGCAAGTACACGGTGCATTGCGCTGACATTCAGCGCGAAACCAAAAAGCAAATTTTCACGACCGAGATTACTTACCTGACCGACTCGCTCACTGACTCAGACACTACCGTTAAAGTTCTCGACCTGTCGGGATTCGAGGGCAACGATCACGGAACGAGTTACGCGGATGCACCAAGCACTGATGGTTTGATTTACATTCGCATCGATCAGACCAAGGAAATCATTCGATGCCCGGTTGCAGATATCGTCGGCAATGATTTCACCAACGTGACACGAGGCGCACTCAACACTAAGCGAAAAGCCGTTGAGGTTGACCAGACTCTTGCATCAGACCGTCGCCCGAAAGTCGAGGAATACGTTTACCTTGAATTGCCCGCCGTGAAAATGGCTTATGCAATTTTGACCGGGATCGTCGATGGCACCGCTGCCGGTGGTCGTCAGCCAGTTGCAAGGCAACCGACTGGAAGGCAACCCACAGGCCGCCAGCCTGCCGCTGCGGGATCGTCGAGCGTCTTGCCGAGTAATTGGCACGCTGCCGTACCCACGGCTCTTGTGCGCCTGGCTGACTTCAAAGCAATTGGCACCGACCTTTGGGACATCGCTGACGACACGAAAGGAATTATTCTGCGCTTCGATGGCATAGAAAAGCAGGACGCGAAAAAATTCCTTGAGACTGAAATCTATCTGTTGCTCGGTTTATTCTCGCCGGTTTACGCCGATGGGCAACTCGGACTCAAGCGAATGGTTCCTGCGCTCGCTGACTCGCCATTTATTTTCGACCTGGACGATGCAAACGTATCCGGTAGTGGAAATCTGCGGCACGACATGGAGTCGATGCTTAACAATCTCCGCATCGACTGGAATTGGAATGGCGACCGATTCATTCGCTCGACCATTGTTGTGGATTCTAACTCGATCACACGGCACGGAACCGCACCGGAAAAGCGCATAGGATTTCGCGGGCTGGTCGGCACCAGATTTACAGAACAGGTATTGCGTCAGTTGCTTACTTCTCTGCGCGATATGTATTCCGGGCCTCCGCTTCGGCTCGATCTGAATTGTCAACACATGCTCAATCGCATCGAGGTCGGTGACGCTGCGCGAGTGAACTTGTCGAATATTCGAGATTACTCAGCAGTACCTACGAACCTACAGCGCACAATGGTCGTGCACGGCATGACTGTGGATTGGCTCAAGGGCGTCAAATTGAAAATGTTTGGCAGTTCCGAGAGAGCCGACGAAATCCCGCCAGTGACCGCTACCACCTGTTTGCCGGATGCTTTCTACTCAGCGGTCGGCACGGCATTGAATACCATCGGCGGTCTAATGACCGGCGATGTCACCAACGCCGGCACCTTCACCCTGTCCGGCGATCCGGACATGAATGCTGCCGCTGCGGTGTTCTATCACGATGGCCCGCTAACGATCAGCTCAACGACCACGCTGATCATCGAAAATAACGTGCAGTTGCGCGTCAAGGGATTTATCACCATCGACGGGCTTATAGATGGCACTGGCGAAGGGCATCCAACTGACACGAATCTATTCGACCTCGACCAGTTCTATTTTTGGGGCGCCGACGAACAGTTCGGCACGCCCGGATTTATCGGCAACTCGATGTCGCATGGTGGCCTCTATATTGGCTCGACTTCGTTTATTCTCGACTTCGTTTGGGTGACGCCGGGTTTCTTTACTCGCGGCCTATTCGATTCTTTTCCGAATGTGATCCTGCAAGTTGATGATGCCGGCAGCGGCTTGATAACCGGCATACCGACAGACATGCGCGGTGGTGGTGGTGCTTATGGAAACCGCGCTGGCGACAAGGTGCATGGCGGTCAGGCCTTCCAGAAGACCAGCGGAGGCGCAGGCGGTGCCGGTGGCGCTGGCTTGTGCATCATTTGTCGAGGTGGCGACTTCGGAATATCGGGAGACATCATTCTTGATGGCGACCCATCGGTTGAGCCAACTACCTTCCATAGTCCTACCGCATTCGATATTTACGGCGGTGCTGGTGGTGCTGGTGCGCCGGGTGCATTGTTGTGGTTGCTCGATGGATCATCGCAAACCTTTCCTGACATCGCCGGTCACTTCTCTGCAAAGACCGGCCTTGTGCCTGCACAATTCGCGCTGCCGTTTATCCCTGATGCGCCAAGTGGAGGTCTGCAAAACCGAAACCTCGTCACTGTCAATGCACCAACCAAGAACATGGCTCCGGTGATGCCAGATGCGATCAGCGGATTCGATCAAACCGGCGTGAATTTTCGCATAAGTTTTTTGCCTTGCGACGTGGTGCCAGTGGACGACCAAGACACATTGGTCGTCGCACCGTCCGGGTTAACCGCGACAGCCAAGACGGATGGCAATTTACTGAACTGGACGAATCCAACTCAGGAAACTTTTAACCATGTAGAGGTTCACGCTTCCGACGACCAAGACCGAACCAATGCAGTGCAGATAGCGGAGGTCACGGCAAATAATTATTTTGAGGTGTTGAAAAACAATTTCCGGAATCGCTACTATTGGATTCGCGCAATTGATGTTGACGGATTGGCGTCGGCCTTCCACCCGCTTTCGTCTACTGCCGGTGTGCTTGCTTTGCCACTTCCACAACCCGCAAACCTTTTGGTCGATCCGGACTTCGACCTATCGACCTCTATCGGCACGTACACGCTGCTGTCGAGAGCCGTTGCCGACCTCGACAACTTTTGGGCACAGTTCACACTCGATGAGAACGGCACGCCCACAACAGTTTCATCGATCACCTTCCAAAGCGGCGGCGGGGTGAATGGATCGAATGCAATTAAATTAGTGAAGGGCGACCCGCCAGATTCACCGACGCGCTCAACAGGAGCATTTATTGCAACAGCAAGGTTCCGACAGAATCAGGAAAAGTACAAGGTTGCTATCCGTTGGCGAAACCAAGGCGCTAGCGCTTTCGACGATGTGACCATTCGCGTTCGCGGATGGGATGCACAAGTACAGGGTTCCGTTTGGGGCGTCACTAATATCACCGGGCAGTCGTTCAGCAACGCGGGCGGTGCCACTTGGCAAATGACAACGTTTGATCTGACCACTGGCACAAACCACCCAAATGCTGAGTATTGGGAGTTCGAATTTTTGTGGCTAGACAACACGGCCCCGGCTGGCGAAATGGAAATCGATTCTATTTTCGTATTCGCGGTGCCATAATCGGGCTATGAGTCTCGGGCAATTACAGCGCCAGTTTGCGAAGGATGTTCCCAGGCTGATTGATAAAGCCCATGAGTTAGGTTTTGCTGTGACGTTAGGTGATGCCTTTCGCGATTCGCGATCACACGGTAAAATTGGCGAGAAAATCGCGTACGGCAATCGATTCAGTTGTCACAAGGTACGATGTGCCATAGACTTGAACTTGTTCAAATTGAATGACCACGGCAAATGGATTTATTGCACGGAAACCGAAGACCACAGGGAACTTGGCGAATGGTGGGAAGCGCAAGACCCGCTGAATTGTTGGGGTGGCCGTTTCAACGATGGCAACCATTATTCGAAAACTTATGACGGAATGAAATAATATGACCGACATAACCATTGGAAGTTTTACACTTCAAGCAGATTCGGTGCATCGATGGGGAATTGCTGCCGCCGCCTTGGCACCGGGCGATTCAATTTTTATCACCGCAACCGGCACTATCGACCTTGCCGAAAAAGATCAGACCATTGTGGAGGCCGCTTGCCGGGGCGTTGCGATTAGCACCGCCGCAATCGGTCAGCCCGTTTCCTACCTGATTGGCGGATCGGTTCGTATGGGCGGCGGAACGGTTGTTGCTGGAATTGTTTATTGCGTCGGGAATGCGCCGGGAGGAATTGCGCCGCAAGTCGATGTCATAGCGACCGAGTTCCTTACGGTGATCGGCATTGCAGTTGATACCGCAGAACTCAAACTTGGTATTTTGCAAAGTGGCGTGGCGCACGCATAATTTGTGAGGATGAAATAACATGACTGACTTAACAGTGGTCGCGGCAAATGTGCAACCGACCGCAAACCTCAATACCAAACGCAGAACTGCCGGGGAAGTAATTACTGCTGGTCAAGCGGTATTTATAAATGCAAGCGGGGCTTTGGAATTATCATCGAATGATCTGACAGCACCCGAGGCCGAGTGCGATGGCATCGCATTGCAAGGTTGCGCGGCAGGCCACCCGTGCGAGTTTGGAGTGCGCGGCGAAATAGACATGGGCGTGATTCTTACAATCGGCGAGGTGTATGTTGTCGGCGCTGCTGCTGGCGGTATTGCTCCGCATGTTGATCCCGGTGTTGGCGATTTCGGAACATTGATCGGCGTTGCCACAACTACCAGCCTGTTGAAGCTTGCCCCGCTTGCTAGTGGTGCGGCCCGCGTCTAATGACTTGGTTCATCAAGTTTGTGCTTGGCAAATTGTCCGGGCCGATTCTAGTCTGGATTATCGTTGCGCTTTTCGCTGCTAACCTCGCGACTGGCACCTTGCTCAAGCGAGCCTGGACGAAGAACGCACAGGCCGAATTGGTCTGCATCAACCAAGCATTGCGCGACGCAGATGCAGCACGACAGGCCGTGATCGTCGCCGTTGCACAGCATCGCGCGATGCTACAGCGGTCGGAATCTCTGCGAGAATTAGCAGGGCTGGCAGCGCAAAAGGAAATCAACAAACGAATTGCCGAAAAGGAAATCGAACACGCACATGCGATTGCCGACATGGAGACAGCCACTAATGAAATTGCTGACGATGAATTTTTCTGTGCTACTGAGCCTATTTCTGCTGAGTTACTTATCGGGATGCGCAGCGCAGCCGCCCGTTATAACAAAATCAGAACTGGTTTACGTTTCGACCCCGACATTAATTGAAATACCAAAAGAAAAATTAACTCAATGTGATTCGGTTGACATACCTTCTGCCGATTCGGTGTGGCTTAATGCACCGGGCGAGTACCTTCACGTTCTGCAAGTGCTGGATGATTGCAACGGCAAAATTGCCGATTTTTGGACGTGGTATGCCTCACAAAAGGAAAGTTTTTTTGACGGTGGCCAGGGGCCAGTCAGACCGGGGGCTGCGGGCCGGCAGGGCGGTCACTGAACATTGCATGAGGCCCTGAACGACGCTATTATTTGACCTCAGAAAGCACATCAACACGGAGTAAGCACCATGAACACGGCAGTGAATTTAAACCCCCGCTACATCGTTCGAGTTCCCTACTACCAAAACGGCTGCTATCGAATTTTCGATACAGACAAAGCCGAATCCCTACCTCACCATTTTGCTAATTGCGCGAATGCTCTGCGCGAAGCCGCCGAATTGAATGTCACATCAACACGGAGTACATGAAATGCAATTGAAATTATCAAAAAACGAACGCGACTTGTTGCTTAATCTCTGCAAGGTATCAGCAGTTATGTATGGCTCGGAAAACGTGCAACGGACTGACGCGGAAACGTTGGCGCACGAAATTAAAGCGCGTCAGTATTCTCACCTTGCCGTAAAATTGGCAGGTGCGGCATGAGAAATTACGCAGAACAATTTGCAGAGTGCGCCACCATCGACGCGGTCAACACGCTATCAAAGGAAATGCAAGGCGAACGATCCGATGCCGCGAAGCAGCGGCGCAAGGAAATCGGCGCAGTGTTGGACGCGCCTTACCACGACGAGGCGAAGCGCTGGAAGCACGGCGACAAGGTTTATTTTGGCAAGTCTGATAATCGCTCTTATATGTCGTTCGGTGATCGTATCTTGGTCACGAAGGATTACGACATCAAGGCCGGGCAGTGGTGCAGGGTTTGGGAATATCAGGCGCGCAAAAAAGTCGCGTGGCTGTGTCAACCCGGCAAAGCGCTCAAATATGACAACATCATCAACCACGGTTTCAGCGTGCGCGATCTGCGGAAGGCAGAAGTTTCGCGAGTGGAAATCGACTTACGAATAAAAACACAGGAGTCTAATGCGTGAAAATTCTTGGAGACAGAAACTATGCGCTAATCGAAATCGGAGCAAAGGGCTGCGGCACTTATGAGCCGTGCGAAATTTTGCCCTTTTTCGAGGAACAGTTATACATCGACGAGGCAGAGGAAGTTACCGCGTTTTTGCAGTGGTGCCACGACAACGACAAAGCATTCGGCCACGGCAACTATGAGGAACGGTTCGCAGAGTTCAAAGCCGCGACCGCGCCGGATGCGGGAAAGGATTACGAGCCCGGCAGCGGCGAATACAACGACATGATGTTCGGCGATAGCCCGGACAGTTAACAGGAGTACACGAAATGAAATTATACGAGCACAGTTTTACCGTACAAGGAAAGGGCGACTTTCCGATTGATATGCTTCGCTACGATCAGTGTTATCCGGCCACTGGCGTCGACGCGGCGGCCATTGAAGCCACAAAAGACAGGTTTGCCGATGCGAAGTCGCGGCGGGAAGTCAGAGAGATTCGGTTGTGGAAGATTAGCCGCACAATGGTAGGGCCGACCAACGACAGGTGGGCCTCGTTTATGTGGAAGGTGATACAGGAAAATTTTGAACCACTGGCGAGTTGATAACTTGAGCGTCGTGACAGGGCGCTCTCTGGTATCTAATTCGATACTGAACAACAGGAGTATGAAATGTCACACATGATTGACATGAGCAACAACGAAGAAAACATGGCGTACGTTGGAGCGACGCCGTGGCACAAACTCGGCACGCAATTCGTCGGTAATGAAACGTTCGAGGAATGGCGAATTGCAGCCGGCTTTGCCTGGGAAGCACAAGCAAAAGAACTGAGTTACAAGGCGACCCATGCAGCCGGCCACGAGGTCGACGTCGTCCTGCCATCACACAAGGCGCTAATCCGGAGCGATTTGGAAACCGTGTTGAGTGTGGTGAGCAAGGACTACAAAATCGTGCAGCCGAAACAGGTGCTAGAGTTTTTCCGAGACATCGCGTTTGCCTCGGACGGCGCCTACACAATGGAAACCGCCGGATGCTTATTCGACGGCAGGAAAATATGGGCGCTGGCCAGGACGAAGAATCAAATCACAATAGGTGGGGTCGATATCATCAAGCCCTTTGTGTTATTTGGCACCTCGTTCGATTTGTCACAGTCAACTTACGCATCACACACGCTCGTCCGTGTCGTATGTCACAACACAATGTCGGCGTCGGTGGGTGCTGATGGCGAACGGGCCGATGTGAAAATCACGCACGCTCAAACGTATGATGAAAATGCAGTGAAATTCGCGCTCGGCTTGCTGGCTGAATCGGAGGAAACAACTCTCAAGCAATTTGCAGAAACGGCAGACCGATTGTCGCAGCGCGTAGTGGGCGACAAGGATATGTTCACATTTTTTGCTGACCTGTACGGCCCGAAAAAAGAGGAAGGCGAGACGGTCGAGGATTTGCGGATCGCTGATTTTACCAATTCGCAGAAACGCAACATCGACCAGCTTATCCTTTTGTTCAAAAAAGGGCCGGGATCGGATTTGCCAACTGCGGCTGGTACAACGTGGGGCCTTGTCAATGCGGTCACACATTTCGAGGATCACAGCCGGGGCAAAAGCGATGTCAAGCGCTTGCAGTCTTCGGCATTTGGCGCTGGTAAAAACCGCAAGAAACTCGCAGTGAGGAATGCGCTAGCGCTCGCAGCTTGAGCGAGTCACTTGATGCCCAGTCAGAGTGGGCATCGTGAGATTCACACGGGAGCAGTCATGCTTAGACTTACGAGAAACAAAGGCCAAAAAATAATTATCGTGCACGCCGAATCAGGCGAGAAAATCGTCATTGATGTGCTCGATATTTATCGCAATTGGCAAGTCGCGCTCGGCATAACTGCTGACAAAACCTTCCTGATTGATCGGGAGGAAATACACCTAGATAAAATGAGAGAGGCCGGACAATGACCCACGCCATGACCGAATACAAAGAGGCCCTGCAAGGGAAGTCACTCGCTAGCAAATGGAACCGAAGTCGAACCGATAAACAATTGAGCTACGCTGCACAGCGTAGTTTCGCATTGCAGTTGATCCAGGGAAGCGAAGGGCTGAGAAAATGCACACCGCAGTCGATACAGAATTGCTTTCTTGATATTGCCTACATCGGATTGACTCTGGCACCGTCGCAGTCGCTGGTGTACCTGATTCCATACGGAGACAAGGCCGCAGTCACAATCGGTTATCGCGGCCTTGAGCAGTTGGCATTCCGGACTGGCGTCGTGCTTGGCATACAGGCGGCATTGGTTTGTGCGAACGACCCCGTTTTTTCGGTCGGCACCGGCCCGAATGGTCGCTACGTCAGGCACGAAGAAGCGCGACTGGATCGGGGCGAAGTCACTCACGCATATTGCATGGCCGAGTTCGTCCGCAACGCTCGGCATGTCGAGGTCATGGACAAGGACGACCTCGAAGCCGTGGAGGAAGCCGCGACAAAAAGGAACAAGGCTGGCGGCGCTGTTTGGCGATCCCGGTTCCGTGGCGAAATGCAGAAAAAGGCAGTCATTCGTCGGGCATGGAAACACTGGCCGCAGGATACCGATGGCCGACTCGAACAGGCACAGGCCATTTTGGACATCTACGAGCCTTCGACATTCGAGGGCGAGGCAGTCCGGATCATTAGCGAACGCCAGGTCAATCAACTCACCGACCTTTGTTCGCAGACCGGCCTATCAACTGACACGGTTTGTCGCGCATTCGGCGTGGTGTCCCTGTCGTTGATTCCTGAGAAGAATTTTGACGAAGCGGTGCGAATGGTGGCTCCGGTATGAACAACCAGACCAGAAAGGAACTCGACAAAGCAGTCGCCGCGATTCAGGAAGGCGCGACCATGCTTGCTGATATCGCCGACAACGAATTGGAAAAATTAGCGAACCTTGGAAATTTGGAAGATTCACCACTTGGGCAAAAACTTGAGGAAAGCGCAGAACTTTTGCAAAGCGCCGCCGATGAAATCGATGGGGCCATTGTCGAATTGGAGGGCATTTAACATGAACTTTCACCATCACGGGCAAGTGGTCGAGGCGGCGAAGACCCTGCCAGAATTGAAAAGTATGCCGAGGGCGGAGTTCGTGCACTGGGTTTACGATAACGAAAAGATTTATTGCGCATTCCGAAAATTTGCCATCGAAGCGATCAACGAGCGAAGGATTCGCTTCTCTGCTTACATGATCCGAGAGCGAGTGCGGTGGTACACAAACATCGAGTATGGCGGTGACTTCAAGATCAGCAATAATGTGACCCCGTACATGTCGCGGTTGCTGGCGTTGGACATACCCATTCTCGACAAGATTTTCGCTCGGAAGGAAATCGACCTGTCGGAGTTTCCCGAATATTACCGTCAATCCGAGCTATTTGGCTAGTCATTAACGAGAGGTGAAAACATGAAGGCTTATAAATTGAAGCCGCTGACACGGCTATGGAAGCGATGGCATGACGGGCTATTTTTTGTCGCGATTGTTGTTGCTTGGTTGTTGCTTTTCTCATTGGTAA
>SDBT01004727.1_pt1 | contig 23042 bp, 6 predicted proteins | sample 2277101 | NCBI WGS metagenome assembly SDBT01 (sample SAMN10404973, study PRJNA504765) | marine sediment metagenome | isolation source: marine sediment core GS10_PC15, 103 cmbsf | place: Arctic Ocean: Southern Knipovich Ridge | collected 2010 | reverse complement strand
CGTCGTTCACCGGGTTCACTGTGATGGTTACTGTGGCGGTATCAGTTCCGCCATTGCCATCGCTGATGCTGTAAGTGAAGCTGTCATCGCCATTATAGTCAGCGTTTGGCGTGTAGGTAACATCGGTTCCGTTGTTCGCTACACTGCCGTATGTTCCCTGAGTGACGGAATCCACTGTGAGAGTATCTCCATCCACATCTGTGTCATCAATCAGAACATCAACGGTGACTGAAATATCCTCGTCAGTGGTGTCGCTATCATCATTAGCTACTGGCAGTCCATTCACTGTCAATGTGTGGAAGATGGTGTCTGTCGATCCATCATCATCCGTCACTGTCAGTGTAACTGCATAGGCTCCACCATCCATGAAGGTGTGTTCTGGACTCTGGTCAGTGGAATCAACCTGTATGTCATCGCTGTCATCGAAATCCCAACTCCAGCCTGCTATCGTATCTGGCGATGAGGTGGAAGCATCAGTAAAGCTAACTGGCGAACCCTCATTCTGCAGCTCTGGCGACCATGTAAACTCCGCTGTGGGACCCAGATCATTCACTGTCACAGTGTTTGGAATGCTCTCTGTTAAGCTGCCATCATACGTGGCTGTCAGTGTGACTGTGTAGATTCCATCATCCATGAAGGTGAAGGATGGATTCTGCTCAATGCTGCTGCCAAGACTGCCGAAATCCCAATTCCATCCCACTGCTGATATGGATTCGTCTGTGAACTGGATAGCTGATCCCTCGTCTGGCGGCTCTGGCGTCCAGCTAAACTGAGTGCCCAACATGCCAACAGCGGTGAAGGTGACCGGCGTGATAATACCTGCGGCGGCGGCATCTACCGCGTTATTGCCAGCCACGGTACCGAGTGTTAAGGTGGCCTCTGCCAGACCGTTAGCATCCGTTGTCGTTCCTGCCACATCAACGGATCCGCCGCCCACTGTAACCGTGAACGTCACCGGGACACCTTCAAAAAGATAGTCATTCTGATCCCTCACTTCCACCACAAATGCCTCTGGCAGTGGGGAGCCAGGCATTCCAGTCTGACCGTCACCGGAAACAATGGATATGGTGGTAGGAATACGGTCATCAAACACCACAGTGACGCCTCTGGCCTGGAGGGTAGGAATACTTACAGTTATTGCCTGGTAGCTCAAGGCGTTCATTCTCACGTTCACCATATCCCCTGTATCCAGTTCTATATTATCCACCAGCGGCTGCAGGCCAGTCACCTGATTGTTGTAGAGATATATCTCTCGCAGGTTGCCCAGTTCTGACAGCGCGCTCAGGTCGCTGATCTGGCCGATAGCCAGGTCTAATATTTCCACGCTCTCACAAAACTCCAGCCCGGTAAGATCTGTGATCCCTTTGTTGGAAATATCAAGGTTCTTGAGACTCGCCAGAGCTGTATCCGTGATGGGCTGCCCGGACAGGAGGCCTAACGCATCTCTGAGCGCCGCAGCCAGATTTGGGTCAGGGATGTTCATTACTATGCCGGGAAGCCCCAGATTGGTTATGAAGATGAGGTTACTGTCATCCAGATCGAATGGCTTCCTTGTCCCGAATGCCTCGTATACTGTAACATCTGCGCTGAACTTGTATACATTGCTGCCTATTATGGGTTTGCTATCCGTATAGTCCTTCATATCTGCGTCCGACGCGCCCCTGCTCAGACCAACGATCAGATTACTGTGAAGCCCACTGACTATATTGGGGATACCGTTATATCCGAAGATTATGCGACCGTCGGCCATCAACTGCGCCTGGAATGTGAAGGAAGCGGATAGGTCGGCGAACGATCCGACTTCTGACCAGGTGATCACTGCCCGGCCACGGAACTGGTTGAAAAACATACTTCCTGATGACCTAAGTGACAGATCACTCCAGAACGGAGCGATCCTGAAACCGGACGCGTTCACAAAATCCCTGGTCACATCCGGGCTGTAGGGCGTCTCTGAGTCAGCCTGGACGGTAATCACACCATTGGTGTTGACAGAGATCTCCCGGTAGTATACGCCGAAGTAAGGGAAGCTGAAGTCCAGAGGGATGAGTTGCTCCCCATCATCCACCCCGGTAAGTTGGGTCAACTCGCTTCCGAAGTCAGATTCCCAGATGGCTGGCGCTGCGTATGCGGAGAAAGCCATCATGCCGAAAGCAAACAAGCCAACGCCGAGAACAAGAGCGAAAACCAGTCGTTTTGTCATTTTCCTATCTCCTTATCAGAGAGTGGAGTTCCGCAGGAAGAAAACTGCTCATCCTGCGGAACGGTATCCCTTGCTACTTCAGGATGACTAGCTTTCGCGTTGCGCTAAAATTCCTGCCAGCGCGCAGCACGTAGAAATATATTCCAGTGGCCACACTCTCTCCATACTCATTGCGCCCGTCCCAGTGGGCGGATTTCTCCTGGCTCACGTATCGGCCTCGTCTCTGGATACCAAGCTCCAGACTTCGCACCAACTGCCCACTTACAGAATATATGTCAAGTGACACAGCCGCGTCCTCTGCCAACTCGTATGGTATCCAGGTCTCAGGGTTGAACGGGTTCGGGTAGTTTTGCAGCAGCGCGGTTCTCTTGATTATCGGCAGTACGGATACAGTGAAGAGATCGCTGGGCAGTTCCACTCCGGTGAGGAAGCGCACAGATACCTGATAGGTATAGGTCTCTTCCTCCACCACATCCGTATCTATAAACTCATAGACACCAGGTTTGAGGCTGAATATGGTGGGTTGCTGGTCATCCGGCGTTCGCCGGGAGATGGAATAGCCGGCGATGAATGGGTTATCCGCAGCCTTCCAGTTGATCTTCACCTGCGCCTCGCCAGCGACAACCTGCACAGCTTCCGGCGGCGACATGGAGTATCGCTGGACGCGTACCTCAAAGGGGATATTGGTGATGCGACCTGCCTCAGCAATGGGGATAGACTGCACCTTCCTCATGTCCATCCAGTCACTGGATTCATCGCTATCCTTTCGGCGGATGAAGAACATAGTATCCACCGGCAAGCCTCCTGTGTTCCACGAGAGTTCCATCTCCGCTCTCAGCCTGTCGCTGAAGACGGTGAACTCCCACATCCGTGTTTCGCCCGCTTCCAGCGGAGGCTGGTAGTCGGTGTTATATAGCCCGGGACCATCCGCCCATTCTGTGTGGTTGAAGTAGGCCGCTACAGTCTGACCCAGAGTTGGCGGCTCGGCAGTGTCGTAGATGTCTTTGCCCACGTCCGCCAGCGGGTGCGTTCCCATTTCGGTGATGACGTCCGACGCGAAGGCCGACCTAAGTGCCAGCCGGAGAGCGAAACTGTTCTTCGCGACAGGAGCAGGCGGAGCCTTAGGCGGGAGGTAAGGTGGTTCGTATTCGTCTGGATTATGCCCGGCTGGGACTGGTATGGTGAGAACCAAGCCATCCTCGTTGGTCTTCAGCCAGTATCCCGCCCAGGGCTTTAGAACGCCATTCACATCCACCGCCTGGTAGAAATCCGACCGCTGATTAACTTCTATATCCGCTCCGTGATACTCAACATCGTAGGCGTTTTCCCCGTCCCAGACTATCCAGACTGAACTGGCGATGATCATCTCCACAGATGGCGACGTCAGTAGCAGACCGTTGCTGCTGAAGGCGTCGGTCAGTTCCTGCGGCATTGTTGGTGGTGAACCATTCAGCTCCCCGATGACCAGCGCGATAACCACTGGAGTGAACTTAAAGAACGCCTGATCGCCAGTCAGCCAGGAATAGAGTGTACCATCAGCTTCATTGCTGAGTCCTGGGAAAGCGTTTCCGTCCACCAGAAGACTACTCACCGGGACATCCGTGGTAAAGGGATTCCCGATAGGATGCCAGCCAGCGTCCTGAAGCGTGGTTGTGACGTTGTTGAGGTTGGCCGTTCCTCCCACGTCCACATCCGCTGACAGCTCTTCCATCTGGGTGAAGTAGGACCGACCGACTACCAACCCGAAGTCCCGGTCAAGATCCAGTGGATAGACGTGATAGCCGCCCACCGCCGTGTCATAATCATACAGCTTCAGGGAGTCGAAATCATCCCCTAGATTCACATAGGGGTTAGCTACCTGTGGCGTAATGGGTATGGAGAAGAACACCCATCCAGACGTCCCCCGCTGGAGTTCGGTAGCCACAATATCCGCCGCCTTCCGCACATCCAGCCGGAAGTATCGCGAGTCCTCATCTACGTCAGGCGTGTAGGTGAGAGCCACCATATCCGTAAACTCGCCAGTCAGTGGATCAAGAACTCCAATTTGTCCAGTCAGTGGATCAAGAACTCCCAGCTCTGGGTTTAGTGAAACAACCCGCCTGACCGTCGATTCATCTGCCTCGAACTCCACCAGTTGGATAAACTGGTAATCCCGCCCCACTTGCGTTAATCCAATGGAGGGACGCCACTTTATGGTCACCTGCGATGGGTTGGCGCTCATAAGGCTATGATCCACCACAATGAACCAGTGGTGCGAGACACGTCCGTCAGCCGGACGGATGTCCCGGTCATATTCGCTCACGTCGTCATGTAAGAAACTCATCCGAATCTGTGAGATCAGCGAGTCCATAGCGGCAGCGTCCTTCTCATCTTCCCCATCCTCAGCCTGAGTTTCCACGCCGGCTATATTGTTCCCATCCCGCAGTATTTCGCCACCTGTAGTAGTAGTTTCCGCGGCCAGGGTGATGCGCCACGTCTCCTCAAAGAGGGAATCAATGGTGCGGAATGTCCAGCTAAACTCATTATCCAGCGGATTCCCCGCCAGATCGTGGACACCAGCTTCGGTGACGGCTCCTTCTGCATTCAACGTGTCTGTTTTTATGGTCACCTTGTAGAAACCATTTGGATCCAACGGTGTGACCGGCACAAAGATGGCTTTCCGCAGCGTTGGGCTGTAAGAAACGAAGCCCGACACCTTCATGCTATCATTCAGCAGGTCAACCACGTAGAACGTCCGATCGCTGAAGTCATCCGCGTTCATATCGTCGGTGAAGGTGGTCGAGAGCTCGCCGCGATAGATGCGGTCGCTTTCAGTATCCTGATAGAACGGCACTGTCGTCAGCACCGTCGGCTCGCTGTCGTCAACGCGGAAGGTGATGACCGGCGCATCAAGGTCCACATTGGGCATCGCCGTTTGCGTCAACCCGTCCGTACTCAGGCGTGTGGCTGCGTCTTGTGACACAGCGCGAAGCTGGTATTCCCCAACGCCTAGACTGGAGATGTCTGAGGCAGCCCAGTCGAAGGTAAACTCCCTGCGCTGCGGGTCACGGTTGGTGTGTGTAACGATGGTGACGTTGGCGTTGGCTTCACCATCTTCCCAGACCATGCCGGAGAGATTCTGCCACGGTGCGTAGACGCTATCGGGCCGTTTGTTGCGTATCTGTATCTGCACCTGGACGGCATCCTCATCATCGCAGAACGCCTCAACCTCGAAGCCTTCGGTAGTAAACAACGTGGGACTGATGCGCTGCCCGTCGTATGGCGCCGTCATCGTCGCGCTTGGGGCGCGCAGGTCGGCGAAGCGCGGTCGCAGCATCTTGTTGACGGCAATTTGGTAGTCCTTGATGGACTCCGACTGGACCATGATGGGATATTCCCATTCCTCCGTGTTGTCCCAATCCCGCTCTGGGGGATAGACAGAGACTATGACGTTGGCGCTCGCGACCCCGATGCCATCCTTGGGTTCCACACCACTGATCAGGTCGGTTCCCGAGAAGCCTTTGAAGAGTTCAAACGTGTAACGAGGTTCGTCGCTGCCATTGAACTGGACGGTTGCGCTCTTGGGGTTGCCCATGGGTTTGTCATAGAACATGAAGTCGTGGCCAGACCCCTCCTTGACGCCCACGCCGATGGAAGTCATTTTGAACTGGTAGTGGGCTCCGTCGCGGTAGTCAAAGGGACCGTTATCCTCGCTGGAGATTAACTCCATCTGCACATCGATACCCTTGACCGTTCCCTGTTCCCAGGGCCATGAGGTGACGCTGCCCGGGTCGTTGAAGAAAATAGGGGTTCCCCAGGGACCTTTGTAGACGTAGACGGCATACGAATCCCATACGTCCCCGTCTGCCAGCACGAAGCCCACGGTCTGTTCTGATTCAGTGCCGCTCTCGCGCGTCTTGTCCAGAATCTGTGCGGAGCCAATGGTAGCTTGGGAACCTGAACCCAGTTTAAATGTTATACCGGTACCAAGGAGCGAGAACCCACTTGTTGCTCTAGCTTCATGATCGAACCAGGACTCGCTGCCGAGATAGATTTCGCTGGAGTACTCCACAATGTTGCTTTCGCGGATCGTGCGCGAATACTCGAAGCTGGAGCCGCCGGTGAAGAGCAGCAATTCGCCCACGTCATTGTCCTCGTCATCGAAGTCGTCACCGAACTCGTCTTCCAGGAATGTCTGGAGGGCATCACGACCAGAATTGCCTGCACCCTCGATATGGTCCCGTCGCCACACGTACGCAGGGTTCTTTTCCAACAGGTTCTTCCAGATGGTGCGTGCGTTGATCAAACTTTTGAGTTCGTCGTTGTCGGTCACGTCTGGATCGGTCACACCGGTGTCGATGCCGTTGTCGGAGAGCGTCGCATCCAGTTCTGAAATGATGCGCTCGATATCGGTGACCGTATAGACATATTGGTTGGTGACCTCCATGATATCGTAGGTAAAGATGAGCGCCGTGTATGGCGCCCAGCTTCCGTCCGTCTGCTGTTCGATGCCGAGTCGGTATTTGGTCTGGAGTCCCAGCGTCCAGCCTTCACCGTAGTAGATGTCTCCTTTGCCGGGCCCCATCTTGTCGGGCATGTCATCGATCTCATCTTCGATGGGTGTGCGCAAGGTTCGGTTGGGGCTTACCTCGTATTGGATATACTCCTTCGTGTCAAAAAGCCCACTCGTTGCCCCCAGTTTTGCGATCTGGAACACATAGCCAACGCTACCTGTGGCAACAACCACGCTGCCGATCACTGCTTCGCCCAAAGCAGCCAAGGAGAAATGCGTTACGGCACTGTCCGGGTCTTGATACCCGAGCAACCCCTGCTTGCCGAGATCCTTGTCGTCTCCCACAATCTGATTAGGCTTCTGCGTATCAGCGGTACCGGAGTCGTGCGGTTCGCCAATGAGCCTTGAATCACTCCAGGGCGAGGGGTAGACGGGGATCTTTCTTCCAGACTTGGTCCTTACTGTGACACCCCCGAGTAGGCCCTTGACGGTCATGGAATCCTCAAGATACGAGTAGCTGCCATCGCCACCCGGGTCGTGGAGCACCAGGTAGTTGACACTCGGAATGGAAACGAACTCGGAAACACTGCCTTCGGGTTGGTCTCCCAGCACTATGACATCCAATTGGGTGAGGTCGCTGGTTTCGTAGCCGTCTTTACTTGCCCTGAAGGTGATGGTCTTGGGCAATACCTTCGGCACTTTCACCAGCGGGTTGGTGGGGTCATTGGGATCGCTATCATACTCCACATAGGTTTCGGGATTGCTCTCATCAACTACGGTTGCATTGGGGATGCCTGCGACCACGGTGTACAGCCCCACAAAGTCGTTGTTCAGTCCTGTGGTACCCGTGTTATAGGCGGTACCGTCCGCCCCGGTGTAGGTCATTGTCGGCGCCGGGGCGGTGGTGATCTGACTGATGTTATCGGTCACTTCCAGCGTAAAATCGGCGACGTTGTTACCATTGGCCGTGGCCGTGATGGTATAGGTGTGTTCCTGTTGCTGTGGCGCGTAATAGAACATGTAGCCTTCGAGGTTCAGATCCGTCAGACCAATGTCCGCGAGGAATTCGTCGAATTCGTCGCCGGTCACCCCAAGGAGTGTCGGCGCCTCACTGACGGAAATTACGATCTGGACCGGCACTACCATGGTAACGCTACCATCGCCACCCGTGACATCCACCTCGGCGACTTTCTGACTACTATCTCCCTTGACGATGGCCTCGGGTACATTTGGCAGTTCCACAGTGTATTTGCCAGGTGGCACGGTGGTTGTGAAAACCGTCCTCCCGGTGCTGTCAACGGAGACGTCGTCATCATCTGCCCCGTTGGTACCCGTAACCGATACATGGATCGGGTTGCCGTCCTTGTTGGTTAGAATGGGGAAGCCACCCGAGTCTTCCACGATGACCGTAATATCCCGGGTCGTATAGTCGACAAAGTCAACGTCGGTGCGGGCGCTCTCGATGGTTACCAGTTGAGTGGCAGAATCATAGCCGGGTACCGAGCCGATAGTCTCCCCCTCGGATGACTGGGTTCCCGCAAGCCGGACCTCGTGACCCTCAAGCCTTGCCTTGAACAGGTACTGGCCTGCGAAGAGCGGCATGCTGTAGTTCTGGCTCTTGGCATCCAGCGATTTGGTCGAGTCGAGTGCGTCAATAGCGCTTGCGTTACCTACCGGCTGAGCGGAGACTTCGACGTTTTCCACAGCTACCTTCTGCCCGTACTTGAGGATGCTGTAGTAGATCTGCCCTCCCACCGGGAAGACGCTCAGGTCGGTGTAGTCAATGGCACGCTGGTTCGGCGCGTCCAGGCTAATCTCGGTGACATGTATGTTCGCCTCGAACACGTGGATGGTGGTGCCATCCTGCTCAACCTTGCTCGCGATCAACGTGTAGCTTCCCAGCGGTAGATTGGGGAAAGTGTAATTCCCTTCCATGTCTGTGGTGGTCTCCAGGCCGCCATTGCTCGTGGTCATGATGTTTGTATGGTTCAACGCGACCAGGTTAAGCGCACTGACATCCACGTGAGACGAAGTCAGTATGATGGTCACGCTTTCGACTGGAGTGCGCAGATCCGCCGCTTTGACCTTGCCATTGATATCGCCATCAATCACTGTCACGGTGGTCTCCGCCCAAGGACTCCACTTGAGGAACTCGGACTGGACACGCAAAGAGACAATGTAGTTTCCGGCTTCCGTCAACTCCACGACCGGATTATAGGTACCATCCCCGGCGAGGCTAATTATATTATGAGGAACCCACGTCATATTCCGAACACGGTGGATGTTGTTGCTGCCTCCTGTTCTGGCGCCAAATCCGAAGCGGTTACCTGACATGCGACTGTAGTAGTTGGCGCTATCATCGTAGGAGAGTTTCAGGGTATCATCAAGGTAAATATCGAAGACGCCCTTATCGAACTCAACCTTGAATGTACGCCACTGGCTGTTATCCATGTCAGCTTCACTGACGTCGCTGAGGAGGGTCCCGGCATAATTGAGCTTAATTGCGTCTGTCCATTCATTATAAGAAATCGCATAGCCTCCAGCGCCGCCTCCTCCGGTGGGTGTATTGGTATTCCACAGGTAGACGAAGAACTCATCTGCACCGGTGCCATCCCCGGACCAGAATTCGCCTTCGACGGTGAAGTCATCACCAAGGGGCAAGTCAGTGTATTCATATTGGCCTCTGCTGTTACTTACGGCAGAGGTCAACTCAACGTAGTCCTGGTCAATGAATGCGTCGTTCTCGAGTGTGCCATCCACATCGAGTTGAACACCCCAGTCCCAGTCCGCAATCACACCGATGTCCGTGTCCTCTTCGACATCGGGCAAGTTCCCAGCCAACTGAATGGGTGAAAAGTTACCCCCAGCAATGCCGCCGCGATAGGGTCCACCTGGCTCTGCCGTAGGCGTGGCCGAATCCAGTGTGACGGTGGTGGAGTGACTCGCGTCGAATGGCAGCCCTTCCGTCGTGGTCACCGTCACCGACAATTCGGCGATGACCGTCTCAGCGCCGCTGGCGCCGACGACGGCTCCCCAGTTATGGCTGACCTCTGGCTCGCTTGACGGCGTCAAGTCTGTCAGACTTGAGCTGCTTGGGGTGTCCTGTACGGACCATAGGTAGCTGAACGTTGCGCCTGGGTAGAGCCCCTCATCGAACGTGCCGATGAGTGTGACCAAGGTGTTCGGTTTCCCGACGAACGGCCCATCCGAACTGAGAATCAATGCGGGGTACACCTTCAGAGGGAAAGTCTGCGAGTCGCTCTCGATACCGTGATTGGTGAACGCCTGAGCCTTGATGATGCCCTCCAGGTTTTGCGTATCCCAGGTATAAGTTGCCGTGCTTCCCGCGGTCTGCTCCACAAGCGTATTACCTGTTTGATCCGTCCAGAGGTATCGGCTGGCGTAGTGACCTGCGGAGTCGTCGTAGTCAAAGGTGTTGAAATAGACCAAGCCGTTTTCGCGTCCGGTGAGCGCGCCGCCTGGCTGGTTAAGCGCCAAAATTTCCGGCCCCGTCAGCGCACGGCTGAAGATGCCAAAGTCGTCTATCTGTCCAGTAAAGTGCTTATCATCGTGCGCCTCACCGATCCAGACATTCCTGTTTCCAGTGTCAATCTTTTTTGGGTCCGAGCTACTGGTTCCCTCCAAAATACCATCAACGTAAAGGAGAACATCGGTGACGTTCGGTGTAGCCATATCGGGAAGCACGGCGGCGACATGATGCCACACACCGTCTTTGACGGGGGTTGTGCCCACGATGTGGCCATTGTTGACTCCGATTCGTAGCGCCCCTACCGTTCCATCATCGTGCTGGACGCGAAAAACCCACTTTTCTCCTGCGTTATTTTTTCCCCACGAAGCAATGGTACCGTTACTTGAGGTTTTAATCCAGGCCACAACGGTTCTGGGAGAAGTACCAGTTACGCCCTTATAATCTGTGACAACCACTGTATCCCCACTATTCCCATCGAAATTACCGGCGCCCGTGCCGACCTTGCTAACCGTCGTCAAAGCAGTAATGCCGGTGCTCAATGTCGGTACCAAGTCGCTGGTCGCCTCCAATGTCATGGGCTTGTTCACAAGTCCGACGTAGGTGTCGGTGAACCAACTGGAACCGATGACGCTGCTCCCGCTCGGGGGGCTTAATGACACGACCGGCAACGCCCACACCTCAAACGGGATGGCGACAGGTTCGGTTGCGACGCTGATGTCCGAATAGTCCGTATTGGCATCCATCATCCGTCCGTAAGCTATCAGGGCGCCAGGAGTTGCAAAGCTCTGCTTCCATTGCGTATCGGTACTAGACGCGCTCCATGCGGTCGGATTGGCAAGGTTTCCCGACGGTTGCACCTGCCATTGGTAGTTGTATCCTCCGATGATCGCTTCCGGGAAGCTGGGATCTCCAGATTCAATCTCAAAGGTGATCTCCTCATTGACAGCCACGTTCACTTTGCCGTTGGACCCCAACGCCGGGCCGACTTGAGTAACTGTGGGGGTATCATAAACCGTCGCGTCGAAGAAGATTCTTTTTATACCATCGCCTTCAGTGTCACTGGTTTCAATTAGGAACGAGCGGTCGTCTTGGGCTGGGAAAGAATTACTAAGAATGTCCGTTGAGGTTGGATTAAGCCAGAACGTAAAGGTGACACTATCGCCGGAACTGAGTTCGCCGGAAAGTGAGCCGGAACTTGACGAAATCGTGGCATAGCTCGGCACGGTAGCAGGATCAATCTCCCAGTACAGCGTCGTACCAGATAGACTCTTACCATCGCTGCGAGTGGTACCGTTCTCGAGTTTGACGATTTGGGTTCTCCTGGAGTTGTAATTCTCTGCGCCGTCTCTATCCGCCAGATAGAGATTACCGAAAAATAGGGTCGTAGGACCCACGATCGCATCTGGACTAAAGAACCTTATCGAAGAGACTTCATTCCTGATCGCGTTCCTTATTCTATCGTCATGCTCTGTGAACGTTTCCGAGCTATCTGTCCAATCCGTGTCTTTATACAGGATGACTTTCGCGCCGCCAAAGACCTCTATTGAAGAGATGCTGTTATTCCACCCAGAAGCCCAGGTAACGCCGATATTCTTAGTATCCACATCCACTCTGTGGTCACCGCCGCTCCAATTCTGGTCTTTGTATACAATTGCATATGCTTGGTCTATTTCCGCCACTGCGTTTGTGAAGCCAGATAGAAGGGAAATGGTAAGCGTCACCAACAGGAAAATTATGGTCGTATTTCGTCTCATTTTGATCTCCTTTTGCCATCCGAAACGCCGTATTGAACGCAATACAAATCACTGATTGAATCCCACGAATGAATCGGAGGCTTTTCTTGTAGATTGTTTGATACCTTGAATACTTGATCTGCTATCACTCAAACATCAATGGGCTGGTTCCCATCATGGTTAATTGTCTAATATCATTTCCATTTTATTACTGTGCATTGCTGGTGAACTCAGCCCCTCTTGATCACCCCCATCCTAACCTTCCCCCGTCAAGGTGGAAGGAACTAAGGATTCTCCCGAACACTATTTTCTTAATGATAGATGGATACTTCCATCGAGGTCAAAATCCCTTCACCCTTGACGGGGGAAGGTTAGGATGGGGGTGATCAAGAAAACCGTTGTTGAGCCTAAAAAGCAATGCACAATGATATTATAGAATTGGTATAAATATCTATAATAGCAGGTGGTCGGGTGCATTTCAGGGAATATATTACTCTCACCAGAGTTCCTTATTGATCCGACCAGGCCGCTACTATACGAATTGCTATAGCAGCAAAAAGAGCAAGTTGTGTGCCAAATATTGCATGAATCGATCTGGAGGTAAATGGCCGGCGGAAAAGTGGGACAGTATGCGCCGAAGGCAGACGTCAACGGCGTTGAGAAGAGGAAGAATTGTCAGGCGATGTAGAATTTTTCAGTGAAAGTGCCGCAAATGGGATCGCGACCTATGGGAAAGAACACTCTATGAACATCCTATGGACGTCCATAGAGTGTTCATAATTACGACTTTTTCCACTTACGGGCGAAGCTTTTGAGTAGAACATGGCACTGACTTAAGGGGAAATATTGCAGAAATCCCTTCAGAAACGCCACAATTTTATGCCTCAAAATGCAACATTAGCCAGCAATCAGCTTAAGCGAACGCCGGTTGAGTAGGAACGAAGTGACGTATCGAAAACCAGAGAGCAACCAACGTTAAATACTATCTGTGAGGCAATGAAACTCAAAACTGAAAACCAAAAACTGAAAACTGCATTTTTATTTCCCCAAATGCAGACGTTACCTCGATATATATATTGGAGATGTTTTCTTACATAATAATACTGAAATTCCGAGCCACAAGATTCCATCTTAGCCAAGACTCATAGACTCATAGACTCATAGACCCAAAAAGTAAAAATCGTTAAACTTTATTAAACTTTCATTCAACCACCAAATCTAAACTCAGTCACCATCAGTGTTTACGGCTTCCGGGAAAAGTTGACTCTTCAGAATCAGGTGTAGAAATGAGGCATTATTACCACAAATTAGCCCCGGATTAGCCCAAAATCAGCCCAAAATGGGCGAAAAGTTTAACGGCGCTATATTTGCTTTCCCCTTAAGTCAGCGCCTCAAACGGTACTGAGACCATCGCTGCTTGCCTTCCTGCACAAGCACTCCATATTTCAGCATCTTCTGAAGCAGATGGGTCGCACGGCGCTTGTCAACTCCCAGAAGTTCGCGGCACTGGGTATTATTTATGCTGCCGCGAGCGCGAATATACATCAGGATATTTTCATCATCCATCGTCTGCGCGCGTTCCAGCACAAGCTGTTCAGCGGACGAAAGCGACTCGTTTGCCTGTGTAAAAGGCTTACTAACGTCAAGCAGATACAGGTGTTCAGGCCCAATGACTCCACCGCGACTCAGGATCAGGGCGTGCTCAATGATGTTCTTCAATTCCCGCACGTTACCAGGAAAATGGTAATCCATCAAAGCCTCAAGCGCCTCCGAACTCAGGACAGCATTCTCCCTCCCCATCTCCTGGGAGAGCATCTTGAGAAAATGGTTGGTGAGAACTGAAATGTCTTCCCTGCGCGCCCGTAAAGGCGGAACGGATATGATGAATCGCGCCAGTCTGAAGTAGAGGTCTTCCCGAAACTCGCCTGCCTGGATTCTTGCCTGAAGATTCGCGTTTGTTGCCGCCAGAATGCCCACGTCAGCGTGCCGCTCTTTCGCCGCGCCAACAGGGGTGAATATCCCATCTTCCAGCACGCGCAGGAGTTTTGCCTGCACGTCAAGGGACATATCGCATATTTCATCCAGGAAGAGCGTGCCGCCAGAGGCTCTCTCAAAATGGCCTTTGCGGTCCTGTATTGCTCCGGTAAAGGCCCCACGAACGTGCCCGAACAGCGTAGCCTCCACCAACTCTCCGGGTATAGCCGAACAGTTAATTGGGATAAACCGTCCTTTTGATCGCTTGCCTCCGAAATGGATTGCCCGGGCGATTAACTCTTTCCCTGTGCCGCTTTCTCCCATGATCAGGACGCTGGTTGCGCCTATGGTGTGGAGTTGGCGTACCTTCTCCATGATCTCGGCGATGCTTGCGCTCTGCCCGACCAAACCTTGGATCCCCCACCGTTCGGCTTCCTGCTCCGAAATAAGCGTAAGTTCCTCCGAGACGCTCTGAAATGCTTTTTCAGCCTCGTCGCGCTTCTGTTCCGCCTGTTTGCGCTGCGCAATCTCCTGGCGAAGCTGCGCGTTTACCTGCTCAAGATGGTCTCTCTCAACAGTAAGCTCTCTGGTCAATCGGCTGACCTTCAGGTGGTTTTGGACGCGAACCAGGACCTCTTCAGAAACAAACGGCTTGGTGATATAGTCAACGCCGCCTATCCGGAAGCCCTCAACAACGCTTGCCGTTTCCTCTTTTGCGGTTACAAAAATCACTGGTATATCCTGGGTTTGGGCGTCACCCTTTAATAAGCGGCAGACCTCGAAGCCGTCGATCCCCGGCATCACTATATCCAGGAGGATCAGGTCCGGCAGGGCGCGAGAAACCAGCTTCAGGGCAATTTCACCATTGGGCGCGGAAAGGACAATATAATCATGTGACTCGAGGATCTTGCGGAGAATGTCCAGATTGGCTGGCTGGTCATCAACAATAAGGATTGTGGTATTCTCATCCATGGTCAGTCTTCTCCAGAATCTCCAGGATAGCATCCATATCATAGTTGCCAGCAAACCCACGCAGGCTCTGCGCCAAATGGTTAGCGTCCGGGGACAGTGACGCCATTTCATCCAGGCACTTATTGACCGCAGACACGTTATAAAGTTCTGCCGACTCTACGAGACGCTGATGGAGTTCCGCTGGTAGAGAAACATCCGAAACCTCAAAATCTGCTATATCATCCCCATATTCATGGGCGTACTCATACTCAATATGCAAGATCTCTGCCAAACAGTCATAGATATAGTGAGCGCGAGCCGGCTTGGAGATGAAAGCGTCAAACCCATCTGACAGATACCTCTCCTTCTGATGAGTAAGCGTCGAGGCGGAGATGGCCACGATTTTTAGCCTATCCCTACCGAACTCCTCCCAGATCCGCCGCGCCGCTTCCAGACCACCCATCACCGGCATACGCATATCCATAAAAACTATGTCAGGCATTTCGTCGCGAACTCGCTCAATTGCTTTCTGACCATCCTCCGCAAGCTGTACCTCAACGCCGACGTCAGAGAGGAGTCTTTCCAGGACATCCCGATTCCTGGCCACGTCATCCACCACCAGAGCTTTGACGCGATAGCCTTCCGCCAGATGGACAACTTCTTGCTTCACAGTGGTTTCTTCCGGTTGCTTTTCCACTTGCCCAAGTGGCAGCGTGAAGAAGAAGCGCGAGCCTTTACCCAATTCCGACTCAAAGGAAAGCGTTCCGCCCATTAACTCCACCCGTTTCTGTGTAATCGCCAGGCCAAGTCCTGTTCCCTCTGTTCCTGCGCTGGCGCTGCCCCGCTGGAACGGCTCCATAATCCTGGGCTGCTCTTCTTCTGATATGCCTATACCTGTGTCAATGACGTGAAAGGTGAAGCCCCTTTCAGTTGGGAATTGTTCTGTTGATTCCTGGATTCTCAAGGTGACAGAGCCTTCCTCAGTGAATTTGACGGCGTTGGAAAGCAGGTTGATCAGGGATTGCCGCAGCTTGTTTTCATCGCCATGAACCCAGATTCTTCTGTCGGCATCCCTGTCAGCCAGTTCCCACTGTGTACTCCACAGAAGCCCCTCCTGCTGGCAGCGCAGGGCAAACATAGCGCCCAGCTCTTTGATCAGAGAGTTGAGATCGAAATCAGCGTTCTGTAGCTCCATACGTCCCGCCTCGATGCGGCTTAGATCCAGAACTTCGTTGATGAGTTCCAGAAGGTGTTCTCCGCTGTCTGCTATGGTTTCCACTGAGCTTCGATGTTCCGGTGAGAGGTCTTGAGCGCGGCGCAGGATTTCAGAGTAACCCAATATGGCGTTCATGGGAGTGCGAATCTCGTGACTCATGTTGGCCAGAAAGACGCTCTTGGCGCGATTGGCCATCTCGGCGGCTTCTTTGGCTTCCTGTAGCTCCATATTTCTCGCCTGGAGATCCTTATAGGCCTCCGCCAGCTCCTCACGAGTTCGCTGTAATTCCTCCGAAAGCGGAACAACCGTGAAAGTGACACTGGCCGGTTGAGAGTAATTGAGATCCCGGTCAATTGCTTTAACCTGGAAAGTATATCTTCCCGCTTCCTGCGGCGTCCAGTCGTAACGCCTCTCCTTCGTCAGAGAACTCCTGACCGTCTCTCCATCTTCCCTTTGGATACTCAATTGATACTGACGTTTTTGTGGGTGGGTCTTAAAATCCAACTCCTGATAAGAAATGCTAATGTGTTGTCTCGCGGTGATATTTGGAATGTTACCAAAGTCCGTGTATTCCCTATCATCAAGCTCAACTTTGCGGATACGAATACCCGGTGGTGTGGCGTCTCTGCGGTAGCGCGTTAAGCCACCATCGGAGGTACCAATCCACAAAAAACCGGATGAGTCTTCCTCGATAGAAGAAACAGAATTCCCGGCCATTCCATCCCGTGTATCAATTATTGTCAACGCGGCGCCATCGTATCCAAGGATACCGTGCGCATCTGTTCCGAACCACGTTATCCCATCCGCTGTCCGGTAGATCGCCCGGATGGCAGGGCTTGGGAGTCGAAGTTCGGGCGTCTGCAATACGAACTGGTGTCCATCGCGCGAGTAAGTGCCATGGTCTGTAATGTGGGTAACCCCCGCCCGGTCATACCGGTAGACGCCACCTAAACCACCAAACCAGAGTATGCCCTGGGTATCAATATGAATAGCCCGGACATCCGGGGGAATATCCCATTCCTCTGTTTCATGCGTGAATGCTTTGCCATCGTACCGACACAGCCCCCCATCTGTCCCAATCCACATGACATCATCAGCGTCTCTCTCGATTGCCCAGACTATGTCATTGGGTAAACCGTCGGCAACAGTGAAAGTGGTAAGGACACCGGTATCTGGCTCGTATTTTGTGATCCCACCCCCTCGGCGACCATTCCCAAACCAGATGGCGCCAGTTGCATCGTCCTGAAGCGTCCACGTCCATTCACTAGAGATCACTTGCTCAAACCCCTCGCCATCGTATCTGATAAGCCCGATTTGCGCGCCAAACCACAGCGCGCCATCCCAGGTCTGACAAATCTTCCGAACGTGTAGAATTGGTGTCATTGTCTGGAATTTCTCACCGTCAAACTTCAGGATACCATCCTCTTCTGTCCCAACCCACATCTCTCTATCAGGTGTCAGATGGATGCCAGCAACCCCGACAAGGGCGTCTTCTCTTCTGGGTAATCCATCCCTGGTGGTGAAGTTAACCATCCCCTGTCTATGGAAGCGCGAAACCCCATTAACGGTGCCAATCCACAAAGCATCATCCTCACCATAGTAGAGCGAATGGATTATATCGTGTACCAATCCGTCATGCGTTGTGAAGTTGACAAACCCCTTTCCATTGTATGCCGAAAGCCCTGACTTTGTACCGAACCATACTGTACCATCGCTGCTCTGGCGGATGGCGGTTACTGTGTTTCCTACTAATCCATCCTCGGTGGTGAAATTGGTGAAACTTTCCCCATCATATCGGGAAACGCCTTCCTCCGTTCCGAACCATATCCCCCCCTGGTTATCAAGCAGGATAGCATTGACCCAGTTATTGACTAACCCATCTCTGGTGGTAAAGTTGATGAAACTCTCCCCGTCATATCTGGAAACCCCACCGTAAGTGCCAAACCACATCACCCCCTGGTCATCAAGCGCCATGCCCTTGACACTGTTGTTGACTAATCCATCCTCGGTGGTGAAAGTGGTGAAACTCTCCCCATCATATCGGGAAACTCCACCCTCCGTTCCGAACCAGATCACCCCCTGGTTATCAAGCAGGATGGCATTGACCCAGTTACTGACTAATCCATCTTTGGTGGTGAAGTTGGCAAAACTCTCCCCGTCGTATCTAGAAACGCCACCTTCAGTGCCAAACCACACCACGCCATGAGAGGATGTTTCTATTGCTCGAACTCCATCTTTCATCGCAAAAGTCTCAAATTCGGCGCCATCGAACCGGCAGCTCCCTCCATTTTGTGTGCCAAACCACATCCTACCGTCCGGCGTTTGAGATATGCAACTGACCCGTTGAGCTGGAAGCCCGTCAAAAACCCCATAGCTTTTCCACGTCCCCTTTTTGAATGAGGCAAAGCGAAAATCCACACCGCCAATGGATTCGCCGCCGGATACCTGCAAGGGGATAGGTTGGCGTTTTTCCCCATCAATCGACTCGCCATAGTAGATAAATCCAGACGGAGTCTGGCATCTTACAAGATATGCTCCGGGAAAAAGATTGACAAACTGGTATCTTCCCTCTTCATTGCTCAAAACCGTTGCAGCGACGTTGGAATTGAGGCGTTCTTCCTGCGCCATATCAATAGTTGATAGTTGATCCCCAATTTCCACCGCTTCCACAGGGAGGGCAACGTGTGGGGTTGTTTCGTCAAGCATCCGAACCGTTCCAGCAATGGAAACCGCATCCCTGAGAGTCAAGTCCAACTGATGAAGCCCCTCTGGACGTAGAGCAACATCTGTCTGCCAGATTCCTTTCTCACCGGAAACTGCGGAAACATCGTACCTTCCATTGACCGGATAGACAAATAACTGATAGTCTCCTTTGTCATCTGTCTCTGTCTGAGCCACCATCCGTCCTTTCTGGTAAAGGGTGATCAATGCCTGCGGCATAGGCTCTTTGTTCTCAGCAGTGACAGTTCCTTTGACCACGGCGCAGGTGGATGGGATCGTCTTTACGGCAAACTCCCAGTCTGTCACGCCCTGGGAAATCTTGACCAGGCATGGGTTCTCCCCGGTATCAAGCTGTACCCCAAACAGGTCTTCATCCAAAATCAATGAGCGAAATCTGGGGTTATAGTGGACTCGTTCCCCATTAAGAAAGACGGCAACGCCATCGTCACTCCCAAGATACATTGCTCCATTGCCCGTACTGTCGCTCTGCAGGATGCAGAAGGCATAGGCGGTTGCTCTTTCATGTGCCCCAATAGCCTTAATCAGACTTACCGAATCTTCCTCAGTTCGGTATCGTTTCCACGTTAATGTTCTTCCGTCTTCCGTGGCAACCGTATCTCCTTCTTTAGGGTCCACGTTTTTTTCACCGTCCACATCGGCAAGGAAATCCTTCTCCAAATCATCGGGGAAAAAGGGTCCCAATATCAGCCATTCTCTGACGTATTCTCCGTCAATGGGGTGACTCGGAACAGAATCCTGAGCATTTACGACAGTCATAAATATAATCCTCGGTATGATAGAAACAAGTAGTTCCGTGACTATCCAGACCTTTCCTCACCTTTGCTGTATTCTGACAAAATCTCCCATTCCTCGTCGGCTGAAAAGACGATATTCCCATCCACTTCGCTTCATTATAGCCGAAGAATCTCAATATATCAATGTAGATTTGTGAACTCCAGGCGTGGGTTCAGGGAATAGTTAAGGAAACCATTACCAAACTACCCGCTCCCATACATGATTACGCAAGCCTCTACAGGGCATTCTTGGTGAGCTGATCGTCCATCATTTCGCGAAGGAAGTGCATATACTTCTGGGTGGTGGTGAGGCTCTTGTGACCCAGAGCTTCCTGAACTACTATAAGGTAGCCCAGCCGCTACCGGAGATCCTATCCGAGGAACAGATCATTCAAGTGCTGCAATTCATAGAAGAACATGAAGAACTTCATCACTGCCAGTACCTTGTTAAGATTCTATTCTACACCGGATGCAGGCGGGGTGAAATCCTGCATATGAGATGGTCGGACGTGGATCTAAAACAAGATATGATAGCTATACAGTCCCATGATGACTGGCATCCGAAGGACTATGAAGCAAGAACCATCGGCATAAATAAGGTACTGCATGATACTCTGGTGGAATTCAGAGAATGGCAGAGAGCTTTGGGTTTTTACAGTAAATATCTGCTACCCAGAGCAGTATACGGAATGGAAGATTATTTGACCACTACAATGCGGAGGCTGATGGATGCAGTAGGCATCAAGGTTAAACAATCAATACATATATGGCGACATTCATTTGCATACCACATGATTCGTGGTGGAGCGAAACCTGCATACCTTCAGCAACTTATGGGTCATCAGGATATTCGCACCACTATGTCCTACCTCAAATTGACACAGACAGATGTGTCCCAACAGACAGAATTGCTACCTGATTTCAAACCTCGGACGGACGTAGGACGGACGCAAAAGCAAATTCTGAGGATTAACGGGAAATAAAAAAGCGCCGTAAACGCTTACGACGCTTTATTCTATGTATGGTTGCGGGGGAAGGATTTGAACCTTCGACCTTTGGGTTATGAGAACAACGTTCCTTTTTTTGTAATAGTTTAGAATTGTTGTGAACAGGTTGGTATTTGTTGGAATTAAGCCCTCCATCCTTTTTGGAATCTTTCAGGATTTTTTGTCCGTTTTGGGGTTTTTCGGGATTACGCGCGCCACGTGAGCGCCACGCGGTACAACGAAACCTACTACCGGACCTCCTAGATGTGAACCACCGACATCTGGATCCGGAGTTCAATGCCCCAGGTTTTGAGATAGTCTGTGATAGCTTTGAATAGGTTGATATTTCTTGGGATTTTACCCTCCAACGTTTTTGATATTGTTTGATATTTCTTGTTGTCTAGGAAATTATAAAATCCAAACACGGAGACACAGAGAAGTCACGAAGATAAGAATTCTTCTTTCCTCATGTTCCTTTAACTCTCTTCCTCTCTGTATTTTTCTGGGACTAATATCCACCAAATCTTCCATGCTTATCCGTGCTTATCTGTGAAAATCCGTGGCTAGAATATCCGACCTTCCGGCTTTCTCTGTATTCCCTCTGTGCTCTCTGTGCCTCTGTGGTGAATCCCTTTCTCCTTTGTTTTCTTATTTCGAAACTCTTTGGCATTGCTCGCGCCACAATAGCGCCACAGTGCTGACTTTTATCCGCAGTTTGCAGTTACAGCCCCCACAATTAGTGTTATACGGATTGCAGTTTCAGATAATGTTATTTCCAATGGATCCAGACTTCCTTAAAATCCCCAATATGTAAGAAAAGAACGGCTCCGATGAGGATTTCAGAATCGTCTCATTTGAAACTGCAAACCGTATTACTCGATAAAATGTAAGACTGCGTAACATTTTGTAATATTTTCTGGTAGACTCAAGAAAATGCCGATTGCACCACTTTTATGTTAGCAAACACAATAATGGAGTTAAGTGTTTGAATCGGTAAATCTGTGTGGTTATTTGTAGGAGCACAATGCTTGTGCCCTGGGCACGGTCAGCGTGCCCCTACGGTCTTTTTGTGATACGAACTCACCGATTGAACCACTAAGATAGCACACCCCAAAGGTAAGGGTGTGGCTGAAAAGCACGTTAGTGTGGGTCTGAAAATGTCTCAAGGTGTGGCTGAAATGGCACAAAAGAAGAACAAGAAGAAGAGGAAATTTTTATTCCAGGAATGGGGCGAGTCAAAACCTTCAGGGGCTAGAAATGTCAATGTCGGCTCCCATTCTGTCCACTTTATATATGGTAGTTCCAAGTAAAGTTTAACAAAATGTTATAAAATGTTATAAAATGTTATAAAAATACCTTGACATATTGGTTTCTTCATGATATACTTCAATTAATAACCAGAGCAGTACATACGTAGCCCTGAGTGTATGTAGGGCTTATTTGGTTAATACATCCTAAGGAGGCGTTTTCTAATGAGTGTCAAGACTACAGCAAAAGATAAATTTGAGCCAAGTGATACTGCATATGGTTGGGATAATAACAAACCAAGCCGGTTTATTGGAAAACGCAAGACGGCAGATCGCAAAAAGCTTAGGTGTTTGTCAAGGGAAGATGTTGTCGCTTTAAGAGCGAGGGCAAAGGTACTCTGGGACAGATTCTAAGCCTTTGACTTATATTTTGTTAATATTTGACAACGGTTGATACCGTTGTCTTTTTTATATCGAGTGGCTATGACCCCCACCTATGTAGAGCGAGCAACTGTGCTAGTTGTAAAATATCTAGCGCGCATCGAAGCTGCTCAAGAATTCCTACAAACAAATGAATTTACATTGCTCACAGACACCTTTGACGATTTGCGCGCTACGCTTTTGACATATGCAAATTTATATGGCAAATCTGAAGATGACGCTCAAGATCCCTATCGTGAACTGACTGAACACCTCCACAAACTGATAATAATGCCTTATATCATCGCATGTGATTCACGTCTAGAAAAGATAGACGAAATCTACAGCACAGACAAACGTGGCAGGGCATTGGTTAAGGATTTCTTTTGCGGCTTGCACTTTGTGCATAAGAAGAGAAGCAGGGCTGCAAGAAGCAAAATAACCGAAGCAAAGAATCTACGAAATACTGGCTTTACAGATACATTTCAGAATCCGATGCTTTTTAGCATAGGGTGGGAGCTGCAGGAAGACTTAGAAAACGGGAATTTCTCGGAGCAGTTGCGGCAGCAGTTTACAAATAACAATATTACACTTCACCAAAATGTTACTATTCGGGTCAAAGAGGGACAGGATACGTGGGAGATCCACGATGAGGATGGAAGTATACTGTATGTTATCAAGAAAGAAGATTATAACTTGACAATGTTAAATTAGACCTGCGGAGAATCCAAATCTGGACTGGAAGGATATCCTGTGAATTCCTTGTCCCGTAGGGACTAATGGTGTTAGCCCAGTGATTTATCGCTGGGAAATTGATC
>SDBT01004726.1_pt1 | contig 23045 bp, 19 predicted proteins | sample 2277101 | NCBI WGS metagenome assembly SDBT01 (sample SAMN10404973, study PRJNA504765) | marine sediment metagenome | isolation source: marine sediment core GS10_PC15, 103 cmbsf | place: Arctic Ocean: Southern Knipovich Ridge | collected 2010 | reverse complement strand
AACTCCAGAAGAAACAGTGTTATCCTGCTGTGATGGTATGTACCATAATGGAATTTGTTGCGCCTGCTTTTCCGAGAGGCTGGCCTGCAACTACTACGATTTTATCTCCGACCTCGGCCCAGTTCCTGCTCAAAATGAGTTTGTCGGCGATAGCGGCAAATTCAGTTACATCCGAAGGAAGCGGATGGCTCCGCGGTATAACGCCGTAATGCAGACACATCTTTCTGCATGCAGCATCCTCAGAACTTATCGCCAGGATCGGTACATCGATACGAGCCTTACTGAGCAGCCTTGTTGCCGAACCCGTTTGCGACCATACTGCCACAAGTTTGGCATCTGTGTCATCAACAATTTGAGCGACGGATCTTGCTATCGCCGCTGTTAGTGCCAACTCATCGTTTGTGGTGATTTTTGGCCTCATATGGGAGGACCGGTCAAGATATTCCTCTGTTGTGTTTGCTATCTGCCGGATGGTTTGGGCGGCCTTTAGCGGGTATTTGCCGACAGCGGTTTCGCCGGAGAGCATAACCGCGTCGGTAAAATCCATAATCGCATTTGCAACATCAGAGACTTCTGCACGGGTTGGGGTCGGGTTTTCAATCATACTCTGCAGCATCTGGGTTGCCACGACTACCGGTTTGCCCATGTCCATGCACATCCTGGTGATCTTTTTCTGGATGAGAGGCACATGGGCCAGGTCCATCTCGACGCCGAGGTCGCCGCGGGCTACGAGCGTAGCATCCGCAACGCGGATAATTTCTTCGAGGTGTTCCAGGGCCTGCGGCTTTTCAATCTTTGCTACAACTTTCATATCCGCCGAGGACTTGGTTAAATAGTCTTTTAGCCGTTTTATTTCGTCAGCGGTACGGACGAAACTCAACGCAAGAAAATCCAGTTTGTTTTCGATCGCCCAATCGACACATTCCCAATCGCGTTTTGTAATGGAATCTATACTCACCTCTGAATCCGGCAGGTTGATTCCCTTATTGCTGTACAATAGCCCGCCGACGATTACTTTGCACACCACATGCTCATCGGTCTTATCGATTACTTTCAGTTCGATAAGACCATCGTCAAGGAATACCCTGTGACCGACATCAACATCTTTGAGGAAAAATTCGTAGTTTGTAGTAAAGCATTTCACTGTTCCGCTGTCAGTGCCTCCTATGATTTTTAGCTCATCTCCTTCATTGAGCCTCCGGCCCTCAGGTTCGATAACGCCTGTTCGTATTTTCGGTCCGCAAAGATCGCCCATCACCGCGGTTGTGTGGAGATGGCCAGCGCGGGCGGCGTTGAGAGTTTTCAGCAATTCCGTATGACTGTCAAATGTTCCATGAGAAAAGTTCAGCCGGAACACATCGACACCATTGTCAATCATTGCGTTTATGGTATCCTGATTGTTGCATGCAGGGCCAATCGTAGCAATTATCTTTGTTTTTATCATAGGCACAGGCTTAGACTTTCGGATTATTACCGAGGTATCGGGTTATTGGCAACGGGCCTGTAAGCGGTTTTGCATAGTCGATAAATTTCTGTGTTACGCCATTGCCTTTTGAATTAATGAATTCGTCCGGCATTGATTTTGTCCCCCCGGCGACATTTCGCAATTCTGTACATTCCAGTTCGATTGCGTAATTATCGCCCTCGCCGACTCGTTTTATGGCCACCGAACCACTCTGCTCGACCATAGAAAATTTTACCGCTTCTCTGCCGCATCTGCGGGCCTCATCAGCATCGACGGGTGATTGGAAACCGGCGAAACTTCTCTGCAGGTATCCGAAGGTATCTGCCCTGACCCGTTTTGCTTTGAGTTTAGTCCTGATTTGGCTGGATAGAAAATCCGCAAGTGCCCCGGTACCGGAAAGTTGGATATTTCCGTGGTCATCTACTTCATCTGACTTTGCAATTTTTTGTGTCCAGATTGTTCCGTCCGTATCGCATATACCCTCACTGGCAGCGATTACACATCTTCCGAGTTTGGTGTAAACTTTATCGACATCGCCGATGAACTGCTCCATTGAGACCGGCCGTTCGGGCACATATATCAAATGCGGTCCATCGTCATCTCTGAGTTTGCCAAGGGCCGTTGCCGCTGTAAGGAAGCCGGCGTTTCTACCCATAATCACATCGATTTTGATTCCGGCAAGTGCCCGGTTATCCATATCATTGCCAGCAAGGGCGCAGGAAACAAATTTAGCCGCGGTTCCGTAACCGGGACAGTGGTCCGTTACCAGCAGGTCGTTATCGATGGTTTTCGGCACATGGAAAGCCCGCATTTCATAGCCAACCTCGGCGGCCATCAGATTGATGATATGTGCGGTATTGGCGGAGTCATTGCCGCCAATATAGAAAAAGTAGCGAATGTCGCGCTTCTTGAAAACATCAAGAATCCGCTGGCAGTATTCCTTGTCCGGCTTGTCCCTGCTGGAGCCGAGGGCAGATGATGGACTGGCGGCGACTTGTTCAGCAACCTGTATCGACAGGGTCTTTAAGTCGATAAAATCCTCTTTTACCATCCCCTGGACAGCGTGAACCGCACCGTAGAGATTGTCGATTTTATTACTGTGCTTGCATGCTTCTTCAACTATGCCGATCAGCGAGGCATTAATCACCCCTGTCGGACCGCCTGACTGGCCTACCACTGCATTTGCCATTACCAAAATACCTTTCTTTGTTTGACGGTTAGTTTATTATTTACATATCCGATTGCAGGCCGATTATACGAATGGTTTGGCAAATAGCAAGCCCATTTTAGGATGGTGCGGTTAGCACGTCATTTTTACCGCTAATGATGGTTTGAGGAAATACAGGTAGCTTGCGGCGATTTTTTCGCCCAATATCGCGGATGCCGCGGCGGTGTAATATCTAATCTGCCCGGCGTAGTCTTTTGCCCGCTGCTCGGCGGAATCGGCGGATACACCGTCGGTCTTGAAATCTATAATTACCAGCCCATCATCCGTCGGAATTATCATATCGACCAGACCTGTGACGATACTGCTTTCGGCAGGGTCGCTGCTGTCGGGGATGAATGTAAACTGCCATTCGCGCAGAAGATGCTGGCGGTTTTTAATTGCCAGCCGGCCAAGGTCGCCGGCAAAGAATTTTCCTATGGCAGTGACATCGATTTTTCCTGCAACCAACGGGGCAATCGCACCTTCGCCGCTTAGATTTTCAACAGTCGCCCGTATCGAATCGCTGCTGATATTTGCAAGGTCAAGTTTTTCTATAACAAGATGGGTCGCTGAGCCAATGAGCCTTGGGGCGATTTTCTCTCTTTCTTTATCATCCAGTGATAGTGATGCTTTTGGAATTTGAGCCAGAGCCATCGAATAATCGGCGGCGGCAAACTGGCTGTCAGGTTCAAAATTATCTTTAGATTCGCTCGGAGATTTTTTTGCCCTGCGAGTTGTCGATTCGGCAAACGGATACTCCCATCCGATATTCTCCCGAATATTTGTAACAGTTTGTTTGCGGGATTTTTTATCTTCATCAATAATACCAGCCGGTGCGGTTGGCGTTGACATCAGCGATTGTAAAATTTTATCGGCGGTGTCTCTACTGATAACTTTTGCGCTGAAAAAATCTTCAGCTTTCCCGCCGGACTCTATATCCAGAGGCCTGCAGATGTTTTCAGTTTCCGCAAGGGCATAAAGAATCCAGTCAAAATGACTTTTAGCGGATTTTAACTGCCAGTATGGAACCGGACCGCCGCCGGATAATACTAAGGGATCAATAAGTTTTTCACATTCGGACTGCTTTTTGCATGCGGTAAGTATTAGTTTTTCCCTTGCGCGGGTCATTGCGACATAAAGTATTCGCATCTCCTCGGCCAGGGTAATATCGGTTTTTTTCTCCGCGATAATCTGCCTTGCCCCGGTTGCAAGCCGCGCATTTGAACCTGGCTCCGCAATTGACAAACCTATTGCCATATCCTCGTCAATGAGGCAGTCGCCGTAGGTATCCTGCATATTGAATCCGCGGTTCAGCTCGGCAAGAAACACTACGGCAAATTCCAAACCCTTGCTCTTATGAACACTCATTATCCTTACGGCGTTTTCCGCGGAGCTGTCCGGCTCAGCCGGCGCCCAGTCATTTCCTTCTTCAAGAAGCTGTTCGATAAACTCGACGAATCGTCTCAGCGATGTTTTAGCAGGGCCGGCAAACCCTTCGAACTGAATCGCTCGTTCGTGCATCTTCAACAGGTTCGCTCTTCGCTGTTTGCCGCCGGCCAGTCCGCTGACGAATGAAAGGTATCCGCTGCGCCGGAAAATCTGCCAGAGCAAATCAGCAATGGATTTGCCCCTGCCGAGACTGCGCCATTCTTCGATCTTTGCGAGGACGTCGGTAAGTTTGGCGTGCAGAGATTTATCGGGCCCGTTTTGGCGATAGTTCAGCAGACACTGATAAAAATCAGCACCGCTGCCGGAACCATCGTTTTTGCTATGCAGACGAATCATCGCCAACTCGTTATCGGTTACGGCAAAAAAAGGACTCCGCAATACCGCCGCCAATTCGATATCCCGCTGGGGATTGTCCAGCACCTTTAGCAGGCAGAGGCAGTCGGATATTTCAGTTGCAGCGAAATAGCCTGATGCACTTTGGCTGCTTACCGGGATAGCGGCCAATTGCAAAATTCGGGCATATTCGTTAGCTGCCTTTGCCGGAGAACGCATCAGTATTACAATATCTCGATAGTCCAGCCTGCGGTATGTACCGGTCTGCTTGTCGAAAATTTTGTTTTTTGCGGCAATCATTTCTTTTATCCGGCTTGCGATAAAAGCGGCCTGTCGCTGATGCTTGTTTGAATATGTTATTTCGCTGCCGTTTTCGGCTGGTTCATCGTCGAGAATGCAAACCTCAACGGCAATATCGTCGGAAGGTTCATAATCAAAGCCGGCCGACAGGAAAGTCCTGCTGTCATAATCAATTGATGCTGTGGCAGTGGTCATTATCCGTGCGAACACCTTATTTACAAAATCGAGAACTCCTTTTCGTGAACGGAAATTATCGCTGAGCGTTACCCGCAGAGCTGTATCGTTTTCGCTGGTATCTTCGGATGCCTTATTAAGATGATTGAGAAAAATATCCGGCTTTGCCTGGCGGAAGGCATAAATGCTCTGCTTAATATCGCCTACAACGAAAAGATTATCTCCGCTGGTAAGTTTATCGAGAATACTCTGCTGGACGGCGTTGATATCCTGATACTCATCGACGAAGATATATTTGAACTTTTGGCGATAACTTTCAGCGATTGAGTCGGACTTGTTCAACACTTCCAGTGCGAGATGTTGCAGGTCGGAATAGTCGAGGCAGTTAATACCATCTTTAACCTGACTGTATGCCCTGTCGAACCGCTTGGCAAGCTCAATAATCATTTTTGTTTGAAGAGAAGCTGCCGGTGCAATCAGCCTGTCATAATCGGTATTGACCACCGCAAGGTCGCTGAGTTTGCTGAAGGTATCAAGCATCTTTTTGATGGGAGCCCTTATTATTTCGGCAACAGGTTTCGGGAAACCTTTCGGTATAGGTTTAGACCTGGGCTTTACAAAGTTGTGGATTGCCTTGGCGCATTTATCGTACCTGCCCCCGTCAAGATATTCAATGCACTCATCCGCCGCGGTCAAAAGGTCATTTATCTGAGCCGACCAGTGGCCGTCTTTTGTAAGTTTGCTATCGAGTTTAAGTGCGCAGTTGAGTTGCGATTTGCACTGGTTAAGTTTTCGCTCTACGATTTCCCACTGCTTCTTTTCAAGGTCCGCTGCCGCGAAGCTGCCAATATCCGCCAGCGCAGAGGCTCTCTCATACCATTGCTGCCGGGAGGCTGCGCTGCCTAAAAGTTCGCTGATTCTGATTATATTTTTCAAAAAGCCTTCGCCACTGCTCTGTATGTTTCGCCCGCCGAGCAGTTCATTTAGTCCGCTTGCTAAATCCTGCTCGCCCCATGCCTGCTCGACTATCTCTTCCAGTACCATCGATTGAATCAGCCGTCTTTGGTCCTCATCGATTATCTGGAAGCTCGGGTCGATACCAATGGCGTGAAAGTTTTCGGTTATTATTTTTTTGCAGAACGAATGGATCGTACTTATCTGGGCGGCATCAAGTTTAAGTAACTGGTCGCGCAGATGGTCGCTGGGGTTGCTGAGATATTCGATATGAAGATTTTCAGCGATACGGTTGCGCATCTCTTCTGCGGCGGCATCGGTAAAAGTTAATACGATAATGCTCATCGCATCGGCAGGGTCACCGGGGTCCGTCAATCTATCAACGCATCGTTTTGCAAGTACGGCGGTTTTACCCGTACCAGCCGAAGCCGTTACTAAAACACCCCTGTCGATAGTCTCTATTGCAAGGGCCTGCTGAGACGTCCATTTCGGTTGCTTGTTACCCATCGCCGCCTCCTGATGCCTGGAGGGCCTGCAATTTACCCATCGAATCCAGCATATTATGCCTGTTGATCTGCCAGTCGAATCTGCACAACTGCAGATAGTCGCAGTAGGTACACGGAGTAGAATTCGACAGCCTGTACGGGGATATATCAATTTTGCCAGAGAAAATCGCTTCTGCAAGTTCGGTTATTCTGGATTTTGTATGGTCAAGAATTTTTGTAAAATCGTCCGGCTTCAGTGCCCCGCTGGTCGAGTAATATGAGTATGGATGGTTATCTTCGGAAGAGACTGCGAAATTATAATACTTACTCCTGCCGCTTGCATCACGGTCAAGATTTTCACTGAACTGTCCGTTGAGTATTCCAGTAGCTTTAAGTGAAATTTCTTTCGGCGGCTCATCGAGGTCGCTTAGAGATTTTTTGGAAATGCCGGCCTCTATCGGCAGATAAAATGTGCCGGCGACAGCATCGATTTTTTTACCGTTAAGTTTATTACCAGCCACTGCGAGCATATAGATAGCAAGCTGCATATCAAGACCGTGATACAGCCTGGCCCATCCGACACTTTTGGCAGTAGTTTTATAATCGAAAATAACGGCTATATTTTTCCCGTCAACTTCGGCGGTATCGATTCGGTCGATTCTTCCGTTAAGATATATTTTCCCGCCGGATGCGGTCGAAAAGCTGCACTGGAAGGCCCTTTCTTTTCCGAACCCTGTTTCGGCGGCGGCTTGTACGAAGGTGCCGGCTTTACTGATTTGCGAATATGCGGCAACGCAATCGGCAAGTACATCGCAGGCCGAATCGATGATATAGCGATTATGGATGCTTCTGTTTATGAAGTTTGCAAGCATTGTATCGGATTGGAGTTGTTCCGCGATTTGTTCGCCTAGCATCTCTTGCAGCTTTGCAGATTCAATTTTCGCAAAATGAGTATTTTGCTTCTGCATACTCTTAAACATTCTTTCAAGAACATTATGATAGAACAATCCGAGGTCGAGTCGCTCGAACGCGAAGATTTTTCGTTCCCGCAATCCGAGCATATATTTTGCGAAATGCTGATATGGGCACGCCGCGAATGTACTCAGCCTGCTGGATGAACATGATATATTGCCGCCGAAAAATTCCTTTGCCGTTTCGCTGTCGATAGCGGCACTGTTTTCGTAACCAATCGCTTTTTCTGCAATTTCCCCTGCTGGGCTGAGCCGGCTGTCTTTGCATATTTCTGCAAGAAATTTTTTCGACAGTGCCCCTCTTTCTGCCCGTTGGCAGAGGCAATCTGCTAATAGTGTTTTGTTGCAGCTTTCAGCAGGTTCTGATTGTTCCCGGCAGTAAACCGTTTCGTCAAGGTCGCAGAACAGTGATTGCAAATCGCCGACGAATCGGCTGCGAACTGTTGATGAGCCGGAGCTGTCGACAAGTGGATAGGTTATATAGAGCCGGCTTGCGGGCCGCGTAAAAGCAATATAGGCAAGGTATCTCCTCCGGTTCAATTGGCCGGCGAGACCTTTTTCCTCTGCCAGTGTAAAATCATATCTGCCAGCCGTGCTTCTATCATCTTCCGTCAATAAATCCTCAGTCTTAATAGCCGATGGAAATTGTTTTTGCGTTGCCCCTGCAAGGAAAACTGCTTTCAGGTCCGGGTGTCTGCTGCGGTCGATTGTGCCTATCAGGACCTGGTCAAGCGATGGCGGAATTAGTTTTAATGTTAGTTTTGAAAATGCATTGCAAATGATAGCGGCGTATTGGGTGGCCTGCGATTTCTGGTCGCCGAAAATCTCAGTAAACTCATCGAACAGATCAATAAGCTGGCTGTAAAACTGTCCCTGCTGGCCACTGTCGGCACCGGAGGCCCATTGCGCTGCATTGCTGCGAATATCAACCGCCTCCAGCATATCAAATATAGCGCATATAAACTGTTTTGCGGTTATACCCTCCCCAGCCAGCGAGTCCCTTAGCCTTAGAAGTTTTTCGGTAGCTTTTCGCCTGATTGTATCTATTTCCTGCTCGTCAAAATCTCCGGCATCTTTCGGGCCAAACTGCCAGCGGGTCTCTTTTACCCAGTCGTCTCCATCTATCCCGAACGCAAGGCAATAGTTTTCCAGCAGATCGATCTGTTCGGTTTCCAATCCGCCAAATCCGGTTCGCAGCCATGCCAATACTTCACTGGTAGTGAAGCCGTCGATAGCTATCTGCAAACCGGAGTTGATAATTTCAATAACCGGATGGCCGGTAACAGCTCTTGCTCGGTCGATAAAGAACGGTATCTCGTAATCATTAAATGTCGCCTCTATGTACCGCTCGTACGAAGCGATGTCCGGTGCAATTACAGCAATATCACGGTAGCGGTAATTTTCTTTCCTGACAAGTTTTTGTATCTGCCTTGCGGTATAATCAACTTCGCTGCGGGTATTTGCCGCGGCGATAATCTGCACACTCCCTTTGGCTTTAATTTTCTGCTGCGTTGGAGGCGAAAAAAGGTTTGCCTCGATATGAGCCAGCCCCTTGGCCTGTAAAAATCGCAGCGGCTTATCAAGGATAACCGCATTTGTCACAGACAGATTATTTTGGCCGATTATCTCGACAAGATTTTTATAAGTCCTTACCGATTCTTCAAACAGGCTGGATTGCGGGGTATTTATCTGCGAATGGTCAAGGCAAAGTGCGATGTGCGAATCGGAAACGGTCGTTAGCATCGCCGTCAGCAGTTTGAGTTGTAGTGCGGTAAATCCGGAGAACCCATCTATCCAGAGTTCGGCATCTTTTAGAAAATCTGCACCGGCGACCTTGCCCAGTGCCTTTGCGAGCTGTTTTTGCGGGTCGGCGAATTTACCCTCGATGAACCTGTTATATTCCTCAAAGATAACGGATATATCTGCCAGCTTTTTGGCTGTTATGCTTGCAGGGTCTTCAAAATGCTGCACAGTCTTTTTAATGTCTGCCGGGCTGCTTTGGCATTGGCCCATTTCAACAATGGTCTCTGCCAGCCGACCAGCCAATCCGGGCTTTGAAGTGGTATCACTGAATATCTCCAGTTGCTCACCTTTGTCGCGAAGAATTTTATGGATTATCATTTCCCTGCCGATTCCGGAGACTTCGGGCCCGCCTGTATCTCTTCCGAGCAGTTTTCGCATCAGCGACCTGAACGAAAGGACGCATAGCCTGCTGTATCCGGGGATATTTTTATTATTCAGTATCGCCCGTTCGATTTGATATGTGGCCTGCTCGGGCACAAGGATTACAAGGGGCCTGGCGGATGGGGATTTAGCCAGTGCCCTGATAATCGAGTTGATACACAGGCTGGTTTTGCCGCTTCCGCTTCTTCCAAGTATAAACTGTACTGCCATAGCGACATCTTTACCATAAACAGGCCGGTTTTTCAATCGTTTACCGGCGGTTTTGTATTAATTACATGCTATTTGCGGGACTTTCACTGTTGAGACCCCCAATTTGAGCCGATATATCCTTATGTCAGGAAAACCGGTAAAAATCGTCTTTTGCAGATAGGAGAAGATTATGAAGACAAAAAAAAGGATACTAAGGATAGGTCTTGTCGCTGTATTGGCCGTCGCTGCGATATTTCTGCTTACCGGCCGAACCACAACCGCCAGCGAGAAAACCTATAAGATAAATGCTGGACAGCATTCGGTCAGAGGCTATACTTCTGATGTTGACCGCGTAATGGAATCTTACGAGAAGCTTATGAACCGGTACATGGACATGGTCGACAGTAATATGAGGGGCATAAGCTATGATACGAAAAAGATTCTCGGTAATCTCAGTTCCATCGACAAAAAGATTAACACGCTCGATGAACGGATCGCGCGGATTGAAAAGGCCCTGAAAATCGAACCGCCGGAGAAGACCAAAAAAGGCAGGGCATCAAGGTAATCCGGCATAGTTTGAAGGTGAGTTAACAGGATGTTATATATTGAAGCAATTTTGGCATTGTTTGCGATAGTTGACCCGATCGGCAATATCCCGATATTTCTCGGTATTGCTGAGCATGTGGGTGACGGCCAAAGCAGAAAGGCCTTTAACACTGCTGTTGGTGTCGGGGTAGTAATTCTTCTGGCGTTCTCATTCGCGGGCAATGTGGTACTAAATCGCATCTTCCACATATCGTTGGCTGATTTGCGGATTGCAGGCGGGATATTACTGCTAATCATCGCTATCGACCACTTAATATTTGGCTCACTTCGCCGCTCTGTAGCGGTTCAGGGGACATTCGGCCCTTATGAAATCGGTTGTGTTCCGCTGGCTTGTCCGTTGCTGGCAGGGCCGGGTGCTATGGTAACGAGCCTGACGACACTTGAAAGTTCCGGACCGCTCAAGGCGGTGGTTGCTATCGCGGTGGTTTTCGGACTGCTGTGGCTGATTATGCACTTCGTTGAGCCTATCCACAGGATTCTCGGCAGGCTCGTCTGCACGGTTTTTTCAAAAGTGATGTGTCTCTTTATCGCCGCAATCGGCGTGCATATGATAATGACCGGCTTGCAGCATTATTTCACCTGAAGCAACGGCAAGCCGAAAGCCGAATATGGTCTTTTACAACTTCCCGGACTATTGCGGAACTTCAGGCGAGGCTAAAATGTATTCCCTTATGCGGTCAATATCGGCGATTGCTACAGCCACCTTATCATCGGCGGCACCATAATAGGCATAGAGTTTATTTTCCTTAACCACCGCGCCGGTAACGAATGTAACATCGCTGACATCGCCTATCCGTTCGTAATCCGCCTCCGGTCCGAGCACCCATTCCTCGCTCCTTCGCAGCACCCTGCACGGGTCATTGATGTCAAGAAGTGCCATTCCAATACGATATATCTGGCCCGCAGTGGTTCTGCGAACCCCGTGATAGAGCAGCAGCCATCCTTCGGGAAGTTCTATCGGCTGGCAGGCAAGGCCGATCCTGGCACCGTCCCAGTAGGCCATTCTTGTTTTAAGCAAAACACTGTGGTCGCCCCAGTGTTTCAAATCAGGTGAAAGACTGATCCATATATGAGCCTCACCGCGAACGATAGGGCGATGGATAAGTGCGAACCTTCCATTGAAGCGTCTCGGGAACAGACAGGCATCTTTATCTTCCGGCGGAAGCAACCCGCCAAGCCTTGCGAATGTCTTAAAGTTTTTCGTAATAGCCAGTGAAACAATCGGCCCGCCCTCACTGAAGGAAACATAGGTAATTGCGTATGTCTCCTGCTCTTCGAGCCAGACAATGCGCGGGTCCTCCAGTCCCCACTTTTCCTCTTTCGTCGCCTGGTCGGCTTTCATCGTCGGTGTTTCGTCGATTTTCCAATCGGTCAAGCCGTCTTTGCTCCTGGCGCAGGTCAGATGCGAAAACCCACGAAGTTCTTCAACGCGGTTGAGCAGCAGAACTTCGCCGTCAATGGCAACTGCAGCGGGATTGAAGACCGCACTGATTGGATATGGCCAATTGGCGGAAGTAAAGATGGGGTTGCCCTCGTATCGCTCAAAAAGCGTCGAGGCCAGTTTTTCGCGGGAAAATAGACTCATTTACCTTTCTCCAAATCCAGAACACAATCATTTCCGACAAAGGGTAATCCGCTTTTGGACTAATATCAACAAAATAATTTTGCAAATTTGCCTGAATTTTCTTAAACTGACAGCAATACCTGCCGGACAGGGCAAACAATCTGCCGTCCCTGCCGTATTACTTATACGGTGAAAGGATACTATTGTGCGAAAAACATTTGCGACAGTCTTTTGCTTAGCGGCGATTTTGGCCTGTTTTGGCCATGTATTGGCATCTGAACCTGTTAAGGCAACTGAAAGTACCGGTACATCGGAATGGACCGGGGCCGAACAGGAACCCGGCAAAGATGATTTCGTTACCATTTCAATCGACCAGCAGTTTGATACTCTCCCGCCAGGCGGCAAATCCGCCCTTGCAATTCATTTTGAGTTGGCAAAGGACTGGCATTTTTACGCCGACCCGCAGTCCGCTCCCGCCGTGGGTATGCACCTCAAGGTTACACCGCAGGCCCGGGGCGTTACTTTCGCAGAGCCGATCTTCCCTCCTTCCCATCCATACTACGATAAAGGTTTCAAGAAAACAGTGAATGTATTCAGTGGAACCTTTACAATCTACATCCCTTTCGAGGTTCAGGCAACTATCTCAGCGACGAGCATACCTGTTACGTTAAAGGCCGATGGTGCTTTATGCTCGAACATGTTGTGTAACATGTTCAGTTCGGATCCCCTGTTAAAAACAGAAATAGCACTCAGCGATAAAAAAGTTCCCACCCAGCCGAAATTTCAACTGCCCGCTGTTACGGTCTCACAAAAATCATGGTCCCATTCCAGCCTTGCGGCATTTTTGCTGGCGATTATCGCGGGGCTATTGCTGAATGTAATGCCGTGTGTTTGGCCGATTATACCGATTATCATTATGCGGTTGTGGAACCAGGCCGGACAAAACAGGGCCAGAAGTATATCACTGGGTCTTGCCTTTTGCGCCGGGATACTGTTATTCTTTGCCGCGATTGCGATATTCAATATCGTTTTGTCAATTGGTTTTGAGACAGCTTTCCAATGGGGCGACCAACTCCGCAATCCCGTCTTTATAATGGCAATGACGATACTGATGGTGGTACTGGCACTATTTATGTTTGGGCTTTTTACGATAGGGATTCCATCTTCGGTTACCGGTGCTGCCGCCTCTGGCAGTGGTTTTACCGGTTCGGTTGGTATGGGTTTCCTGGCGGCCCTTTTAGCGACACCATGCAGTTTCGCTATCCTTACCGCCACCCTTGCCTGGGCGCAGACCCAGCCGCTTGCTGTGGCAACCGTTACCATAATGCTTATTGGTGTTGGTATGGCCGTTCCGTATTTGGTTCTCGTTTCCATTCCCGCTCTTGCCGGCCGCCTGCCGCGCCCGGGCGCGTGGATGGAGCGGATCAAACAGGCGATGGGTTTCCTGCTGCTTATTATCGCGGTCAAATTCATAAGCGCACTATCCGGCGAGATGAAGATAACTATGCTTTACTATATCGTCATTCTCGGTTTTTGTATCTGGATGGCGGGGAGTTGGGTAACTTATTCGACCGCTAAAGCAAAAAAACTATTGGTTCGTTTTGTTGCGGTGGTTATTGCCGTTGCCGCGGGATTCGCCTTGCTTGGCGGTGGAGACGAACTGATTGACTGGAAGGATTATGATTCCACTGCGATATCACAAGCCATTGAGGCAAAACAACCGGTTCTCATAAAGTTTACCGCGGCATGGTGCAGCAACTGTACCGTTGTCGAGAAACTGGTCTACAAACGAAAAGACATTGGCCAGCTTATCGCCCAAAAGAGTGTGGCAGCATTCAGGGCCGATACAACTCGCGAAGATCTTCCCGCCACGATTGACCTTGTGGGCAAATATAATGAGCCGGGCACTTTGCCGGTTACTATTTTACTCCTGCCGGGCCGATCAGAGATGAAACTTCGTGGCATTATAAAGAAGAACGATTTGAAAAAAATCCTGCAAACCCTCCCTGATACAAGGACAGAAAATCTTCGTGACTAAAAAACACAATATCGACAAAACTGCGGCTGGCAAGCGGGTTGGCAAGATTTTCCCGATTCTAAGAAAAACCTACCCGGATGCACACACTGCACTCGACCACAACGACCCGTTCCAGCTCTTGATAGCGACCATTCTTTCTGCACAGTGTACCGATGTCCGCGTGAACATAGTTACAAAAGATTTGTTTAGTAAATATAAATCTGTCGGCGATTTTGCCGCTGCCGATGCCCAGCAGATAGAAGCCGATATTCGCTCGACCGGCTTTTATCATAACAAAGCGGCCAACATCAAAAAAACCTGCCGGATACTAATGGAAAATTTCGACGGTAAGGTTCCTGATACGATGGAGCAGCTATGCACACTTGCAGGCGTAGGCCGGAAAACCGCCAATGTTCTGCTCGGCAACTGCTTTGACACACCCGGCATCGTTTGCGATACTCATGTAATCCGTTTGAGTCGCAGGCTGGGTATTTCCGAAAATAAGGACCCTGTTAAACTCGAATACGATTTAATGGAGATTGTACCGAAATGCAATGGCGGAGGCTGGACGATGTTCAGCCATCTGCTCATTTTCCACGGAAGGGCGGTTTGTAAGGCAAGAAAACCGAATTGTCACGATTGTCCGATAATGACCCACTGCCCAGCCGCGAATAAACAGGAATTATGGTAGTTATGATATTTGCCGTTTGAGCCGATATAAGGCTAATCGATGTAGTCAGGAGAAAAAAATGAGCGAAATGCACATGCCAAGCGAAGAACCGTGGCGGATTTTCAGGATAATGGCTGAATTCGTTGAAGGCTTTGATGAACTTTCAACTATCGGACCCGCCGTTTCGATATTTGGCTCTGCAAGGATAAAGCCGGGCGAAAAATACTACGAGCTTGCATCTGATACCGCAAGAGAGATTGTCAAGGCTGGTTTTGCCGTGATAACAGGCGGCGGCGGCGGGATTATGGAAGCAGCCAACAAAGGTGCCTCAGACGCCGGCGGAAAGAGTATCGGACTTAATATCGAACTGCCAATGGAGCAGAAGCCCAACAAGTATCAGAATCTCTCGCTGAACTTTCGCTATTTCTTCTGTCGGAAGGTTATGTTCTCAAAGTACGCCAACGGTTTTATCGTTATGCCGGGCGGGTTCGGTACGATGGATGAATTTTTCGAGTCGATGGTACTCATACAGACTCTGAAGCAGGCTCATTTTCCGGTGATACTGATGGGAACCAATTTCTGGTCAGGGCTGATTGAGTGGATAAAGGAACAGATGCTCGACAACAACAGCTACATCTCGCCGGAGGATACGGATGTTTTTACTATTGAGGACGACCCCGTCAAAGTGGCTGAAATTATCGTTGACTTCCAGAAAACCAACGGCAGGTTCGGATTCCAGCAGCCGCACGGAATAAAAAAACCAGTCTAAGACTACTGATAGCCTTATTTCTTCCCGGACCGTTTGTGTTTGCCTCTGCCTGACCCGCGGAAATTCTTTCGTTTGCCCCCGCCGCCACCGCCATATCGCCGCCCGCCGCCTTTTGAGCCCGTTATCCTGTCCATGTCAGGCTCTTTGCCGAGCCACACCGGCTGGATATTGTTGCTTTTTATAACGGTTTTCAAATCATGCAAATCATGGCTGCTGAAAAATGTAACCGCGGTACCCTTTCTGCCCATCCTCGCGGTTCTGCCCGTGCGGTGCGTATATGCCAGGGCGCCGTCGGGAAAATCATAATTAATCACATGAGTTACATGACTAAAATCGAGACCCCTGCTTGCGATATCGGTGGCTATCATAACCTTGATTTGCAACTTCTTGAACCGATTGAAAAGGGAGGTTCGCTTTGACTGGTCCAGCCCGCCGTGGATCATCTCGACGGAGTCCATCTCGCCTTTCAGATGGTCGAACAGCTTATCGCAGTTCCGTCGGGAATTACAAAATATTATCGACTGCACCGGTTTCACTTCTTTCATATACTCGGTCAGCGTACTGAATTTTTTATGTCCGCCGAACTGTTTAAAGTGATGGCAGAGGCTTTGTGGCGCGATCTGTTCGGCATTAAGCTCAAGAATGACAGGGTCCTTGAGATATTTTCTGGCTAACTTCTTTATCCCCTGCGACATCGTCGCCGAGAACAGCATTGTTTGATGTTCATGGATCAGGCAGGACATAATAAGCTCGACATCACCGATAAAACCCATATTCAGCATCTCGTCGGCCTCATCGAGGATAAGACTGCGAACCTGCGACAGGCTCAGGGTGCTGTTATAGAGAAGGTCGATAAGCCTGCCGGGGGTAGCGATGAGGATATGAACGCCATGAGCCAGCTTGGCTTTCTGTGTATCGATAGAAAATCCGCCATAGACCGCGAACGGTGCGATATCGGTGTACTTTGCGACATCTGAAATGGCACTTACATATTGCAGGGCAAGCTCACGAGTGGGAACTACAACCAGTGCCTGTATCGCATTATTACTCGCATCGGTCGTTTGAACAACGGGTATCCCGCAAGCCGAAGTCTTACCGGAGCCGGTTTCGGCTAAGGCGATTATATCTCTACCAGCCATGATATGAGGAAATGTCTCTTCCTGAATGGGGGTCAGATCACTGTATTTGAGTTGCTGGAGTGCTTTTAGTATTTCGGGCTTTAGATTAAGTTCAGTAAATTTCATATATGCCGATGATACCAGCTTTCCTGCTGATAGCAACCAAAAGACTTGTAAATAAATTTCCCAGGCTGCGTCTTTACCGGATACTCCCTGTCTCAGCGTAATGATAAAGAAGTCCCCACGCCTTTGCAGAAATCTTTTTGCCGGACTCAAGCAACTTCCTTATACCATCAACATCAAGCAGAAGAACCTCAATATCTTCCCCCTCCTCCTGCCATTCGTTCGATACTGTCCCACTCGCCTCCACCATAACCATACAGCACGATTCATCTGTCAGCCCCGCCGAGGAATATATCGGCTCACTTATATGATTGATCGTCGCTACCTCCAGGCCGGTCTCTTCCCGAAGTTCCCTGGCCGCTGTCTGCTCAATGCTTTCGTTTTCGTCTATCAGTCCTGCTGGAAAACCGTACTCATAATCCCATATTGGAACCCTGAACTCTTTTGTAACAACGAGCCTTTTGCCTTCGGCGGTATTGATTATCGGTACAATTACTGCCGCATCGGCTTTGGCGGCATCGGTTATGGGCCTTGTTTTTCGTGAACACATAACCCACGAACTGTCTTTCTGTTTGCGATTATATGAGACATCAAACAGATTTGCCCATTCGCATTCTGTCAGCTTTTTTATCCGAAAAGGTTCTGCCATTATCTTATCCCTTAATTTTCCACCAATTATTGTCAGTCCCGGCCCGTCAGTATAAACAATAAGCCAAAATTCTGCAACGGTGCTGTCGGTGTTTATCTTGCATATATCCGTTTCGCTGTTATACTGCTTCCTGCGAGAAAATATAACAGATTCCAGCAGGCTGAAATGAACAAGATAAATAACAAAATATTGCCACTGACGGGCATTCAGATGCGGGTCGGCAAGTTAATGGTCCAGTCCAAGCACCAGATGCCCTGTTCGTATATGCGCGCCCGCGCCGACATTACGGAACTGCTCGCCTTTAGAAAACCATACTGTAAATCCATCGGCACAAGGGTAACCACAAACGATTTTTTCATTTACGCTATAGCACAGGGTATCAAAAAATATCCGATGATGGCCGCAAGATACGACAGGCACAAAGAGAATTTTGTAATACCGCCCGCGATACGGATTGGCTTTGCTGTATCGGCGGCTCAGGGTCTTGTTGTACCGGTAATACCTGACCTTACCGAAAAGACTCTGCCCCAGGTTGCCAGCGATGCTGATTTGCTGCTGAAAAAAGCAAGGGCAAACAAACTGATCCCCGATGATATCTACGGGCCGAACATTGTTTTTAGCAGTCTCGGAATGTACGGTATAGACTATTTTTACGCGGTATCGCCGCCAGGTGCGACCGCTATTGTCTCTATCGGGAAAATTACCGATTGTTTAGTACCGATAGATGGCGATATGATGGCAAGGAAGGTAATGACGGTAGCCATCGCCGCCGACAACAGGTTTGTTGATGATTTTTACACCGCAGCGTTTCTAAAAATCGTTATCGAACAAATTGAGAACCCACAGTCAATGACGGTGTGATAATACTCTAATAATTGCCCCGAAAGTACCGCAAATATTTTTTATTTTTTTTTGAAACTAATCAAAATTTTTGTTGACAACATACAGCAACAACCGGATAATTAAAAGAGATAAGACTATAAAACTGAAATTTTTAACAAAGGCCGCTTCATTATTCATCCACGGGGCGGCTTTTTTTATGGGGTGGTAAACCTGATTTACTTACAAATCTTCAGGTTAAACTGTTCTTAGTGGCTGGTTCGGTATCGGCTGGATGCGGTATGTCAACGATTCGCTGCTGGCTGGTAACTTCTGTAGTTTCAATTACTTCGGCAGTGCTATCATCAGTCGGTAGGGTGTGCAAAACCTGCTTCGCAGAACTTGCATACGCCGAATCTGTTGCAGTTTCGACAGTATCGCGGGACATTGCATGGATAAACTCCGCAACTTTGCGGTAATCATCGGCACCGTGGCATTTTGGTTCATATTCAAATATCGTTTTGCCATAGCTGGGTGCCTCGGCGAGTTTTATGTTTCTGCGAATATGCACGGGAATTATTTGGCATTGTGCCCACGGTCTGTCGCTGGAGCGGGCGTTGGTAAGAAACTTTTCAATATCGGCCTTGACCTCTGCTGAAAGAATAACCCTGCTGTCGAACATACATAAAAGTATTCCGCTGACTTTCAGTTTCGGGTTGATCCGCCTGCTGACCAGTGTAATCGTCTCGAGCAGTTTACCGAATCCCTGCAGTGCGAGAAAGTGCGGCTGGAGGGGAATAAAAACCTCTTCCACTGCCGCCAGTGCGTTAAGTGTAAGCAAACCAAGCGACGGCGGACAATCGATAATCAGATAATCATAATCATCTTTTACCTTTGAAATAGCCTCGCCGAGTATAATCTCTCTGCCAACGATGCTGACAAGTTCGCTCTCTGCGCCTATCAGGTCCATATTGGCACTGAGCAGCCACAGATTATCTCGAACCTTCTCCAGCGATTCAGTAAATCCTGCCCCATGACAGAGCACCCCGTAGGAGCCTGTCCCATTTTGTTCGCTGTCGATCCCCAGATGAATGGTAAGGTGTGCCTGCGGGTCGAGGTCTACCACTGCCACTCGCTGCCCCATTCCCGCAAGTGCCGCAGAAATATTGGCCACCGTTGTGGTCTTACCTACCCCGCCCTTTTGATTTAGTACTGTTATCGTTCGCAAAGCATCGCCCTGACTATTATTTACTGTTGCCTGAAGGCTCCCTGTTTAAGCTTTTTCAGTACCGCATCAAGCACGCCATTGACAAATCCCGGCGACTGTTGGCCGCTGTATTTCTTGGCAAGCTCTATCGCCTCATTTATTGTTACCTTGGCCGGAATATCCGGACAGAACTTTAAGTGATACGCTCCGAGCCTTAAAATACTCCTGTCAACCTGACAAAGACGGGACATCTGCCACTTTATCGCTGCCGTTTGTATCAAACTGTCGCAGAGTTCCACATTCTCCCAGGCGCCTCTTGCCCAGCCGTCAGCCAAATCCCTTACTTCCTGGGAGTCGCAGTTTTCCTTGAAAAACATATCCATACCAGCCAATGCATCGCTGCCCTGCGTATCAAGTTGATGCAGTGACTGTATTGCAAGTTCTCTGGCCCAGGTACGATTATCCATCGACATCGCTATCTATATTTATATTTGTTTCAGTATGTCGGCCATTTCTATTGCTGCAAGTGCGGCGTTTGCTCCTGCGTTGCCCTGCTTGGAGCCTGCCCGCTCTATCGCCTGTTCGATACTCTCGCAGGTCAACACTCCGAATATCGCCGGAACTGCTGTATCTATATTAATCTGTCCGATACCTCTGCTTACCTGCTGGCACACATAATCGTAATGGCTTGTTTGGCCGCGTATCACTGCGCCAAGGCAGATAACTGCGTCGAACTTTCCACCGGTGGCCAGTTTCCTTGCGACCGCCGCAATCTCTACCGCGCCTGGAACCCAAACGACAGTTACCTGTTCTTCGCTCCCACCGTGTCGCGTGAGGCAATCTATCGCGCCGCCGAGCAGTTTGTTCGTAATAAATTCGTTGAACCGGCTGACAACAATTGCATATTGCCCGTCGCCAGCGGCAAGTTGACCTTTAATTTCCTTAATCATAATTCATACTCCAAATTTTTCATTAAAAACAGCCTCGGCCAAAGTTTACACCCAGGGTGGCCGAATCAATAACTAAGAACTAAAAATTTATGCCTTAGGTACTAAGAATTCAAAACTCTCAAACCGGCCTAGGTCAGTTGGACTATTATAAGACCTTAGCGGCCCGGCTTCCAGAAAAACTAATTCCATCGGTTTTCGCGGACATTTTCAGTCCCTATAACTTGTGATATCCTAAAGAGTTATCCGGCAAATTGCCAGTAAAATTTTTTTCGCCGGCAAAAAATCGCTTTTGGAGCGGATTTCTCATAAGCCGTCTCCTTCTACTGCCGATAGGGACATTATACCGCATTACAGGAAAAAATGCGCTTCTTAAACCTAAAAAACGGCATAACAACCGATAACAAGGGACTAACGACATGTTTGACGAAATGGATTACAACTCCTGGGACGAAGCCGAGAGAATGGCAGTCATGGCCTACGATTACTACGAAAACGGCCAATTGACCATGGCACTGACACAGCTCACAGAGGCATTGCAGCTGAATCCGGACAATAGCGCATGGCATTTTAACGCGGGCCTGACACTTGACGCACTTGAGCAGTTTGACGATGCGATTACCGCGTATGAAGAGGCACTTGCTCTTTCGCCTGACGACCCGGAGATATTAAATTCACTGGCGGTTGATTATACTCGAGTCGGCTTGTACGACCTGGCCATATCTTCATTTGAGCATATCCAGAAGATCGCACCGGATTTTGAGCCGTGTTATTGCAACAGGATTATCACCTACACCGAAATGGATATGCACGAGACAGCTGAACAAATGTTCTACCTTGCCCAGCAGATAAATCCCGATTGCCCGATCTGTTTTTATAACATCGGAAATTCAATGTTTTGCAGACACAACTACAAGAGGGCGATATGGTGCTGGCTGAGAACCGCTTCGCTGGAGCCGGAGCATCCACAAATCAATTATCGCATAGCACAGGCCTATTGGGCCGACGGCGACTATGAACTTGCCAGGGAGCATTTTCTCAGCGAACTTCGAGAGAATCCAGGCGATATTGATGTAATCCTCGATTTTGGCATATTTCTGTTAAAGCAGGGCGATACTGACTCCGCAGCGGAAAAATTCAATCGGATACTTGAGTTGGTTCCGGACTTTTCCCCAGCCGTTTTCTACCTTGGCGAAACGGCTCTTGTAAGGCAGGATACATTGAAGGCTGTCGAATTATTCAACACTGCGATGAAGCAGAACCCGAAACTGTCCGGGCCGAGGTTCCGACTGGCCCAGATTGCTCTGGAAAATGAAAATACCGATGACGCAAAGAGGCTGCTCTTTTCTGAGTGCGCACTGGATATAGATGATATTTCCGTACTGCTTGCCATGGGTTCGATGCTCATTGAGCTGGACGAAATCGATTATGCCACCGACTGTTTTCTCCGAGCCGTAAATCAGGACGAGGAAAACATAGACGCTTTCTGTTCACTGGCCGTTACTCTTGCCGCCAGGGATGAATATGAAGGGGCACTCCAGTTTTATCAGCATGCGGTAGAGCTGGGTTGCGAAAATCCGCAGGTCCTGGCGGACATTGCGTTCCTGTACCTCAAAACCGGACAGTTAACACTTGCGATAGAGACCATTGGTGATGCCATTGACATATCCGGAAAAACTGAAGATGCAGTGAAACTGAAACGAAAAATTCGGTGGGCGATCTTCCGCCGAAACATCAACGCGACACTTTTGAGATTTGGTTTTTGCAAGGTAAAACTCTTTTTTGCAAGGTGCAAATGCCGCCTGAGATACATGTTTTCATCTGTCAGACGCTAACTTTTCACATAACTCGCTGCCAACGATATAAACGAACATCAAACATCCAATCCGCCACAAACCCGCCTCCACAGTTTTGCACTTTTCGCTTTAAACTTTGCACTTCTCCCCCTGTCGTCCCGAGCGGTAGTTTACGCCATAGGTGCCGAGGGATCCGCAGGACAGCCCCGCCGCAGGCGGCTCCCTTATTCTGGCTTCTATCTCCTGTGTTCTGTATTCTGTATTCTTCCCAAAAAACCCCATATCAGTGCCATTACGGCAGAAAATTTTATCCAATTTTACACTTGACAGTTTTCACGCCAACAGTTAAACTGGGGCAGTGAGATAGTTTAGGTAAAGCGACAATCTCTGAATTCTTATCAGGAGGGCCAAAATGGATAAAGTTAAGAAGCTGTATACTACTGGTGAGGTCGCGAAAATATGCAATCTCAGCCAGCAGACAATCATCAGATGTTTCGATGCCGGAAGGGTGGAGGGATTCAGGATTCCAGGCTCGAAGTTTCGCAGGATTCCCCACGAAAGCCTTATAAAGTTCATGCAGAGCAACGACATACCAATCGATGCCCTGCAAAGCGGCAAGAAGAAAATACTCATCGTTGATGACGATGCTGAGATCATTGAAATGATGGTCGATGTTCTCGTTCGTGACGGCCGCTTTGAAGTCAAGAGCGCGGCAAGCGGTTACGAGGGCGGAATAATGACCGAGCAGTTTCGTCCGGATTTGATTATCCTCGACTATATGCTTCCGGATGTAAACGGAAATATCGTATGCAGGACCATTAAGCGGAACCCGGATTTTGCTGAGATTAAAATTATTATTGTCAGCGGAGTTGTAAACGAAGAAGAAATTGAGGACCTGAAACAGGCCGGTGCCGAAGAATTCATAAAAAAACCGTTTAACATTGCCCAGCTGATTGACAAAATCACATCAATCCTGCAGATTCAATAGTTACTCCGGAGCCTGATGCGATGCTAAACCAAGCCGATGATAATTCTATTGGTCGCAGGAG
>SDBT01004725.1_pt1 | contig 23050 bp, 24 predicted proteins | sample 2277101 | NCBI WGS metagenome assembly SDBT01 (sample SAMN10404973, study PRJNA504765) | marine sediment metagenome | isolation source: marine sediment core GS10_PC15, 103 cmbsf | place: Arctic Ocean: Southern Knipovich Ridge | collected 2010 | reverse complement strand
CCAATCTTCTCGGAGCCCTTCGCGGCCAGGGCAGCGCAGAGACGACCGGCGCCGACAACTTCAAGACGCTGCGACTGGTCTTCGCCGCCTATGAATCAGCCCGCACCGGTAAAGCGGTTCAAATTGATTAATTCGCGCCGTTCTCATTTTATGCCAAACTAAGGACCGGTACTATGAATGAAACAAGTTGTATCATAGGGATTGACGCGGGGACATCGGTCGTAAAAGCCGTAGCCTTTGACTACCTTGGCAATGAAGTCTGCAGCCATGAGACCGGCATGGAGTTGCTCTGCCGGCATCGGCTTTGGGCAGAGCAGGACATGAACCAATTATGGGAAACCGTCAAGACGTGCGTGGTAAAGGTTTGCCAAAAACTCAAGGAACTGAAACGCGAACCGGCAGGCATTGGGATTACTTCAACCGGAGACGGCACCTGGCTCATGGACACCGACGGCAATCCCGTGCGCCGAGGCATCCTGTGGTGTGACGGGCGTTCGGGGCAAATCGTTGAACGTTTTCATGCGGGAAAGGTTGCCAAACAGGCTTTCGCTATTTGCGGAACTTCTGTCTTCACAGGTTCCCAGGCAGCCCAATTGGCATGGCTGCGGGAAAACGAACCCGAATCGCTGAACCGTGCCAGCGTGATTTTTCACGCCAAAGATTGGCTCTTTTTCAAAATGACGGGCGTCATTAGCAGCGATGAAACGGATGAGTCGCTGACCATGCTGCGAATGACTTCAAGGCAATACGACCCCGAGTTGTTCCGCATTTTCGGCATCGAGGATTTGTTCTCCAAATTCCCTGCGGTTAAACCAAGCCAGGAGAACGTGGCCCCGGTCTTATCTTCGGTTGCCGGTGAACTGGGCATTCCCAAAGATGTGCCCATTGGTTCCGGTCCGATGGATGTGGCGGCCTGCGCTTTAGGCTCAGGGGCAATTGAACACGGTCAAGCCTCCACAATCTTAGGAACCGCAGGCATCCACCTGTTGGTCATGGCAGAGCCATTGCTCGAACCCAAAATGGTCGGTATGACCTTATGCCACGGCGTCAAAGGTCGTTGGCTGCGCATGATAGCCGCTATGACGGCCACTCCTAATCTCGACTGGTTCCTGAAAGAACTCGGACAAGCCTTCATTACCAAGGCGCAACAAAATGGCCAGAACATATACAGTCACCTGGAACAGATAGTGAACTCTGTCCCTGCTGGGTCTGAAGGCGTGATTTTCCATCCATATCTGTTCCCCGGTGGGGAGCGTGGACCTTTTGTCAAGCCCACCGCACGGGCCAGCTTCACCGGCTTGAATTTGAACCATACCGCCACGCATCTGCTGCGGTCGGTATACGAGGGGGTTGCCTTGGCCACCCTGGATTGCTACCGGCACATGCCCATCGAGCCGGCCACGGTCTTTCTGTCTGGCGGAGGGGCCAACAGCCCGGCGTGGTGTCAAATTATGGCCGACTGTCTGGGCAAGCCTATCAGCGTGCCGGAGGGTTCGCAATTTGGCTCCAAAGGAGCCGCCCTTAATATCGGAATTGCCGCGGGGATATATCGAAACGCACAGGATGCGGTTAGTAAGACCGTGAGAATGGCCCATTTCTATGAACCTCAAGCGGCTAATTCAAAACTCTATCATCAGTTGTATGATGTTTACAAAAAGACGACCGAAAGCCAGATGGACATCTGGGACTTGCGCGCTAAAATCATCAATAAAAAAGACTAACAGGAGTGCTCTATGACCACACAATTGCATGATTATGTTCGCAATGCATATCGTTCGGCCATTGGCCGGCCACGCCGCGAACTGGTAACTCCGGCCTTGATTCTTGACCTTGACGTTGCGCAGCGAAACATCCAGTTCATGGCTACCCGAATAGCTTCCATGAAAGCCGAACTGCGCCCTCACATCAAAGTGCAGAAAAGCCCGGAGCTCGCCATCCTGCAGGTCGAAGCGGGGGCGATAGGGGTTTGCACCGCCACCGTCTGGGAAGCGATTGTCATGAGCCGGGCCGGCATCGAGGATGTACTGATTGCCAATCAGGTAGGCGGAAAGGAAAAAATCAAAGCACTGGCCGAAGCCGCGAAAAACGCCCGCCTGAGTGTGGCGGCCGACGACCTGCGGAATGTTCAGGATTTGTCCGATGCTGCTTGCGCCGCCGGAAGCGAACTCGGCGTCTTGATCGAAGTGGATGTAGGGATGGGTCGCGGCGGAGTTCGCTCTGCCGAAGAAGCGGTAGTCTTGGCCCAACACTTGAGCAAACTCCCCGGATTGCACTTTCGCGGGGTTCAGGGTTATGAAGGACATTGTATGCACGAACAGGACCGCGACGTTAGAATTCAAAAAGCTTGCACGGCAATGGATTACCTGGGAACTGTCATTGACCATCTGGCAGAAGCGGGTTTCCCATGCGAAGTTGTTTCAGCCGGAGGAACGGGAACCTATGACATTACCGGCGACAATCCGCGCGTTACGGAAATCCAGGCAGGGTCCTATGTGTTCATGGACAAATTCCATGGCAACCTGGTAACTGGTTTCTCCACGGCTTTAACCGTTCTTGGCACCGTTGTTATCCAGCACGCCAACACGATTGTATTGGACTCCGGCCGCAAGTCAATCGGTATTGATTTTGTCCTTCCGACGATGGTGGATTATCCCTTTTACCAGGCGCGCTATTTCGCCGAAGAACATGCGCTTTTCGATGTGGACGAAAGGTGCCAACTCAAATACGGTGACACAGTTGAACTTATCCCTGGTTATGCCCCTACCACAGTAAACCTCTATGACGCTTACCACGTGGTCAAAAATGACATTGTGGTAGATATCTGGCCTATCATCCCGCGGGGACCGGGACATGTCGGAATTTTGAAAGATTAAGCGATGAGAAAGGAATACAGGCCATGAAGACAACGCCAAACCCTATTTCCGCCCAGGAGTTTGACCAGCTTTTCAAGAAAGTCTGCAACTGGGGCCGATGGGGTCCCGATGACGAACGCGGGACGCTCAATTACATCACGCCGGAACATATCTGCTCAGCAGCCGGACTGGTCCGCTCCGGACGCTCTGTCTCGCTGGCCCTGCCCATCAACACCGTCGCTGGTCCCGATAATCCACGGCCGGCTATGCATTACATGGTTCAGAACCACGACATCAGTTCCGATTTGGGAGAACCGCGATTCTGCACGGATTTCCTGGCCAGTGAGTTCCACGGTGATTGCCTTACGCACATAGACGCGCTGTGCCATATTTCCTACCAAGGCCGGCTTTACAATGGCAAACCGACGAGCGAAGTTACTTCCCAGGGACCACTGCTGCAGGATATTACTGCATATGCCCACGGCATTGTCGGCCGAGGCGTGTTACTGGACATCCCTCGCCTTCGCGGAGTCAAATGGCTGGAACCCGGCGAGGCAGTTACTGCCGAGGAACTGGAGGCAGCCGAAAAAGCTCAAGGCCTGAGCCTGGGCGAAGGGGATATTTTCTTGTTCCGCACCGGTCATCACCGACGCCGGTTGGAGTTGGGACCATGGGATAATGGTTACCAGGGCCAGGGCAAAGCAGGCCTGCACGCTGCGGCCATGCTTTTGCTCCATGAACGCAAGGTTGCGGCCTTCCTGCCTGACGGCGATGGGGAAACTGTCCCCAGTCAGGTCGAGGGCATCGCTTATCCTGTCCATGCCCTACAGATTGCCGCCATGGGGATGGCTTGCGCCGACAGCCTTCAGTTTGAGGAGTTGGTCGCCGTTTGTGAGGAAGAAAAGCGTTGGGAATTCATGGTCGTAGCATCACCTCTGCGGCTTCCTAAAGGCACCGGTTCGCTATTTAACCCGATTGCAATCTTTTAGATAATCGTTTATGGGATAATTCATGACTATGCAATACGAAAAACTCAAAAAAGAAATTATAGAAACGTGTCGCCGGTGTGTAGATATGGGCTATTTTGTGGGCACCTGGGGTAATATCAGCGTAAGAGTACCCGAAGGTCTGATCGTCACGCCCAGCAAGGTGCAATACGACCTGTTGACCGCAGATGATCTTGTGACCGTATCCAATGAAGGCGCCGTTGTAGCGGGAAATCGCCTGCCCTCGTCCGAAGCTGAAATCCACCGGGCACTGCTGAACCGCAAGAGCGAGGTCAATGCGATAATTCATAGCCATTCGCTCTATGCCACTGCAATTTCGTGTCTGCACAAATCGATACCTGTCTTTGTTGAAGAGATGGCTCAAGCTGTGGGCGGTGAAGTTAAATGTACCCGGTATGTTCCGGCAGGACAGCATAAAAAAATCGCAGCCGAAGTCGCCGCTACGATTGGCGACAGTAATGCCGTGCTGCTGGCTAATCACGGCGTGATTGGCTGCGGCCGCGACCTTTGCGAAGCACTGCTGGTCAGCCAAACTGTGGAAAAAGCTTCGATGATAATGCTGGCGGCTGGAACGGTGGGAAAGGTCATTCCTATACCTGATGAGTACCTCAAGTCTGAACGATATCGCTATCTGCATAAATATGGAACCAAAAGTGATGGAGCGGTGAGCGAAAATGAAACTACATAATAATAGGAGTAACTTATGAAAATCCATTTAGGTATGAACACCCTTTATGCCAACAAACGGTGGCCTGAGCCCGAAATATGGGGACAACAAATTGGACAACGTTGGGGTCTAAAGCAGGTGCAGTTTTGTTTCGACTTGCTTGATCCGCGTTCTACCGACGAAGCTCGCGATTATTATTGTGCAGCCGTGAAAGAGGCCTCCCGGAAATATGATTTTTCTATTCACGACTGTTTTATCGGTGGTGCGGCATATACTTATAATTACCTTCTGCACCCGATGAAAGAACTGCGACAGGATGCGCTTGATTGGTGTAAACATGCTGCTATCACCTCGGAGCTTATGGATTCGAAAGGGGTTGGAGGCCCGATCGCCGCCGCCTCCATGGCCGATTACACCAATCCGCAAAAACGCCAATGGTTGCTGGATACCCTGGTCGAAGGCATGCAGGCTTTTGCAGCCATCGCAGCCGAACACAATCAACAGTTCATTATATGGGAACCTTCTCCGGTCGGTCGGGAAATGGGAACCAGCATCGATACTGTCAAAACACTTTACTCGCGAATGAATGACCAGGCCGCCATACCGATTCACCTCTTGCTCGATGTAGGGCACTGGTGCGGCTATGAGCAACAGGGCAAGGACCGCGATCTCGATAGCTGGCTTAGAGAACTCGGCAGCCTCTCTCCGATAATACACCTGCAGCAGATGGATGGGGTGTGGGACCGCCACTGGTCTTTTTCCAAAAAGAACAATGCCAATGGCGTAATAAAAATGGAAAAAGTCCTCGAACCGCTGGACAAGAGCGGATGCAAGGAAGTATACCTGTTTCCGGAGATCCGTTTTGCCCCTGAAATGAATGAAGCCCAATTGCTTACTGAGATGGATGAGAGTATAGAGTACTTAAAACAGTTTGTTTGATAGTACTGCAAAAATACAAATAAATTCACAGCCCGGTTTTTTAGCTTCCAGCCAAACAGTCTTAAATTTATGCTCGAATCATCGTCAGCAGCATTTTGAACTTCTCTTTTGCGGCAACAGCATGAGGGATATTGGCCGGCATTATGACAATTTGGCCGGCTTCGGCTTTTACTTCTTCGCCGCCTATCATCAACGCGGCACAGCCGTCAATGATCTGCACAACCGCATCATAGGGCGCGGTATGCTCGCTGAGTTTCTGTCCCTTATCAAAAGCAAACAGAGTAATCGTGCCGACCGGTTTATCCAGTATCGTTTTGCTGACTATCGAATCGGATGCATATTCGACCAAGCCTGCCAACCCCTGACTTTTGCCCATACAGGCATCCAGCACACTTCTGTCACTGTTGTCATCGCCCATTTTTCTTTCCCTACATTTTAGGCTGGAGAAAAAAATGCTAAGCCTTCAAACTGGCCGCTTTTACCGTCTTTTTAGATGGTTTCTTTATGTCCATTATTTGTGTTGCTGATTTCGGGCATATTGATTTTGGACATTTACCATTCCAGCAGTAGAGACAAACCTTTTCCTCGGGTAGTCCGAGCGCATCAACCATATCATCCAAGGTCTGGTATCTAAGTGTTGAAACATTTAATTCTTTGGCAATCCATTCCACCATTCTTTTGTATTTCTCAGAATTATGGTCTATGTACTCCGAGACATCTTCTAAGTCATGGCCTTCCAGACTGCGAATGGCTCTGCGGGCAACGAGTTCATGAATAGAGCGTGTGGAAAGATTGAACCTGCACGGAAACATCAGAGGAGGACAGGCGGGTCTTATGTGTATCTTTTTAGCGCCACAATCCCAGAGTTTTTTTATAGCGAAGTTCTTAAGCTGCGTTCCCCTCACGATAGAATCTTCACATAGGACAATGCTGTTACCTTGAATTACCTCTTTGATAGGAATCAATTTCATCTTTGCGATCAGGTCGCGTTTCTGTTGAGAAGGCGGGGTATAACTTCTGCCATATCCTGGTGTGTATTTAACAAGCGGCCGCCTGAACGGCTTGCCTGATTCCATCGCGTATCCTAATCCATGAGCTAATCCGGAGTCCGGAACCCCTGAGACCAGATCAATCTCGATATCTTTATCGCGTTTGGCAAGGTGTCTGCCGCATTTTTCCCTGACAATTTCTGTATTTATTCCTTCATAATTCGATGCGGGAAAGCCGGTGTAAATCCACAAAAATGCACATATCTGGTTGCCATTTTCTCCACCGGCCTTTTTTTGCGTTATGCCGCCTTCTTTTATGAGAACTATTTCACCCGGCTCGAGGTGCTTTACAACCTTAAAGTCGATATTTGGAAAGGCGCTGGTCTCAGCGGTCACCGCCCAGCCGGTTTTATGTTTGCCAATAGTAAGTGGTGTATATCCAAACCTGTCTCTGGCTGCATATATTCCATCTCTGTTTAATACTAAGATTGAACACGACCCCTCAATAGCCTCAAACATCTTTTCTATGCCGTTAACCAAATCTCTTCCCTGGTTAATTAACTTTGCTATAAGTTCCGGTGTGTTAACAGTTCGTTTACTTACTTCGGTGAAGGACACTCCCTGTGAAAGCAATTTTGTAGCTAAACTCTCAGCGTTTTCGACGAATCCACTGGTCACTATGCAAAACGGCCCAAATCTGGAATTTAAATAAATAGGCTGTTCATCATAATCGCTGATAACCCCTATTCCTTTATTGCCGGTTATGTCCTGGTAATCATCATGAAACTTGGACTTAAACTGGCTTTGGCCAAGGCGGTGTATCTGACGGGCAAAGTCGGTTCCCAGTACCGCTATGCCACCATATTCGGTTCCTAAGTGTGAGTGATAATCTGTGCCGTAGAAAAGAGTTTCTGTGCAATCGCCTTGTGAGACAACTCCAAAAATGCCACTCATATGCCACCTCCTTTGTGGTATCTCTTCAACCTTCCATAAAAACGTTTAGCAGCCGAACTAAGCTTCTTATAGAATTACATAGCAGAGTAGTCTTGTAAATACAAGCCTTTTTTTCACAAATAAAATACTCGACCAGACCGAGTTTGGAGTAAGTATTGTCATAACTATTGTCGTGACAAAAACATAACGCAAGTTGCTCAAGACAGGTTTTGCTCAACAGGACAGTTTAGAATAGGTCAGTTTGAGTTAAGCTTCTTTTTTTATCCCCATTGTCCTGGCGATTATATAAATATTCTTGAGGTCCCTCAAACTCAAACTGTCCAGATATGCCTCGCTCAAGTTAGAGGCGGAGCCGCCTTTTAAGTTCATAATTTCTTTTTTGAGCCGTGTCCTGATTATAGAATTGCGTGACGAAACTGTTGTCATAATTTTGTTACTCCTGAAGAAACCAACTGCCTTTCGTGGGGTGACCTTTAACCTTTTTGCCTCCGTTCGTGATGCCCAGCCGATAAATTTCTCGATACTAAGTATTTCGGCGTGACAACATTTCCGCTTGAATGCATAATTGAAAAAAACGCCAGGTTCTATTTGCAGATTAAGCTGCGCAGGCCTGGCCAAAACTTGCGCCGCTGCCCTTGGCGCGGCGATATTGCGAAGAAAATGCTAAAGCACATATCAAGATTTTATTCTGTTTTTTGCTTGATTTGTACCACAATAGGCATACTATAATAGTGCACCGATTTTGGGGTATTTCCGGAAAGGAGTGCAGAATGCGAACAATAGTTCGAGACATTCAAAGTTAAAGGAGGCACACAAATGGCTGAGGAGATTGTTGGAAAAGTGTCAGATTTTTTTGCCCAGCCGGTAGTAGCCGGTATCGAGTTAACAGCGGCGTTAAAAGTCGGAGACAGAATCCGTATCAAAGGCCACACCACCGACCTTAAGATGAATGTTGACTCCATGCAGATTGACAACGCACAGGTTACAGAAGCCAAAGCCGGTGACTCTATCGGCGTAAAAGTCGCCGAGAAGGTAAGAGGCGGCGACAGCGTTTACAAAATCACTGACTAAAGCTTTAACTTATTAGAAATAACGATTGGCAAACGCCCTTCGACAAAGCTTCGACGGTCAACTGGGCCGAATCGTTCAGGGCAAGGGCAGCAGGGTAGTCCGATAAATCGCCAACCCTTAAAGGTTGCTGGGTAAAGAATTATGACCAGATTGAGAACGTTAATCAAAAATGTGCGAAAAATTCCTTGCACTACCTTTTCAAACTTGACACCTGCTTTAACATCTCTCATAGCTGATAAGCTCAGTTATATTGCGTAGCTGTGCAGGCCGGCAAACAAGGCAGAGAGGTTTACCCATAATAAGGTTACTATAATGACCAGCATTCCGGCGACGGCCCATAGGCTGTTGATATGCGGGTGTTTTTTTCCGAACATGTAACGGAAGTGGAAGTATCCGACGTACACAAGCCACGAGGCCAGCGACCATAACTCTTTCGGGTCCCAGCCCCAGTAATCGCCCCAGGCAATCTTACCCCACCAACTGCCGAGAATAAGGCCGAGTGTCAGCAAAGGAAAGCCTGCGCAAATCATACGATAGGCCGCCTGTTCACCTGATAGAAGCCTCTGTTGGTCATGTGGTGTTTTTCCTGCCAGTTGGCAGATCGCCTGATACGTAGCTTTGGCCATGAAGATATAAGAGAGGACATAGACACCAACGTGCGGCGCAAACAGCGGGCTTTGCAGGGCTGGCGGCAGTTGACGAGGCTCGGCACCGAAAATAAAACCGGCAGGAAAAAGAACGATGATTCCGAGCACCATGTCACCGCACCAGCCGCCGACGCCCAGAACGCGCCGACAAAATAATGAGATTGGGTAAATCATGCCAAGACACAAGAAAACTTCGAACAGATTCTGAAGTGGTACGTGACTGACATGATACCAGCGGTAACCAACAGCGAAAGCAGTAACCACAAAACCCAAAACGTAAAGGCTCCTGCCTGTTTTTGTACGTCGCAGCAAAGTCATCACAAATGCGAAAAAGTACCCCGCCATGGCAACATAGATTAGCAAGCCCTGTATTGTGTATTTGATTTCCATATTACGCGTTTTTTAGCTTAATGCTTTTTAAAAGTATCCCTTAACCAAAAATGCCAGAAGACACCGATACACAGCAGTATGTATCCGGTGTAAACAGCATTTAGACCCGTGTCGGAAACAACTTTTAGAACGCTGTACCGTCCAGCCTCAGAATCATAAGAGTGCTGGTAAAAATGGTATCCGCCAAAATGAAGCGGCTTGTTTACTTCGATGCTTTTGTCCACAACAATCTTGCCGTCTTTAATTATCTGCAGGTCGCTTATGTAATCGCTAATGACTCTGTAATAACTCAACAGTAATTTATCTTCGGGACCGGCGTGTTCCGGAAAGAGTTCAAAAACATATCTGGTCTCAGTCGAACCATCGGGGCCCTTGGTTTGTACTTGCAGGGCTGGATTATAACCCGGCTGTGTGGAATCAACGGCGATTCTTTTGTCATCTTCGGTTGTAATTTTGAAATTTTCAAATACCCGCAGTATTTCTACTGTGCCCAGATTTGGGCCTAAAGAAAACTCCTTGCCGACTTCCACGGGCATTTTCCAGCTAAGTCCGTCACGGCTTTGGATTCGCAGGTACTGCGGCTCGTAATATTGGATTCGAAAGTCCTTTAACTTTACGGAGAACGGCAATTCTCTGACCTGTTCGCTGCTGTCCAGTATGACGCGGTTGCCGACCTGTCCTTTGTAGAGGGCTATCTGACCTGCCGGAATTGTGTCAAGTCCGAACAGTCTTTTGCGGATGTTGTGTGCACTTTCTGAGCCAATCATTCCACCGGTAAGAACCAATATGCAGCCGGTGTGTATTAACAGCAGTTTAGGTCTTTGGGCCAGTCTACCGAAAGTTATAAGACCGGCTATCAGCACCAGAGTAAAAACAAACCAGTAGATAATTAACGGAATGGAGTTAAACAGGTCTTTGGCCTGTTGAGGGCCTATGAATGCACCATAAATGGACAGAAAAATCAACAGTATAATCAAAACTAAAACAGCCCATAGTATGATGCGTCTGAATTTAGCCATCAGAATATTCAATCTAACATAAAATTCTGCTATTTACAAATTTGCATTGCTAATTCTAAGAAATCATCGATTTAGGTGTCAAAGCATTTCTCATAAGCAGCGATATGATGAATCATCGTCGTGGTTTTTGTGGAAATTGACAGTCTGTTCGGCTATAATATGCGGCAATTATGAAAACTGCTGCAAAAGACAACTCAGAAATGTTGTTGAAAATGCCTCTGGCAGAGCTGCTCAACAGCGCCAATGCAGTCAGAAAAAAGTACATAGGCACAACGCTGGAGTTATGCAGTATATTAAATGCCAAATCCGGCCTATGCAGCGAGGACTGCAAATTCTGCGCACAATCGGCGAAAAATTGCAGCGATATATCGGTTTATCCTCTTAAGGAAAAAACACAGATAGTAGAAGCTGCCCGAGAGGCAAAAGCTATCGGTGCTGATAAGTACGGTATTGTAACAAGTGGAAACCGCTTGACCGGTAAGGAATTAAACCTGGTTGCTGAGGTGATAGCGCAAATAAAAGATGAAATTGGTATTGTCGTTTGTGCTTCGCTCGGAGCTTTGGAAAAATCACAGTTGAAGCTTCTGGCCGACGCCGGGCTTTGTCGCTATCATCACAACATCGAAACTTCGCGACGTTTTTATCCGCAGATTGTCTCGACCCATAGTTTTGACGAAAGAATAAACACGATAAAGGCCGCCAGGGAAGCAGGACTCCAAGTTTGCAGTGGTGGAATTATCGGGACCGGCGAGACTTGGCAGGACAGAATCGATATGGCTAATACATTGAAGCAACTGGGTGTGGATTCGGTTCCCATCAATATATTGGTCCCGATTAAAGGCACTGCTCTTGAGTCGGCCGAATCTCTATCAGCCGAAGACGCCATAAAAACAATATGTATTTTCCGCATTATCTTAAAAGACAAAATCATCAAAATCGCTGCCGGCAGAGAGACCGCTTTGAAAGACTCTCAGATTACCGCTTTCGCCGCCGGTGCCAACGGAATGCTTATTGGTGGATACCTGACCATCAAGGGAGCAGGCCTTGAAGCCGATTACGCACTCATTGAGCAGATAAAAAAACTATGGACAGAATAGAATCTCTGTTGTCACAAAGAAAAGCCGATGGACTTCTACGGACCTTAAGGCCCGCCGATTTTCGCAGGAATGGCCGAATTCATCGAGCAGGCAGAGAGTTTCTTGATTTCTCTTCAAATGATTACCTGGGCCTGGCAAACCACCCCAGGCTCAAAGAAGTTTCACGAAAGGCCGCAGAAGAATTCGGAACAGGTTCGTCAGCATCACGCCTTTTAAGCGGCGATTCACATCTTGTCCACCTGCTGGAGGAAAAAACAGCTTCGTTCAAAGGTACAGAAAGCGCCTTGGTTTTCAATTCGGGCTATCAGGCCAACGTTGGCATAATAAGTGCGTTGTGCCGGGCCGGTGACGCTGTTTTTTGTGACAAGCTCAGTCACGCCAGTATCCTCGATGGGGCAATGCTCTCGAAGGCCAAGCTGTTTCGTTTTGCCCATAATGACCCCAGCCACCTGGAATCTCTGTTAAAGAAACATGTCGACAAGTTTGACAGTCGCTTAATAGTAACAGAAACAATATTCAGCATGGACGGTGACAGACCGCCGCTCAGAGATATAGTCGACTTAAAAAACAAATACCGCTGCAGGCTTATGGTAGACGAGGCACACGCTACAGGGATATTCGCAAAAGATGGAAGCGGCATAGTAGCCGAAGAAGGCCTGGTCGATGAAGTTGATTTGATAATGGGTACGTTTGGAAAGGCCCTGGGAAGTTTCGGCGCATACGTCACCGGCTCAAAAAAGATGATACAGTATTTGGTTAATACCTGTCGCAGCTTTATATATTCAACAGCGCTTCCGCCTGCTGTTATAGCTGCTAATCTTGCCGCTCTGGAACTAATTGAGACCGAACCCTTCCGCAGAATCGAGCTTTTGGAGAACGCCTTATATTTTAGGACCGAACTTGCCGGGAAGGGTTTTGAAATAAAAAGCTGTTCGCAGATAGTGCCGGTAATAACCGGCGATACTAAAACCGCTGCTGTCTTAAGCGAACGTCTTTCCGAAAGCGGCTACTGGGTTTTGCCCATTCGACCGCCAACGGTGCCTAAAGGCCGGGCCCGGTTGCGATTTTCTTTAACCTGGCATCATAATAAAAAAATCTTGTCGGATTTGATAGAACACGTGAGTAGGGCGGTGTGATGTTTAAGTTTGTCGACAGAAAACAGAACAGAAATCTTGTCCTGATTGGCGGATGGGCGTTTGATTATAGAATCTTCGAGATGATGGACCTGCCTTATAATTATTTTTTCTATATAGACGAATCTCAAGGTGATTTTGAGACCGAACTGAAGCAATTATTGATGAAGAGGCGTTTTGAAAAAATATCGTTGTTTGGCTGGTCGCAGGGCGCTTTTGTGGCCTGTGACTTTGCTTCCAGCAGCCCCGACATCATCGAAGAGGTCATCCTCGTCGGCCTGCACAAAAAGTACGAAAGAAAAAAACTGCACCAGATAAAAGAATATCTTTCAAAAAACAAAAAAGCGTTTCTCTACAAGTTCTACAGAGATTGTTTCTGCCGGGAGGAAGAAAAATATTATCTCTGGTTCAAAAAAAATCTCTTGAAGGACTATCTGGCAACGATGGAATCGGACCAACTGGTCAAAGGTTTAGATGCTCTTGCCCAATATCAGATAACACCGAAATCTCTTAACAAAATAAAATGTATAAAAATTGCTCATGGCCGAGAAGATGCTATCGCACCTGAATCCGATGCCATCGATATCGCCAACAGCCTGCCGCAGGCGGAATTTGTCAGCTTTGAGCACACCGGCCATCTGCCGTTCCTGCGTCAGGATTTTAAGAAACATTTATACTGATCTCGATTGAATTTTCCCGTTTATCCGCGGGTAACTTGTGCCACAGGTAGTATCTTAAAAATAAGCAATTATGGCTTTATTCGCGGATATTTATTACCCTTAAGGGTATATTATGAGTAACATAGAGACAATCAAAAGGAACTTTTCCCGTTACGCCTCGTTTTATGACGACTATTCGGGCGTGCAGAATCAGGTGGGGCAAAAACTCATCGATTTTGTTGAGCAGAACTCGTTTAATAAAATTCTGGACGTAGGCTGTGGCACCGGCAATTACACACGTCTTTTGTGCCGGCAGTTTCCCGACGCTGCTGTAAAAGCCCTGGATATATGTCCACAGATGATTAGTATTGCCGAACGCAAACTGGCAGGTAAAAAAATAGAATTTATGATAGCCGATGCCGAGACGGCGGTTTTTAACCAGACCTTTGACCTTATTACATCTAACGCCTGTTTTCAGTGGTTTGACAACGCCGAGATTGTCATAATGAATTACAGCAACCTGCTCAATGGCGATGGGACTATTTTATTTTCGCTGTTCGGGCCGCAAACTTTTCACCGCCTGCGCCGATGTTTGGAGCGGCTGTATAAAAAAGAAGTGCGTACAAGTTCGTCCGATTTTATTACAGCAAACGAAATAGAACAGATATTGGAGAAATATTTTGATGATTTTTTCGTTGAAGAACAGATAATTGAAGAAACTTATGACTCATTGTGGTCATTGCTAAATACAATAAAATACACAGGCACGCAAGGCGACGGCATTGAGTACCAAAATATCACCAGAGGTCAAATAACCGAGCTGGAGAGAACATATAAAGAAGAATTCAAAACTATAACGGCCGCCTACCAGATTTTTTACTGCCGGGCACAGAAAGGACCAGGCACTTGAACGGCCTTTTCATAACTGCAACGGACACCGAAGTCGGCAAAACCGTAATTTGCGGTCTGCTGGCCCGATACCTCACCAACAGAGGATACGATGTTATAACACAAAAGTGGATTCAGACCGGCTCGGTCGATTTCCCGGAAGATATCGCATCGCATCTGGAGTTTATGGGCAAAAGCAAAGACGACATTGAAGCTTATCTGCCTCATATGGCCCCGTATACTTTTTCGCTGCCGGCCTCGCCGCATCTTGCCGCCGAATTACAGAAGGAAAATATCGATGCCGCAAAAATCAAAGACAGTTACCATGCACTGTCAAATAACTTTGACTTTGTTATTGTCGAAGGAACTGGCGGCGCTCTGGTGCCGTTTAACAGAAGCCAATTGGTTATCGATATTGCCGCCGAACTCGCTTTGTCGGTGATAATCGTTGTACCGAACAAACTCGGTGCCATCAATCATACGCTTTTGACTGTAGAAGCTCTAAAAGCCAGAGGAATGGAAATTCTGGGTATTGTATTCAATAGCCAGGGCATGGAAAAAGAAGACCCCAATGTCTTGCAGGACAACCCGAAAATTATAGAAGCCTTCACCGGCCAGAAAATATTCGGCATTCAGCCCAGACTGGGTAATAGGGATATGTTGCAAAGGGTTTTTGTCCCAATAGGTGACAGCATCTTCACAGAGTTGACAAGGAGGCCGCCGAATGGATAGCTGGATTACCAAAGACCTGAAGTACATATGGCATCCTTACACGCAGGCCAAGGACTATCAAACACTACCGCCTGTGTTGATAGAGAAGGCAAAAGGCGTCAAACTCTACGACAACAAAGGCAGGTTCTACTACGATACCGTTGCAAGCTGGTGGTGTAATGTCCATGGCCACAATCACCCGAAGATAAAAGCCGCAATCAAAAAACAGATGAATTCTCTGGAGCACGTTCTATTTGCCGGCTTCACCCATAAGCCCGCTATCCTGCTGGGCCAAAAACTTGTTTCCATCACACCGAAGAACCTGACAAAAGTCTTTTTTTCCGATAACGGCTCTACCGCCGTCGAAACCGCCCTCAAAATGTCGGTTCAATACTGGACCAATATCGGCAAAAAAAACAAGACGAAATTTGTGTCACTTGACCTTGCTTACCACGGCGACACGGTAGGGGCTATGAGTCTCGGCGGAAATACAATCTTCAACAAAACGTTTGCCCCTTTGCTTTTTGAATCCTTTAAGGTGCCGTCGCCTTATTGTTATCGCTGCCCAATGGGCAAAGAAAGAAACACCTGTAATATCGACTGCATAAAGCCTTTAGAAACCACTTTGAAAAGACATAAGAATCAAATTTCAGCACTTATCGCAGAACCTTTGCTGATGGGTGCAGCCGGGATGATTGTTTACCCCGTCGAATACCTCAAAAAAGCAGCTGCCCTCGCTAAAAAATATAACGTTCATCTGATTGCCGACGAGGTAGCTACAGGTTTCGGAAGAACCGGCAGGATGTTCGCGTCTCAGCTCGCCGGTGTAGAACCTGACATTATGTGCCTGTCTAAGGGAATAACCTCCGGCACACTTCCTTTCGCCGCGACCCTGACCACCGAAAAAATCTACAAGGCCTTTTATGACGACTACCAGAAACACAAAACCTTTTATCACGGCCATACCTATAGTGCAAATCCGCTCGGCTGCGCAGCAGCGCTGGCAAGTCTTGAGATTTTTGAACAGGAACAGACGCTGGAAAGAATAAAAGACACCATTGCCGTACTTCATAATGGTCTGGAAAAGTTCAGACAGCTAAAATCTGTTGGTGATGTAAGATATATCGGAATGGTAGGGGCCTTAGAACTGGTAAAAAACAAAAAGACAAAGAAGCCGTTCGCCGTTAGCGAAAGGATTGGCTGGCAGGTCTTCCGCCGAGGGCTAAAAAAGAACCTTATTTTGCGTCCTTTGGGTGATGTCATATACCTGTTTCCACCTTTGAGTATCACCAAAAGACAGCTAAGTGACATACTGAAAAAAACCTTTGGCATCATCGCTGAATTGAATTGCTGACACAACCAGCTATAACTCATTATTGCTTGTGCGCAACATAAATTGTCGCGACACCAAATGTCAGTTTTTTCACAACGACATGGTTAAATCCTGCTGACAACAGTTTTTCTACCAGGTCCACCTCTCTGCTCCACTTTACCACAGTCCTGGACAGGTGTATGAATGCCTTCAGTTTGCCGGTTATTACACCCGCCGCAACGGGTAAGATATAAAGCAAATAAAGCAGATATACGTAGCGAAATGCCCGTATCTTTGGCATGGAAAATTCCAGAACACAAACTTTACCTCCCGGCCGGGTGACACGATACATTTGGCCAAGCCCCGTTTCTAATTCGCCCAGATTCCGTACCCCGAATCCGCAACTGACAATGTCGAAAGATTCGTTTTCAAACGGCATTGCCATAGCATCGCCAACGACCCATTCAAACTCTGCTTGAACGCCCCTTTGCCCTCTACCGGATTGTTCTGTCTTAACTTTGGCTATCTCTATCATTTCCCTGCTCAAATCACATCCCGCTATTCTACTCAATTGAGCCCCTGTTTTTGCAAGGGCTATTGCGAAATCTCCCGTCCCACAGCACACATCAAGAACACTATCACCGTCACTTGGTTCAGCAATCCTGGCCGCCGTCTTTCGCCAGTAAAAATCCAGTCCCAGACTCAACAGGTGGTTAGCTAAATCATAACGCCGGGCAATACTGCTAAAGAGCAGATTTGTTTTTTGTGTCTGGGCCGAAGCGTCTAATTTGTTTCTATTGATTTCCGTCATTTACTAAAGTAGTAATTTCATTAGTATTGATGTGGCCAGAAGAACTCCGAAAGCAAGATGAAGCTGGGCTGATTGAACATCGAGCGTAGCAATGCTGTCGGCATTGTGAGGCAGACCTTTCGCGGCTGTTTTTATGTTTTTAATTGCCAGCGGAATACTGACAAATACCAGCAGCGACCAGCCCGATAGAACACCTGTTGCTACCATAATTACCACCACCACGTATGCTGCGGCGGTTAGTGCGTAGTACTCAAATTTAGCTCCTTTGTACCCGAGGATATTTGCCACGGTTCGGACACCGGCGTCGGTATCATGTTTTATATCGCGAAGATTATTTGCGCTCAAAATTGCCGTAACGAGGAATCCCACCGGTAGCGACACAAGCAGCACATCGTTATTGTAACTGCCCGTCAGTGCCACAAATGTCCCGATTACCATCAAAGGCCCCGTTAGTATAAAAACCATGATGTCACCGAGTGCTGTATACTTCAAGCCCAAAGGCCCGCCGCTATAGAAAAAGCCCCCAAGAACTCCTATGGCTCCAATAACAAGCATGCCCATGCCGCGAACTGCCACAAAAACCAGCCCCAGCGCAGCGCCTGCCGCAAGCATAATCAATCCCCCCACAAGGACCTGTTTCGGCTCAAGCAGCCCTTCCACTATCACCTTACTCGAACCATAGGTGTAATCCTTATCAACGCCTTTCTTAAAATCGAAGTAGTCACTGACAACATTTGCACCTGCATGAACCAGCAGCGAACAGATAATAACTAAAGGAAATAGTACCCACGATACAGGTCCTTCATAATTAAATGCCAGCCCAGCCCCAACGAACACCGGTACCATAGACGCCGGAAATGAAAACACCCGTACCGCCTGCACCCATACTCTAACTCGACTTACCTTTTTTACCTCTGAAAGTTCTGCCATAGAATTTCCTCAAATTCTAACCTTCTATTTTGCTTGCGGTTGTCGTTTTATACGGTTTTATCCGTTAACACAAGACTTTTGTTTACTGATGCCGTCGTTTTGGTTATTCTTAATGTTATGAGTGAACCGAATATTATATTATTGCCGCCGAGTTTTTCACCCTGGTCACCTAAAAAGCCTTCTTCAAGGCAGATAGCGGTTTTGATGAGCGGCGGGGTCGACAGCAGTTGCGCCGCGCATCTGCTAAAAGAAGACGGCTGGGAAGTCCTGGGCATCACAATGAAAATCCCCGTAACCTGCAACAATAACCCCAAAGTCTGTTGCGGGCCGGAAGCACCCGGCATCTGCCAACAGCTAAATATACCCCATTACTTTATCGATGTCACCGAACCCTTCCAGCAGCTTATAACCAGGCCGTTTCGTCAGTCTTACAAGCAAGGCCAAACACCAAATCCCTGTGTTGACTGCAACACCTTGTTGAAGTTTTCGCTTCTTTGGGATTTTGTAGAAGAAACATTCGCAGTCAATTATCTTGCGACCGGCCACTATGCAAGGCTCTCCAAAACCAACAGCCAGGCCCGTCTCGGCCGGGCAGCAGATAAAACAAAAGACCAGAGCTATTTCTTATATGGTATTGCCGCCGAAAAACTTAGCCGATTGGTTTTTCCTTTAGACAGGCTGACTAAACAGCAGGTCCGCTCAATCGCAGCCGAATTAAACCTGGCCGTTGCCGACAAACCCGAAAGTATGGAACTGTGCTTTGCCGATGCCGGTGACTATCGCCTGATGTTGCCGGAAGGTCAGGTCAACAAACCCGGCACCATAACTGATATGCAGGGAAATAAAATCGGTACACATAAGGGAATTTCAAATTACACACTCGGCCAAAGACGTGGCATCGGTTTCGCCGCAGACCGGCCCCTCTACGTCGGAAAAATCGACGCCGGGACAAACACTATAGCTCTTGGCACAAGACAGCAGGTATGCTCTGGTGTTGTAAAAGCACACCAGATTAATACCCTGATACCCGATGAGCTTGCGGTTAATAATAAAGTTTATGGCAAGATTCGTTCATACGGTGACCTTCACCCTTGCAAAATTACTGATACCGGCACCGATACGATTACCGTCGAGTTTGACCAGCCGCAGTTTGCGCCGTGTCCAGGCCAAAGACTTGTACTGTATGACTCCAACGACGATATTATTGCCGGCGGCACAATTGTTGCCCCGCATAGCGATTAATCCGTCTGTGTTTTCGCGGATTTGATATGTTTGATGCGCCGCTGAAACTCTTTGGCGTGCTTTGTGTTGCCACAATACTTGCAGCATTGTACCAGGTTTTCTAATATGCTGACAAGCTCGAGATGGTTGGGCCCAAGTTCTTTTTCCCTTATTTTCAACAGGCGTTCGAACAGCGGTTCCGCCTCAGTGTATTTTTGCCGGCTGTAATACAAAATCGCCAGGTTATTTAATATTACCGCGGTATGCCGATGCCCCTGCCCCGAGGTTTTTTCACATATTTGCAAAGCCTTATTGTAAAAGGCTTCAGCCTGGACAAACTTACCTTCAGCCTTGCAAAGCGAAGCCAGATTATTCAGCGTCTGACCCACTGCCGGATGCTCTGTGCCGAAGGCCTTCTGATATATTCTCAAAGCGCGTTCATAAAGAAGGCCGGCCTTCACATATTTACCTTGAACGACATACAGACCCGCAAGATTGTTCAAAGACACTGCCACCTTCGGATGGTCTTTGCTCAGATGCTTTTCTCTTATGGCTAATGCGCGTTTGTAAAGAGGCTCAGCTTTTGTATACCTGCCTTGCGCCTTGGCCAGTTCCGCAAGATTATTCAAAGATGTCACTATTGCAGGATGGTCTCTGCCGTGCAGTTTTTCACGAACACTAAGAGCGCGCCGATACAATTGTTCCGCCTGGTCGTATTTACCCTCGACTTTGCAGAGCAGTCCGAGGTTATTTAAAGACTTGGCAACATTCAGATGCCCCGGCCCGAAACTCTTTTGGGCTTTTGCTAAAGCAACCTTAGCTAACTGGGCCGCCTGTGTATATTTGCCTTGAAGATAAAGCTCGACTACTTTTGAATTCAGGTTCTCCCACGTAATTTCCTGGGCAAAGAGACCTTCTGCGGTAAATAACAACGTAGCGGTTATAGCGAGCCTGGCAAGTGTCCGCATTGCGTATCTCCCCACCTGAAACAGCGTTCGCAACGACAATAACCCAATATTTACCCAAAATCCAGAGCAATTTTGTAATTTTTTTGTTTTGAGTTTGGCTTGCCGCTGGCCAGGCTGAACAGCCTGGAGCTTCGTTATGATTCGAACGATATGTTGACGCGTATAGACTATACCACCAATGAGTCGGAATTTGCGTCACTGACCACGATATGCACCTTTGAATATGAGTACGACGATATGGACAGGCCCACCCGGATTTCCTGCCAGGCGCCTAACGAGCCGAACCTGGTCGTAAGTATCGACCCCAATATCCCGAATGATGGCGACTACACTGTCGTACAGTGTGAATATGACCCGGTTACCCACTTATATCTCTGGTCGGTTAATGCCTGGACACTGGCAGATAATGCAATAACAAGAGCTATCTATAGTGACGTGACTGCCGGCCCGGACTCATCGGACAGGCTTATGCTGGAAATTGCGCTCACTGCCACAAATGGCATACCTGCCATTATATCCTATGAGTACGATAGTACCGGCAGACGGCTGCGCAGCAGCGATCTAAGGGGAGGCCACATTACTGTTTATGAAGATTACGAGCCGGTGGGCGCAGGTGGTGAAGGGCAATACGTTGTTGAATTATTACCAGACCTCGGCGGCGGTGGCGGTGGCGGTGGTTGCTCGTACGGTCTGTTAGGCGGTGGCGGTCAGTATTATTTCCCTCTCGCCGGCGGCGGTTCATTCGGACTCTACGCAGTGCCATTAGGCGGCGGTGGCTCGTACGGTCTGTTCGGGTTCGACGAGTATGCCAACCTGGACATTTTAATTGAACAGGAGCAACTGCCCGATGGTGAAGGCGGCCTGATAAGCATGGCCAAAAAAAAGGTCTGTAAAAAAGCCGCAAAGAAAAAAACCGCTCCGACAGGATGCAAACAGCTACTCGAAGGTGACATCAACGGCGATTGCAAGGTAAATATGTTCGACATAGCCAAAATAGCTGACCAGTGGCTCTGCGACTACTCGCCATAAAAAACCCTGATTGTGTTACCAGGCCCTTGATTCTGCGACCACAAAATACCCCAAAATAGCGCCACCGCCACACCAGAAAACCTCAACCTTTTTCAACTGACAATAATCATTAATCGATAATCGATAATCAATCGCAGAAGCGCCTTGAGTAAATCATCCCCAAAAATGCTTTTCAAAAACCCCTAAGTTTGAGTTAGATTAAGAAGCCGGCGGTCGAGTGGAGTGGTGATAGATAGGGTACAAGGACAACGTTCTGTGTGCCGGCGTTTTGCGAAGGAGTACCTGCTTTTAACTTTTCACTTCCTTCTGCGAGCAACCAGCATCAAGCAACCAGCAACGAGCAACGAACCGCCTTCGGCTCAAGATTCGGGACTAAATGTCTTTGCGCAATTGTGTCAGCAGGGCGCCCTGGAGCTTGTGTAATTCGATGAGGTTGTCTACCTTTTCAGATGCTCTTGACCGGCTCTTGGAGTTTTTTTTCATTTTTTCGCGAGAAATCACGGTTTTTTTAGTTTTTCTTACAGATTTTGCCATTTCTTACAATCTCCTTCTTGACGAAAATTCGTTTATGTCTAAAATGGTAGTCCATAAGGTGTATTTGCGTAAAATATTATCGCAATAGCGAATGTATGCAAGTAAAAAATTCGCAAAAGTGAAAAAAAATATGAAAAATTTTGACGAACAGGCAATAATCGAGCGGATTCGAGTTCTGCGAGAGCGTTATGCCGGCAGCAGGGGCAAGAGTAAATTTGCCCGTGATTTGGGCATAAGTGCTTCTACCTACAACTATTACGAAAACAACAGGATCCCTCCGATTGAGATTTTACTCAAAATCAGTGAAGTTACAGGTGCGAATTTGCGGTGGCTGCTGACTGGCGAAAAAAGTGAAGAAAAATTCGCATCTGCGTCAAATGGAAGGGCTGTATTCAGGTCGGACGCCTCACTATTGCAGAAAATAGATGCGGTGTTAGCCCAGAATCCTGAGTTGACAGAGGCGGTGCTGGCTTTTATTGAATTGTTGAGCGAAAAAAGGGATGTTGAAAAAGAACTGTCCTGTGGTACCTGGGCAGATGATAGGCCGGTTAATCAGACCGGTTGGGGTGGATCTGGCCAGGCGAAGAGAGTTTCGAGCGGCCAGGGTCGGGAGGGCTGGATTCCGGTGCTGGGCAGGACGGCTGCGGGAATGGTGCACTTTTGGGACGAAGGGATTTTGCCTGCCCCAAAGCAGGCAGTGACAGAACTTGATGAACTGGTCCGTAAGTATATCGGTAAAACGATAATTAGTACTGTTGACGGGACGATGTCGATTGATTTGCAGGCCAGAGCCCTGGTAGATAGTGTTAAGAGTAGTGAGGCAAATCTGATTCAGGTTAGTGGTGCTGAGGCTGGCGAGATTGTTGAGTTTGTGCAGTGTAAAGAGATTTATGAATTGTTCGCCGACAGTTTTGCTTTGCGTATCGATGGTGAGAGTATGTCGCCGAGAATAAATGACGGCGATATTGTAATCCTGAGCCCATCGGTACCGGCAGCACAGGGACAGATTGGGGTGGCGAGGGTTGCCAGGCAGATAGGTGTTACGTGCAAGTTGATAAGGACGACGGGGGAAAACGTTCATCTTATACCGATAAATGAGAAGTATGAAACGAAGGCCGTACCTAAAAAGGACCTGCAGTGGGCGCTGGCGGTTCTTTGCCATATCAGGATATAATTTGAGCCGAAGGCGAATCAATCCTCACTTATTACAGCCGCAAAGTCA
>SDBT01004724.1_pt1 | contig 23053 bp, 42 predicted proteins | sample 2277101 | NCBI WGS metagenome assembly SDBT01 (sample SAMN10404973, study PRJNA504765) | marine sediment metagenome | isolation source: marine sediment core GS10_PC15, 103 cmbsf | place: Arctic Ocean: Southern Knipovich Ridge | collected 2010 | reverse complement strand
GGTGGAGATGGCCCTGGAGCGCGAGGAGATTCGCTTCGGTTCCTTTGGGCACACGACGCGGCACAAGTCGAATGCGCTGACGGCGATCGACAAGATGAAGGGCCTCTTCGAGCTGATGGCGACAGTGGGTCGGAAGCCCTACTTCGACGGCTTCGGTCGCCTAGTCACGCATGTTACGGATCTCGATCGGCCCCCGGCGTTCACGTTCAACAACAGCCCGACTATCGTCTCGCTGACGCGGCAGCAGAACCTGCAGAGCGTGATCAATTCGGTCCAGATCGTAGGGCTGTCGCATGTTCTGACGGAAGTTGTGCAGAGCGTCACGCGCCTGGCCGAGGTCACCGTCACCGTGGGCTACTTTGACAGTCATTATCGCGAACGAATCTACTATTCGCGTGACCAGCGACGGCGTGCGAAGAACACATTCATCAAGCTCAAGCACAAGTCATCTTTCGCTTTTGGGTCCAGCATAGACTGGGTTCCTACTGACGAATTCTCTGGGCAAGTCTCGATCGACACGGGATACGCACCCTGGGTCATCCCGACCATCATCCTGGTCTGGGCGGCGCTCGTGATCATCGACATGATCCTGGAGGCTTCGATCGACGCCAGCGGCGAGGCCAGCCTAGGCCTGATCACTGTCCGTTTGATTGTCCAAGTGTTGATCGCTGCAAGCATGCTGATATTGATGCTAGCGATGACGACCATCGGCCGTTACGAGTTCGAGGTCTGGGGGCAGCCGTTCGAGTTCGTCTTCGAGGAGTTGCGGTCGATCGCGTTCCTTGCGGGCACGAAGACCGCCGACGTAAATGAGCTGGCGAAGACCCATCACTGGCTGACGAAGATCGAGGACACGGATCTGCGCGCACGAAAGGATCTGCGCAGAGAATTGGCTAAAGCTCACCCGCATCAGATTGTGATGCTCGGCAATCCAATGGTCGAAGTAGACGATCTGTTGGCGATCCGGGCGTTTGCGCATGGGATTCCCAGGTGGTCCACCTTTTATGTAGAAACCATCGACCGGAGCTACGAGCGCGCAGGGAAAAACTTGATGACTCTGAACGGCTGGTTCGCGAAAGAGGGAGATGAGCTATAAGCGCGACGATCCAGTGATGATTGACCGGAAAATTCCGGGCGTAGTCATGGAGGAGCGCACGAACGCCATCCACCCGGACCGGCGCGAGTATCGCGTGAAGTTCTTGCGGTCGAAGCTCGACCATTTCACGCGAGCCGGTGCCAGGAGCTGCCTGTGGGCCTTCTGGTTCGCCGAGGACCGCCTAGTCCTGCGGCAACGCCTGGATGATGAGGAAGTCTTCCTGGGGTCTCCTGTGGCCGAGGGGGATACGCTGGAAGGCAAGATGGCAGCAGCGCGGGAGGAGGCCAGGAAATCCCGAACATAGCGACTATCGAAGATGTTCATGCGATCGCGAACCGGCGCGCGCTGGAACGTCGGCAGCAAATTCGCGGTTTCACGGTCAGTGAGCCGCGCTATGTCCTGGTTCCTGACGATGATGATCCGGATGCCGTCTTAGAATTTGTCATCGACGTCGAGATGATCGACGGCGTCTCGCAGAACGTGCCGCCCGGATCCGGGATCCTCCCGGTGATCAGGAATGTGCTGGTCGCGCCGACGGCAGCCGGCGACATCGTGGCGACGCTCCTGACGCCAGTCCTGATGGAAATAAGCCAGACCGGACAGCTCACCGTGATCGGACGTGCGAAGATCCGGCACCCGCAGATCCGCGTGACATCGTACAGCTATCGGGACCTGCATCTGCTACACCTGGCCGAGCTGGACGTGAACGCGGAGGGCGTGCTATGCGATCCGTTTGGGCAGACGGTGGGCGAGGATCCGTCGATCAGTGGTCCTAGGGTGCAGATCACGATGACGACATTAGTGCGGCTCTCGACGCTGGAGGAGCTGGTGCTGGATGACCTGGGCACGACGTTCGTCGGCCTGGGCGTGAACGTGTTGCGGCGAGTGATTCGGACAACGTCTCGCGCGATCGTGGTGACTGCGCGTGACAACATCGACCTGGTGGAAACGACCGGAGTGTCCTGATGGTAGACGTGACCCCGTCCCTGTTCACGCAGTACAGCGCGAAGCGTGCGGACCAGACCCTGGACTATCCGACGCAGTTCGATACGGACAATCAAGCCATCATGGATTCGCTCGCGTCTGTCGAGTCTTCGCTCAATTCGATACTGCAGCAGGAAGGCCTGCTATTCACGCAGGACTGGTTTCGGCAAATTGACGTCGGCGATGTTTCTCACGGACGGATCGGTGACCATAGTTTGCTCTTTGAGGATGTGGGATCGTCGGTAGTCAACCTTTACTCTAAGACGGTCAGCAGCATCGGCAGTGCGGTGATCTCTGGAGAGCGTCGCCAGCACGCGGGCACGCTGTCGCTAGACCTTTCGACACTGGCTCTGCCGGCAGGCCCGGAGACGATCTTTCTGGGCGTCGATACGCTGGCCACGCTGGACCTGGCGATCGCTGCAGCTACGAGTGCGGGCGGCATCGCCCTGGTGCTCTACGTGCTGGAGGTGACGGTCGCCACATCGGGCGCGGTCACGATCGATTCCTTCAAGATTCAGCCGCGGTCGATCCTGTGGGACAATACCCATCACCAGAAGGAGCAGGAGCGGCCCCGGCTGTTCGTGGGTGGCGTGGGCGCTAGCCCTATTGAAGGCGTGACCATGGTGCCGTATCAGCATCGGTGGACGGGGGTCTGGATCGCGACGGCTTCGCTCGCCGTGGTGACGGCAGAAGTGGATATCTATGCTGATGGGCTTGGGGCGCCTGCGGATACCCAGGCCCTGAGCCATTCGGAGAGTGGTGCTAACAAAACTCGAACACCTGTGACGGCGCTGCTCGCGGAAATCATTCGTCCTGCGGGCACGGTCTATTTCATGGATCTTACGGCTGCAACAGGGACCTACGCCGCTTACGCTATGGGAATCGAAGTGGTGCCGGTTCACTTCCCGGCGCCGTAGAAAAGGAGAGAAAGATGCGTGGAGGTTATATTCTGGTGGCTCTGGGGGCGATGCTGCTCCTGGTGTCTGCGGGCTGTCTGACAGCGCCGACACGGGTTGCGCAGGATGAGAAGGCCGCAGAGATCGCGCGGCTCTCGACGGAGCTGGGGACGCTTCGTGCGGCCATGGACACGTTGCTGGCAAAACAGACCGAGGCGGCGATCGCTGGCGACGACGTCGAGGCTGCGCGGCTTGCGGAAGTGCGCGCGGGCGTCGAGGCCGAGATCGCGAAGCGCGAGCAGAGCCGGAAAGAGAAGCGCGCACAGTTCTCGGAGATCAGCATCGAGGCCCGGCGCGAGCGGTCGGAGAGCGCACAGACCATGTTCGGCATGGCCTTGGGTCTGGTGGGATTGTTCACTGGCGGTAGCGGGATCGGCGCGCTGATCGGGAAGGGGAGCAGCTAGATGCAGACAACGACACCCACGAAAGGTATGGGCGCGGCGTTCGGTGGACTGGTCGAGCGGTACAGCGGGAAGAAGTTCGGGATCTTCCTGATCGCAATGGCGACGGTGCTGTTGCTCGTGCAGACCTACTTCACGATGGCCGGTGAGCAGTACGAGATGGCGCACGTCGTCGAGATCCTGAAGACGGCTATGATTGCGATCGGGATCATCGGGTTCGGCGCAGCGATCGCGGTTGGCATCCAGGACCACGGGAAGGCAAGGGCGACCGCATTGGCTGACCCGGTGCAGAACGACCCGGTGAACGGGCAAGCGTGATGGGCATCCGTCTGACCGACGTGACTTTCGTCCTGGATGGCGACGTGCCCCGGCGCGTGGATCTGAACGGGGCGAAGCTGAAGCCCGCGGGCAAGCTCGCGTCGTTCGTCCTGCTGCGCGCGTCCGGTGACGGGCTGCGTGCGAGCGTGATGGACGGCATCAGCGACACGGGTCAGGCGGGGAAGAAGCTCGGGTCGAAGGGAGGCATGATCGGTGTCCCGATGGGGCGACACGGTCGCTTCGGCCTGGTCTTCCGAGCGACGCGCGTGAAAAAGTAATTACGGCGCCTTGCCCGGCGCTGTGCTTTCGCTTCGGGCCCCGGTGAGGTTGGTCCCCCACCGGGGCTTTTTTTTCTGCGAATCCAGGGCAGAAGATCCCCTGGCACCTCCGGACGGGATCTGCTATACTGTTCGCAGAAATGGAGGCCAGCATGTACACGGTTAAGTTCTACGAGGGTCGCCTGCTGAAGGACCCGCAGCTCCTGTCCACCGTGACGGTGCCCGACCTGGAATTCGCGAAGAGAAAGGCGCGTATCTGGATGCGTCGCTGGGGCGAGTGGGCCGTCGAGATCGTGGACCCACAAGCCGGGACATGGTATCTGGAAGACAAAGGCGACGATTGGGCGCTCGACATCCCCTACAAGGAAACCGTGCTGCACTGGCTGGATGAGAACACGACGAAGCTAGACAACGGGTCTTTGCGGAGTATTGCCGCCGATTTGGTCTCGGAGGTTGCACTGCTTGTGATCAACAAGGAATGGGAACAGGCAGCGCGATTGATCGCCGCTTCTACTGCATGAGCACGCTCGCGAACAAGCTCTGGAGACTCAAGGCATGCCGGCTCCCGTCGCACGACCCAGGCTACCAGCACGAGCTACAGATCACCTACCCGTCAGGTGTGAAGCTGACAATCATCCGGATGCTGGACGACGATGAGCTGGAGCGGACGGTCGATCGCATGTTGGAGCAGAGGGAGCGACGACTCGAATTCTGGAGAAAGAAGAAGGCGGCGAAGAAGGCGAAGGCACTGGAGAAAGCCTAGCGGTTACGGACGGGATCTGCTACCCTGGACACGGAATGGAGATCGACATGACACGCCAAGAGTTGATTGCGAAGCTGACCGAGGCGTTTCTCGAAGCTGGCTTCTCGAATGCTGAATCTGTTGCTGAGGAAGCCGCGTCAGATGCGCTTTGTATGGATGGAGCGCCGGATCTAGCATGAATTGCGATCTGTGCGGGCGTGCGATCAAGTGGTCCTACGACACCAGCAACGCAACGCAATGCTGCTCTTGTTGCTGGGATCCGGACGCCGAGATTGGTGACCACCAGAGGTTCATGGGGTGCCACCCGAATGGTCACGGCCCCTTCGATTATGGTACGGGCGGTGGAATTCGCTTGATCAGAGATACCAAAACGTACTAGTGATCGGGTGGCGGAATTGGCAGACGCGCTACACAGTAGTTGTTCGCGGCGAGGTGCACTAGACCGCTTACAGATTGCAGGTTCGAGTCCTGCCCCGGTCATTTTTTTACTTGCAAGCAAGGGTATAGCATGGCCCTGATCACGGCGAAGCGCGTAACCCCCGAGCTGCTGAAGTGCCGGGCCGGCGAGATCGAGCCGCGCCCGTTCGAGTTCGTGACCGAGCCCTACCATCATCAGCGTGTCATGGTCGAGTACCTGCGCACCCTGGAGCACGTCGCCATCTTCGCCGAGCAGGGCACCGGAAAAACGAAGGTGGTCCTGGACTACCTGGACCTGCGCGTGGACGAGAAGATCCGACGGCGCGATCCTGCAGCCCTGGCGCGCGCGAACTACTTAGCGATGATCAGCGGAAGCGAAGCTTCCCGTGTCGAAGCGCTGCGCGTAGACGGACAGTTCGTCGTGATCCACGAGCGCATCCTGGTGATTTGCCCGAACACTGTCTGCGGCACCTGGGTCAACGAGACCACTACGCATTCCTTCTACTACCACAAGGCCGATGGTCGAATCTTCAACCTGGCGGGCGCGTCAAAGAAGAAGCGCATCGACACGATTAGTGAAGGCCGCGCGGGGATCTACATCATCAACTTCGAGGGTGTGCGAGCAATGAAGGCGGCGGACTACAACCTGGCAAACTTCCCCTGGGACGTCGTCGTCGTGGACGAGATGTCCATGATCAAGCATCGCCAGTCGCAGCAGTCGAAGGCGATCCACGAGATCGCGAAGTATTGCAAGGCGAAGCGCATCGGCATGACCGGCACCCCGATCACGCAGGGCCCTCTGGATCTTTTCTCGCAGTTCCTGTTCGTCGATCCGGACGTTTTAGGTCGGAGCTGGTACGAGTTCGCGCACGAGTACAGCGTCCAGCGCGAGCGCTGCATCAACGGTCAGCGTTTCCAAGAGGTGATCGGCTATCGCAACCTGCAGGATCTGCATGATCGAGCCTATTCGGCCGGAGTACGCTTCACAAAGGACGAGTGCATCCTGGATCCGCCCCTGCCCGAAAAGGTCTACCAGGTGCGGACGGTGCCCATGCCGAAGGAGCTGGGCAAGGTCTACAAGTCGATGGCGACCGAGCTGGTCGCCGAGGTCAATGCCGACGTCTCGATCAGCGCGATCAACGTGCTCGCGAAGCTGGGCAAGCTGCGGCAGCTCTCGTCTGGCTTCCTGTATCTGCCCGAGGATCCCGACGAGAAGGCCCCTGTCCGACCGGCGCGGCGCTTCTACAAGGAGCGGTCCCCGAAGGCCGCGGCTCTCTGCGATCTGTTGGACGAGATTGATGGCAAGGCCGTCATCTTCGTGTGCTTCCATGAGGATCGCTTGCACCTGCTCGACGTGCTGATGCGTTACGTCGGCAAGCGCTTCCCGGAAGACTTCGAGAAGCCAGGCGGCGGCGTCGAGACCATGTCCGGCAACGATAGCGCTGAGGAGCGCACAGAGATGATCCGATGCTTCCAGGAGGGCGGGTTGCGTTACCTGGTCGCGATGACTACCGTCACACGGTTCGGGATCACGCTGACGGCATCGCAGACCGCGATCTATTACTCCCAGGACTTCAACCTGGACACGCGCATGCAGTCGGAGGATCGCATCCACAGGATCGGGCAGACCGGCAAAGCGACATTGATCGACCTGGTGCTGGAGGGCACGGTGGACAAGTCGGTGACGGGCTCGCTGCGCGCGAAGAAGAACATGGCACGCATGGTGCTAACGGGAGAAGGGCTCGCGAAATTCGCGGCTGGGGAGCTGGACATGGGAGAAGAAGATGTTTCGTAGGTTTGAAATAGAAGACCCGACGACAGGTTCAACCTACATGATTCGATGGACTCTCTTCTCGTGCCGTTTGTTTTCGATCAAGCTGCACAGATTTTTACGAGAGGACTGGACTGATGATCTGCATGACCACCCGTGGCCGTTCGTTTCTTTTGTACTTCGAGGTTTCTACATCGAAGAGGAGGGACGAGCCGCAAAGAAGCGCGTAGTGAAATGGTTGAACTGGAAAAAAACCACAGATCGGCATCGCGTATTTTTTGTGAAGCCGGGAACGCTGACGCTTGTCATCTCAGGGCGGAAGTCATCGGACTGGGGATTCTACGAGCATCGTGGAGATAACTGGGTTCCATGGCAAACGTACTTAGACATGCACAACCCAACGATGCGAGCACGGCACAAAGAAAAGGGCGATTGATGATGCTCCGCAAGCCCTGCGACAATTGCCCATTCGTGAGGGGTGGCAGTTTCCAGCTTTCCGGCTTGTCTCGCGCGAGCGAAATCGCCGACGGGCTGCGGGCTGATCGATCTTTCGACTGCCACAAAACCACACGCGAAACGGGCAACGGTCAGCCGCAGCACTGCTACGGTGCGATGAAAGTGATCTGGGCCGAAGGCGGGGCGAACCAGATGATGCGGATCTACTTACGACTGGGGGTTCTCACAGAAGAGCAAATCGAAAGCGAGCCTACTGATTGCTACGAGAGTCTCGATGAGTGGGTGGAGGCGATGGTTTGATCGCTGACCCTCACGCCACTGACTACGCTGGCGGCTGGGGTTCAGATGTTGTCACCATCACCATGCGCATAGATGGATCCGAGAACTTCTTTTTCCCTGACATCGCTACTGAATTCCACGATTACGATCCGTACTATTCGACCATACGCAACAAAGAAACATCGCAGCGCTCAGCCGGGGGCCGCGCCGATGGGTGCCACGGTGGCAGCATAGAGAAGAACCGATACGTATTGTGGCCAGGAGCGCCTGCTGCGCGGCGCCGCCCCCCGGCGCGGCTTTTTCGGGTACAAAAACAGTGGAGATGCCGGACGGGATCTGATACGGTCGCGGACCGGGCTAGAAGCGAAAGGACCAGGATGGCGGAACATAGTAGCGACGGCATGAAGCCGGTGATGGAGCGCGCCCGCGCGCTGCGGAAACTCAAGCTCCGGAAAACTGCTGCAGCAAAGCTGGAGAAGGAGCTGGGGGCCGAGATCAAAGAGAAGGCAGCCGAGCTAGCGCGCATTTTCGACGGCATCGGCATGCAGAATATGAAGTTCGTGGACGACGACGGCGTGAAGGTGACCGCGTATCGCTGCACGCTCAACAGCACCAGTGTCACGAACCGCGAGGTCTTTCTTGTGTGGTGCGGGGCGAATGACATCGATCACGAAATGCTGATGATGTGGTCGTGGCAGAAGATCCAGGGCTGGTACAAAGAGCGCCGCGAGTCCAGCCTGTCCCTGCCCACGGGCATGACCACGTTCACCGAAGACTCTGTCGGAATGCGGAAGGCATAGCATGACACAGGATGAGAACGCGATCGTCGAGACCCAAAAGGCCGGTCTTCCGATCGATATGAATGCATTGTTCGACGAGCAGGATATGGAGGCGGACTACGAGCACCTGGGAGCGGATGATTTCGTGCTCCCCAGGCTGGAGCTGATGCAGTTCACCAGCCCGAGCGTGAGGGACCAGACCGCAACAGCGGGCCAGATGCTGAATAGCCTGACATTGCAGATGATCGCGGACTCGGATGAACCCGTCGTGATCATCCCGCTGCGGCAATGGAAGACGCGCATTCGCTGGTTCCATCGCGACGCGAAGGAAACAGGTATCCAGTGCAGATCGATCGACTATCTGACCGGCACCGGCGATCCTGGTGGTTCGTGCATCGAATGCCCGCTATCCAAATGGACGAAGAAGAAGGACGCAAAGGCGAAAGACAAAAAGAACATCCCGCCGCTCTGTACAGAATCGATTAACTTCGCGTGCCTGCTGCCGGACTTCGCAAAACCGCACGACGTGCGCCGCCTGGTCTGGATCCCGTTCCAGAAGACTAGCCATCCAATCGGACGTACACTGATCCAGGTATCAGGCAGCGTTCCGGGCCGCATATTCACGCGCGCCTACCAGCTCGGACGCATTCTCGCGACGAACGCCAAGGGCGAGGAATATTTCGAGTGGACGCTGGAGAAGTGGGCCGGGCTGAACCGTTACGACCATGACCTACGCGAGCTGTATCCCGAAACTTGGGGTCCGCTGGTCGAGGAATCCATGGCACGTCGCGAGTTCGCTGAGCAGGTGCGCGGGCTCGGCAAGATCCACGAGAGCGATGAAGCACCGGCGCGTGCGGCACCGGGAGAGACATCCGCGCCTGAACCTGAGACGGCGGGCGAGAAAGAAGGAAGCGGCGACGACGTAAACTGGGGAGAGTAGATCGATGCCGGTGCGCTACGACTTCGGCCGGATCTATGCTTTGCTGCTAGGGCCACATCCTTCGCAGCGTGTGGGTTCGGATGGCTGGTTCCAGACGCTCTGTCCGTTCCACGAAGAGAAGAATCCTAGCTTCAGTTACAATCTGGAGCACGGCGGCTTCAAGTGTCACGGTTGCAATACCAGCGGCACGGTGACCGACTTCGTCGGCATGATCAAGATCCCCAACTGGGTCGCTCACGACGACCAGAAAAAAGAAGCGCGCGATCTGATCCGTGAGATTCTGGGGCACAAGCGTCCAGGTCCGCGCAAGGGCACCCCGAGTACGAAGCGGCCGAAGGGCGAGGCGAAGCGCAATCGCTCGACCCCGCTCCCAAACAACGATGAAGTTCGTCACTGGGCGCAGGCGTTGTTCCAAGTCGATCACGCGGACCGTCTGAATCTCCTGGTCGACAAACGGCGATGGTCGGAAGACACAATCCATGACCTAGGGATCGGCTGGGACCGGAGTATGGGACGCTACACGCTGCCGGTCACGATGGGCGGGCAGCTCTTCAACGTGCGGCGCTACTTGCCCGGTGCAGCGATTGCGAAGATGAAGGGCGTCCAGGGGCACAACACTGCAGCGCTTTACCCCGAGAGCTGCCTAGAGAAATCGACGATCTACCTGTGCGAGGGCGAACCCGACATGATCGCGGCGCGCTCGCTGGGCATGAACGCAGCGACGCTCTGTTGCGGTGCCGAAACGGTGCCGGAAGCGCAGCTCGAACGGCTACAAGGCAAGCGGGTCGTGATACTTTACGACGCTGACAAGCCGGGCAGGAGTGGCGCTAGCAAGGTCGCGATCTGCCTAGCCCAATGGACCGGGTTCGTCAAGATCGTCGATCTGGGGGGCCTTCTCTGCGATGACGGGAAGGATCTGACGGACTTCTTGCTGCAGGGCGGCCAGCCGGTCGAGCTGAAGCGCGCGATCGATATGCAGCCCTGGCCGGATGCGGCACCCATCAAACGCGACGAAGTTTTCGAGCCAGGATTGGAGGCAGCGATCGAGGCGCGTTACCGGGGATCGACACTGCGCGTGCGGGCGTCAGTAATCGGGAAGACCTACTCGCCCTACATCGTCCCGGTGCGCGTGAAGATGGAGTGCTCGTCGGCCGGCACGAAGCCGGAGTGTGGGGTCTGCAGGATAATGAACAACAAGGGGGAGCACTGGGAGTTGGACACGATGGACGCGGGCGTGCTGCGCCTGATCCGCTCTCCTGACGGGGCGGTGCTGAAGGCCCTGGACGCACTGATCGGCGCGGGTTGCCCGCGGTGGCGTGGTGAGGGCGAGTCGGTGATTGAGGAAGAATCGCTGCACGAGCTGATCCTGGGCGAAGACCTGGACCTGATCGGCGATCCTGACACGCTCATCAATGCTGGCCTGGTGCAGCGTGCTGCCTACGTCCTGGGCGGCGACTGGGCTCTGAACCAGGCCTACTACTTCGAGGGCACCACGGTGGCCGACCCGAATTCCCAGGAGGCCCGGCATCTGTTCTCCAAAGGGGCGCCCGTGCGCCACGACATCGACTGTTTTGACCTGACCGACGAGATTCGGGCGGACCTGGCGCTATTCCGCGTCGTAGACGGCCTGGCGGGCTCTGTCGAAAACGCGAGCGACAACGGAGGTGCACGGGCACCGGCGAGCCCGGAGCCCCAGGAGGCGCCGCTGGAAGGCTCGGACGGGGACCCAGCTATCGCAGCTCTGGCTGATCTATAGATCGACCTGGTGCTGGGAAAAGCCGATATGTTCGGTTTCGCTACAGCGCAGCGACGTGCATAGCTTAAACACTGACCGGATAAGGGGATAGGTGAAGCTAATTTCCGCAGTACCCTACACAGTGGGAAACCCACACCGCTTTTATCGATCCATGGTCGATCCGGCATGGATCTCTAAAAGGTCTGGATGGTTTTTCCCGTAGTATGTATAGGTAGTATATTCTAGTGGTGATAATACTATACAGGATAAGGAGTTACAGCAGTGCTTTTTCAACGCTGACTTGTAGTCGTAAGTCCAATGATTGCAATCTAAGTTATTTTCATAGAACGGTTTAGACTTGATCTTTCTCGTTTTCTTCTGTGGCCCGTTTAGGCGACCCCGTCCGTTAGACCATGTCAGAGGATCGATCGATCCTACTGAGATGCTGAAAATGGAGTTTTCCCACGATGGCGAAGAAAGAGCGCGTCGAACGCAGGGGGCGGCCACGGTCTTTGACCTTCGACCAGTGGCGGCGGTCGATCCGCTGGCCCTGGAAGGCGGTCGGCTTCGTGCACCTGGTGCCCTACTGCGCGCTGCTTGGGGCCCGCTGGGCGCCGGTGGCCGAGACCGCGCGCACCCGGATCCATCTCTGCTCCGAGCGACTGCGGGACATCGCAGTAGAGATCCACGACCGCACCTGCCAGGACTGCCCCTACCGAACCATGTGTGACAACCCCGATCGCGTGAAAGCGTCGCGCGCAGAAGTTTCCCGATTGTCGGACTGGCTACGGAAGCAACGCGACAAAGGGCGCGTCCCGCTGAACAGCGAGGGTGGCGATCGATGAATCGCAGGAAGAGACACAACAGGCGGCGAGGGGAACTGACTGCTAGGGCTCGGCTTCGTCAGGGCAAGCTCACCGCGGCAGAGGCTCGCGTTATCTGGAAAAACGATCTAGTTCTACTCGCGTGGCTCGACAAGTGGGAGAGTGAGCGGTCCGGGTGAACAAAGTCGAGAGGAAGCTGTCCGAAATCACCGACGACCTGGAAGCGAACGTCGTCCGGATCAACGGTCGGCGCGACCTGATCCAGGCTGTGGACCTTGTTTACCATTCTGTTCTGACCTTCAACTTCGCAGGGGAGCGCGTACGCAAGGGCGTCGTCGAGCTGCTGATCATCGGCGATACACGGACCGGAAAATCGTCGAGCGTGCAGAAGATGGGGAGTCACTACGGCTACGGGGACTTCATCACGGCCGGTTCCGTCTCTCAGGCCGGGCTGCTCGGTGGCGTGGACGAAGCGAACCGGCGGCGCTTCTTGAAAGCCGGCCGGCTGCCGCTTGCGCACCGTCGTCTGGTCGTCATAGACGAAGCGAATGAAATGCCCGAGGAGCTGATCGCTAAATTGTCCGGAGTGCGCAGCGAGGGGTACTACGACGTCGTGAAGATCAGCGGCGGTCGGCTCGCGTGTCTGACTCGTATGATCTGGATTGCGAATACCAGGACGTCGAAGAACCTGGCGGCTTACCCCTACGGCGTCGAGGCGATTCCCGAGGTGATCGGGAAGCCCGAGGATGTGGCGCGCTTCGACCTGGCAATGTGCATCTCTGGAAAAGACGTTGACGTCGAGGCACTGTCGGTCCCGTCACGCAACCGGCCGAAAGTCACGCAGCGCTACACACATCGCGCCTGCCATCGCTTGATCACCTGGATCTGGTCACGAAAAGCGACGCAGATCATCATTCCGGACCGTACCGAAGATGCGGTACTGGTCCTCGCGAAGGCGATCAGCGGACGATACGCAGAAGACATCCCGCTAGTTCTGAAGACGGAAGCTCGCATCCAGATTGCGCGGCTGGCGGTCGCTGTCGCAGGACGTGTGGCGTCCACGGACGAGACAGGTGAGCTGATCCTTGTGGAGCCTGATCACGCCGAGGCGGCGACGAATATCTTGCAGCGCTGCCTGGATGCTCCGTCGTGCGGCTTCGATGTCTACAGCTCGAGGCGAGCAGGAAAGACGGACCTATCGAAGGAAGTGCGCGACCTGCTGATCCCAGCGCTCGGCTTAGAAGGGATCCAGGCTCTTCTTGGATTCCAGACCATACAGAAGGGAGACTTCGGGTCGATCTTCGCGTCGAGCGAGCACGGCGCGCGCGCGTATCAGATTGCGATGCTGGGCGGCGGACTAGTGCGGGCGGGTCGCGGGATGCGGTTCAGCTCGCAGCTTCTCGACGTGATGCGGAAGAGCGTGGAAGGTTCATGGGTGGGTAGCTCGCCGAATCCCGAGCTTTTGAAACCCAGTGATGGCCTGGGATTCACGGAGTAGGACATGACATGACCATAATCGAAATTGTCCAATGGGCTCTTATCGTTCTTCTGGGCTTAGGGTTCTGTGCCCAATTGGGGTTCAACCGATGCGTACGAACATTGCTCCGGGATCTGATGGAGCGCACTGAAATCAGGCTGAAACGATGACGACAACCGAAGCGAAAGAGCTGACGCTGGCCGATCTGTTCGACCGGCGCCAGAAGGGCGACCAGGTCGCGGGCCTGGTGGACGATGACCACTACCGGAACGAAGTCGCGATCGTGCGCGCGTCGCAGGATCTCGGCGATTACGCGGAGGCCTGGTTCCCACACCTGGCTCCGATCGCGAAGAAGTTGCCGCGCGAGGCAGCCGAGACGATGCTGTTACTGGCGCTCGCGTCGATCCGTGGGATCATCACTGGCGAGCTGGTGATTGCGACGAAGATCGAGCCCCAGGCAGACCAGCCTGGCCCGGACTTCGTGAAGGCCTGCCGTAGCGTGTTCTCGTCGCGAGCCTTCTCGATCCCTGGTGCTGCTGCGCTGATCGCGCAGGAGCTAGGTCAGAAGCGCGGGATCGAGCGGTTCCGTGACATGGACCATGTCGTTGAGCGCGTGCGTGACTTCGTGATCACGTTCGACCATCCGGACCTGGTGATGATCCCTGGCACAGATGCTAGGGCGGACAAGTATTTCCTGAAGAAGCGGGAGGAGTAACCGATGCCGGGAGCAACACGGGACATGACTGATCCGGTGAACCAGAAGCAGGAGGAATTCGCAGGGAAGACGATCGACGGTGACCCCATCGAGCCGGTCAACGTAGAAGAGAAGAACGCGGCGGCGATGGACGCGATCGATAAGCTGGAGGAACTACAGGGAGAAACGAGGCTGCAGGAATTCCGCGAGAGGATCATGGCCGACATGGACAAGTCGGAACGGTTGACGCTGCGTGACCAGTTTGCGATGGCGGCCGTGGTGGCGCAGGGTGAGATCGTCGATGTCCGCAAGCATGCTGCGTCCGCCTGGATGTGCGCGAACGAGATGATGCGCCTGCGCTCTACGACAGCACACGACCTGGCGTTGATTCTGGGCGGTGTGGTCGCGGGCCCAGACGCCCCGATTGCAGAGGTGAGCCCGTGAGCAGCGTTGTCATGCGGAAAATCCTGAAGGCGGTTGCGTTGCTCTGCGAGGATCCTCCGCATCGCGGCGAGGCACTGGTACTCGTGGATGAAGCGCAAGAGCTGATGTCGAAGGGCGGCGGCGGTTCGTCGTCGTCCGGCGGCAGCCCTGGCAAGGCGGACAGCTCCGAACAGGTCGAGAAGACGAAGAACATGCTGAAGCGCCTGGACGAGCGCGGCGGCCTGTCGGACTGGGCGGCGACGTTCGTCGAGTCGGTCGGCGCGGGCTTCTCGCAGTACGGGTCGCTGACATCGAGGCAGTACGCGAAGCTGGTCGAAATCTATGAGGAAGAATTCGGCAGCGAGGAAGATGATGTGCCAGAGTCCGGGGGCGGCGACTCTTTCGCCGGAGAATCAGACGTGCCTTTCTAGGTTGCTCGGAATCGGCCCGCTCCCACCCAAGGAGCGGGCCTTTTTTTGTAATTACCTGGACAATGACGGACGGGATCTGCTATACTCTGGGCATGAGCTTGGGAGGGCAGGGAAATGGAATTCGTACAAAGCGACGGTGGGCGCAGCGGTCACTTCAAGGGGACGACTGGCGACTGCGCAGTGCGAGCCGTAGCTATCGCCTTAGATATCACCTACATCCGAGCTTATCAGTTAGTCGGCATAGGGTGCGACGACGAAAAGCCATCCAGTAGCAGGCGCGGAAAGTCAGGACCCAGGACAGGGGTCCACGGTTGCACCATGCGGAAGATCATGGCCGGTCTGGGCTGGAAGTGGGTGCCGACCATGGCATTCGGCAAGGGCTGCACGGTCCATATGAGATCCGAAGAGTTACCCAGCGGCAGCATCATAGTGAGGCTCTCCAAGCACTACGCGGCTGTCATAGACGGCGTGCTGCACGACCTGTACGACTGCACCCGGGGTGGTACTCGGTGTGTTTACGGATACTGGCACAGAGAAAGGATTTTCGCGTGAAGATCATCGAACTAAGGGCGGAGAACGTCAAGCGGCTAAGGGCGTTCCACATCAAGCCGGATGGGTCATCTGTCATTGTCACCGGCAAGAATGGCGTCGGCAAATCGACGGCTCTGGATCTCGTCGAGTATGCGTTCGGTGGCAAGGGATCGGTCCCCTCAGAGCCGGTTACGCGCGGAGAAAAGAAAGCCATCATCGTTGCGACTACCGAGGATCTGGTAGTGACGCGCAAGTTTTCATCGAGCGGGAATTCGACGATCGAGGTCACCAACAGGGAAGGCCTGAAGTTCCCATCGCCGCAGAGCATGCTTGATCGGTTGCTGGGGTCGCTGTCGTTCGACCCGTTGGAGTTCAGCAGGATGAAGCCGAGAGATCAGCTATCGACGATGAAGGATGCGCTCGGTCTGGACTTCACTGGCCTAGACGCAAAACGCGATGCGGCATACCAGAAACGACGTGACATCAACCGCGACCTGGTGGCGACGAATGCACGTCTCGACGCGAATGCGCCGAAGCACGATGATGCGCTCGAGTCCATGGTGTCGGTGGTTGATTTGGCGGAGGAGCTGGAGGCGCGCAAAGCCGAGAACGCCAAGCAGGAAGAGAGGAAGAATTCCCTGGTCTCTATGGCCAACGCCCAGTCACAGGCCATCGTCCGTATCGCTTCCCTGGAGCGCGAGATCAATGAACAGAAGGAAGAGCTTCGGAGGTGGGTGCGTGAGCGGAAGGACATGAGCCAGCAGGTCAACGCTGACCAGCCGTGCGATGAGCAAGAGGTCCGCGACCAGATTGCGAACGCCGAGGATCAGAACCGCAAGTGTCAGGAAAACAAACATCGGTCCGCTCTGGAGGCGATGGCTAGCACTCAACGCGCCGCGTCTGATCGTCTGTCGTCTGCTATCCACAGGGTGGATAACGAGAAGGCCGAAGCGATCGCGATTGCCGGTATGCCGATTGATGGGCTGGGCATGGGCGAAGAAGGCGTGACGCTGAATGACCTGCCGCTTGAGCAGGCGTCGGGAGCCGAGAAGTTGCGAGTGTCGGTGGCGCTGGGCATTGCACTCAATCCCGAGATGCGCGTGCTGCTGATCCGCGATGGTAGCTTGCTCGACGAAGACAGTCTCCGCATGGTTTCCGAGATGGCCGATGAGAAAGATGCGCAGTTGTTCATCGAGCGTGTGGGCACCGACGAGGAGGTCAGGGTGATCATCGAAGGAACGGACGATGAAGAGTAGGCCCCCAGGGCGCCCGAAGAGTACCGGGCGTCCGCGATGCCTGACCTGCGGCGACGCACTGACCCCGGTGACGCATCTGGTGATGTTCATGCACAACGAAGATCCGCCGGCCGTCGGCGAAAGGCTGGCCGATGGCCTGTGGACCTGGGCGAAGAAGACACTGGGCGCGTTGCGCATGCGCGGCTGGCCGGTTCCTGGGATCGTGACGGAAAGGAACACGACGTGATGACTTGCAGATGCCCAGACGTCGATTGCCCAAAGCTTCTCTGCGGCTATCCGATGCCTTGCCCGCACCATACAGCGGTGATCGACGTGGACCAGGGAGAGGTTCGTATACTGTTCACGGCGAAGGCCGCGCTTAGGGAGCGGGAGCGATTGCGTGGGATCGGGAAGGCGTTGACAGAATGAAGATCAGCGTCGAGAGCGCACGCGGCTGCGGCTTCCGCAGCGATGGGGGGATGTACCTGGTCAGCGAGCCCGGCGCCGTGATGAAGAAGTGCGGCAAGCTGCCTTTCCCGCTGGGGCGCTGCCCGACGTGCGCGGGCGGCATCAAGCAGTCGAGGGGCTGGACCTGGATCAATCCGGCCGAGCTGTTTGGCAAGGCGATCGCCTGCATACTTGGCGTTGCAAAAGGCCCTTGCAACTTTTGCGAGATGGCCGGTGAGGCCCCCGATCGTGGCGGGCTGCTCTGGGTCGGCGAACGCTACTACTCGCCCGAGTCCTTCGTCGAGGAGATGACTACGCTCGGCGTGTCGAAGCGGATCGCGGCTCTGCCGCGCGATTTCGTCCCGGGCGAGACCTGGGTCTACTTCGCACACCCGCGCGGCAGCCGGAGGCCCTGCGATCACCAGGGCATGGTCTCCGCCGATGGTGTCTGCTTGGAGTGCCCGGATTGCGAGGGGAGCGGCTGGATCATCAGGCCCGCGATCTTCTACGCAACGAATCGGCTGCGCGTGCAGAAGGTCATCGCGGTCGTGGACGACGAGATCGCGGCGGTCAATATGAAGATCGATATGGCTGCTTACGAAGACGCGGCTGATGAAATGGCGCGTCTGGAAAAGCGCGGGATCGAGCCGGTCATCGTCGTCCGGCAGAAGCGGCCGAGCAGGAAGGAGCAGGAGCACTATGACGACGAAGCGCGGGATCGTGAATGACATAAAGTCGACGATCGACGTTGTTTTCCGGATCCTGGTCGGTCTCAGTCTGTTCGTGCTCGCGATCTTGGGATGTTGAATGTAGCTCTGGCCAGCGCGCATCACTAGGAGAGTCGAGGCGTGTGAGCATCGGCCACTAGCACCCCCGGACGGGATCTGCTATACTCAGTGCATGAAAACGGAGGGCCACGATGTGCACACCATCGCCAGACGACAGCCCGCAGGTCACGCATCACGGGGGCTTAGATATCCAGGTATGTGTCCCCAAAAGTTGGAATGACGAGACAGCCATTGCATTCGCCGAGCTACAGTATCCATCGGGGACCAGCGGAGGATGGAAGGTTCGTAAAGAAGGGGATCCGTCGCTGAACAGCGCCACGGAACGAGTCCAGTGTGAGAATCGCCGCGGTTACGTTCACATGATGCTGGACGCTTGACTGGCAGAAGGGATCCAAGATGGCACTGGAGAAGGACAGCGAGCAAGGGCGCGAAGTGCAGAGCGCGGTCGAGAACCTGAAGAAGATGGGCGAAGGCGCGCTGACGATCGAGGTCCGGTGGTCCTACGATCGTGTTTCGATCGATGTCTACGGGCCCAGGTACATGCCGATGAACATCACGACGAACATGGCGGTTGTGGCGATCGCGTGGCTGGGCGGCGCGGCGTCAGCGATTGACGGCTACTGGGGGGCGAGGCGCGTGATGCGTGTAGCCACCCGTGCGGTCGAAGCGATTCTAAAAAAACCCAGGACCTAGAAAGGGCCCTAACCATGCATGCGACTCTGAAGTTCACCATCGTAGGTGTGTCGCCTCTGGTGATGCACAACGAGCAGCTCGCGGATCCTCTGAACAAGTGGACACGCGAGGTTGCGCAGTACACATCCAAGCGCAAGAAGAGCGTCGCCGATCACGAGAAGATCAGCGAGCTGGAATGGTACGGGGGGCTCTACCTGGTGCGCAACGGCACGGACATCCTGGTGCCAGGAGTCCCGTCGAGGTGTCTGGAGCGCATGATCCGCGACGCTGCCGTGAAGTCGAAGGAAGGGAAAGACGTGCAGGCAGCTCTGATCGTGCCCAATGACGCGACGCTGGAATACAAGGGGTCGAAGGACCCGAAAGCGATGTGGGCTTCTGGCTCGTTCGCTCTGCGCGCAACGTGCGCAGTGAACAGGAAGCGTATCATCAGGACGCGGCCGATGTTCATGGAGTGGCGCACGACGTTTTCGGTCCTGTTCGACGAGACCATCCTGAATCCCAGCAAGGTCAAGGGTTACGTCACGCTGGCCGGTCGCATCATCGGCTTGATGGACTGGCGGCCGAAGCATGGTCGGTTCGATGTTGAAAGCGTGGGGTGATGGCGCGCAAACTGCGCAAGCATGAGACCGGGAAACACCGCTCGGTCATTGTCCATAACCCTGTGCTGTTCGAGTCGGCAATACAGTTACTGGACGAGCTGGGAGTGAGGAAAATCATCACTGGAGTTGTTCGTTCAGCGAAGCACCGCTATGAGCCGGGCGCGATCAAAGCGCGCTATATTGATAAGGGGTCGGTGATGGCGAATGGATATTTGCGCGGAGCGGTGGTTTCCCTAGTGCTGATTCCGAGGGAAGGAACAACCGCGCAGGAATTGGTTGAAGCCATTGAAGCAAGATGGCAGTGAGTGGACACGGCAAGGCTTGGAACAAGGCCTGGCGTGGCGCGGTCGGGCTAGGCGCGGCTAGGCCTGGCTTGGCGGGGCCGGGCAAGGCGAGGCTTGGAATAGGGCTTGGCAAGGCAGGGAGTGTTTTTTACTATGACTGAACAATTCCAGTGGCCGTTCGACGAGTCCCTGATGGTACGCGGGACAACGATCGCGCCCGAGCACATCGAGCGGGCCTACGGCGCGAAGCGTGATGATCTGGAGAACTACTGGCGCTCACAGATGCGGTCGAGGGAAGACATCAAGGGGTGGTTTCGCGTGAACGCTGGCGAAGAAGTTTCTGTCCGGCAGATCAAATCCAGCCTGCGCATTCTCACGCACCAGGAGCAGCACGAATACACGGAGAACAGGATGCGCCATTCGTGGCGGTCTATGGCGCGGTCGCATGCAGAGCGGTGCAGCATCGATACGCGCGAGCTGACCGAAGGGCAGCGCAGCGACCATCGCAAGCGCCTGGTCTTGGATTCCTGGATCCTGCAGCAAAGGATTTCTGGACCCAGCAACGTGGATGACATGATTCGTGACATTGTGCTGGAGGAAGAGAACCCCCCCGACTAGCACCCCTGGACGGGACCTGCTACACTATGAAAACCGGAGGGGGAAATTCCGGGGAAAGGCAGGCCCGCAGTGGGACGAAGATACGCGGCGATTGAAATCACGCCGGAGATCCTGGCGAAGCTGGCCAGCGGGGCGAAGGCAACCTACGAGGACACGCTGGTCGTCGTGGGGCTGGAACCCGGGAAGGGCTTCGCGAAGGCGCTCGTGGCGGCTGCGGGCCTGGCGTTATCGGATGTGGCAGTCGCACAGGGCGAGCAGATGGATCGGCTCTCGACGTACATCATGGAACACGTCAATGGCGAGCCGAGCCGCAGCGAGGGCGCGGGAGAGACGGCTGTCCGGCTGCTCGAAGCCATGAAGATCCGCCTGGACGGCCTGGAGCTGAAGGTCAGTGCGAACGAGGCCGAGCTGGTTCCTCTGCGCGAAATCGCAGGGCGCGTCGAGCGCGGCGACGACCTGGAGACGATCCGGGCGATCTGGAACAGCCTGAAAGCGCAGAGCATCGGCGGCACGCACCACGAGATCCATCGCACCGACGACATTGCGCTGAGAGAGTCGGTATCGAGTGGCGGGAACGGGAACGAGGGATAGGTGGCGACGAGAAAGCGCGGGAAGAAGGCGGCGCCTCCGCAAAATTACACCCGGAGGCGCAACCCCGACGAGCTAGCCGGAACGAAGATCAACGTCCAGGAACAGCTCCTGCGCGACGCGGATGCGCTCGTCCTGGAGACGAAGCCTCGAGGGTCCCGCTACACGCGCAGCATCTTGATCGAATGGGCGCTGCTGCACTACCTGGAGAAGCACGCGAAGCGGCGCATCCCCGATACCGAGCTGCAGCATCTTCACGAGGCCGGCTAGATGCATCGCAGGCGCTGCCTGTATTGCGATCGGGAAGGCATCTTCTGCGTCGCGCCAGAAGCCGACGACGCAGAGATCCATGGCTTCGCCTGTGCATCTTGCCTGCGCCAGCGCTACGCGGTGCACGTCGTGCTGGGTACGGACGGGCTACCGCTATTCGCTCCGGTCATGGGCGAAGGGCAGAAGCTACCGAACCCTGACCGTGCCGGGCAGGTCCGTCGGAAGAAAAACACGGCGCGGCGCATGGGACGCAGGCGCGGGTCGCACGGAAAGAGTCGAGTTTGCGCTGGCGACAAGGAGTACGACTACAAGCCGAACGGTCGTGCGCGAGCTGGGGGCTATCGTCCCCCGGGATGGTGGCGCCTGCCGGAGTACGGATGGAGGGGAGCGTGATGCGCGACAGCTCTGGAACAATCGCGGTCTGCATCGGTGCGATCGTGGTCGTGTTCTTCATCCTGCGCTGCACGGTCATACTGGACGAGCACCTGGACACCCTGGACGCTCGCCTGGATGCGCTGATCGAGCGGGTCGAGGCAGAACACCAGCACACCCGCGAGGCCATTGACGAGGCCCTGGGCCCGCCCCCGCTGGACGACGAGATTCGCATGGAGCTGATACCCTCACCTGGGAAGCCGGTGATCCGGAATGTCCAGGAGGGCGGCCCGTGGCCACGCGAGGACGAGAATCGGCGCTGAGGCGCTACGTCAGGGAGAAGCTGGAAGCGGTCGGCTGCTGGGCGATCGTGACGACCGGGGGGGGCAGGAGCGGCGCACCGGACGTACTCGCTTGCCTGCAGCCCGACGGGCGTTTCCTGGCCCTGGAATTGAAGAAGAAAGGCGGCCGGCTATCGAAAGTGCAGCGAACCAACCAGGCTATGATCCGGAGAGCCGGCGGTGTAGCGGAAGTGATTCGAAGCAGGGAGGAGTTGCGGGCTTTGCTCCATCGCCTCGGCTCGTCTCCCATTTCGCAGACCGCGGTATCATAGCGGGTGTGCTGGCGAAGTGCATCGCGATCTTCACGACCATACCGGCGCCGCTAGAAACCTGGATCGCAGTGTCGGCTTGCCGTGCGGCCACGTTCCTGGTCTGCACGAAGCCGAAGCCGAACCGCATCGAGGTGGACGTCCCGGTCCTGTTCCGCGAGATGATCACTACGGAGGAATTCCGAGAAAACGGATGGCTACTGGTCCACAATCATCACCACGAGGCGAAGCCACGCGACATGGACTTGGCGACGACCGGGTCGCTGGCGTTCATCGGGCAGCAGCTCGGCATCCCGCTGGTCGATCACTGGATCATCGTCCCTGGGGAATCGTCGCAGGTGTTCTCGTTCGCGAACGATGCGGCGGGCTACCTAGACCCGGACTTCATCCTGTCGGCGCGTGGCAAGCTGCAGAAGATCGTGAAGGCCGCTGCTGAGAAAGGCACGGAGAGTGGTGACTGATATCTCCGAGCTGGAACGTCGCATACAAGCGCTAGAGGGCCGCAGCTTGGAGACGCAGCAGCGAGTGCGTCAGGTCGCGGAAGCGCAGGTAGAGATGGTGAGGGTCATGCAGCACGCGCAGAGCGTGATCGGACGTGACGTCAACGAGCTAAAGCAAAGGCTGCAAGAAATCGCGAGCCGGGAAGTTAGATGACGGACCCACCGGACAAACTGTCAAGGGCGGCGGATCGTTACGTTACTGATCTGGCGACGAAAGAGCCCCCGCTGCCAGACTACGACGAGACCCCAGAGGAAGAGCGCGCGAAAATCCAGGGTTGGTACGTCGAGCACGTCGTCTTCGGGCGTTCGATCGTCGAGATCGTGCGCATGGCGGCGGAAGATTGGACGAGGTCGCCCCCGCTAGTGACAGACGTGCGGCGCGGCTTGCGCCAGGCTGCGAAGTGGGCGCGCGCCGACATGAACCGTGGCGAGCTGACCGAGGTGCTAGTGCAGCGCTGCCAGTCTGCGCGGCAAGTCTTGATGAGCGAGCTACGCA
>SDBT01004723.1_pt1 | contig 23055 bp, 24 predicted proteins | sample 2277101 | NCBI WGS metagenome assembly SDBT01 (sample SAMN10404973, study PRJNA504765) | marine sediment metagenome | isolation source: marine sediment core GS10_PC15, 103 cmbsf | place: Arctic Ocean: Southern Knipovich Ridge | collected 2010 | reverse complement strand
TCTCCCTTATCTCTGCTCCCTTAAACCCTCCCATTCTATATGACAACTCCATAGATTTAGGGGAAAATAGGAACAGCGCCCGTTTTATCTTCAATTCACTCTGCGGCATCATTTGCTCATTTGTCAATTTAAAAGATTCGACCTAAAACAATTTAGTCAATAGTCAAGTTTTGACCCTGATTCCCCCTAAGTATTTAGATATAATTTCTTTGAAAATGCAGGGGGATATACCTGTCCCCAATCTGAATCCTTGACTGCCCAACCAAAAAGTAACCTGTCCCCCTTTTTAATCCAAGTTAATTGTTTCAGCCTCTGACCAGCTATTTTTAAGTTGCGTAATCAGTGCGTCTCTATTTAACCGATCTTCTATCTTACTCAGCATAAATGCCTTATTGCCAGCATCTTTGATCGAACAACCCAAATGCCAGCATTCATTATCATCGAGTATGACAAATCGGTCGTGAAATTCTTTTGACTTTTTAGTCTTAAGAGTAAACTCAGTACGTTGAGCGAGAAATCTACAAGCCTCATGAACAAAATCACTCGGAATTTTATGGGTTAGCAATCTAACCTTTAAAGAAGAGGATGAAACAGTCCCTAGAACTATGAATATTGAACTATCCATATATGGATCAACGACAGTTATCGAGGCTTTAGCCTTTTGAAACAGTCTTCTAATCTCCACATAGGCATCATGTTGCGTGTCTTTAGGGAAAAAAAGCTCCTTAACATCTGATGCAGTGGGGATTAAATGTCCTTCTTCGAGCCGCCAACCTATTCTCTTGAGGTTGGCGTTTAGAGCATCAGAGTGTCCTCTACTGGCCAGTTCAAAGGCGACAATATATGCGACTCGGAGTTGGTCTTGTTCAGAAAGTGAATTATATGCCGAATCAATCCTAGGTCGATAGGCTTCCTTTCTATATTTATTTGAGAAACCTTCCTGCTTTGTCAGTGACCAGTTTACTACCATTCCTGTCTTTTCTATGATTTCGGGGGTGGAGTAGCTATCCAGCTCGAAGAGATTTCCTAAAATTACTTGCCATGGATGTAATTCTGATTTCGACATCTTTATCTGATCTTTTCAGGAAAACAAGTACAGCGCCTGTTTTATCTTCAATTCAATCTGCGGCATCATTTGCTCATTTGTCAAGAGTGTAGACCTGACCCCTTATCTTCCAAAAGTTTGTTCAGTGTGTATAGTCTCAAATCGACCATCTGAGTATTCTCTATGGCTATCATGAACATAACTGAAAGAATATCGCTTTTCTTCGGGAAAAGCTGTCTCGTAAAATCCCATCGGTTTTAAATTAGCACATCCAATTATACTTGCCAAAACGATTAGATATACCGTTCTTACTATTTTTATATATTTCATCGCAACTTCGTTACATAATGCATGTTGGAATTAGGATAGAGTAGGACACTGGCGTAGTGGCTACAGGTCGAAGTTTGTTTTCCCTACCCTATCTCCGACAACCTTTAGTTAATTCTTATTAAAAACAACCTCTTGATATGTGCCCTTTAATGGGTGACCCCTTTTCTTACTTCAATATCTTAATCTTTCAAGTCTCCTTTTTTAGACTCTTCCTTTACTTTTCCCCATTCTTCTTTTAATAATAGTTGACTTGTGTTTATCATATCTTGGATTAATCTCTTGATTGTTTCGCTATTAGTTGGTTGTGTATATAATGGGATTTCATCAAGCAACCTTATTATTTCACTATCATGACTCCCATTAGGATTAAGCTGTAATTTAATCAACATCCTCAATTTATCTATTTGCTTGATAATATTTTGTGATTCGTCTGGTGGTAAATCAGGAGTCATTACCCAGTAATAGGTCTTTCCACAGAATGTTGAGATACTTTCACGTAAACTATGAATCCATTTGATGCGCTCTGCTGTAACAGAATTAATGAAAGTTGTTCTTTTATTGATACGCCAATTATAAAAGAGGTTGCCAATACCTAACAGAAACGTGACTATTATAGCAAGTACTTCCCACTTCATTTAGATTTACCTCACATAAAATATTTCAACCGACTTAATGCAAGAGGAAATAGTGACGGCGACTATTTTGCCCTCAATTCAATCTGCGAATCATTTACTCATTTGTCAATATCAAAGATCCGATCCCCCTACTTTCTCCTGGTAGCCGCAGTCATTCAATCTCTTCTGCGCGATGGCTCTCTCGTCGTCAGAAAAGAGAGCTCTCCAGGGTGAATGAAGTATAAGAGCCTCCATGGTGAGATCGAGTCTACGGCACTTCCACAGCGCCGCAAAGCCATCTGAGAGTTTTTTAGCTTGTAATAGAAACTTCGCGGCTTGTAATCCGCCATGTTCAGTAACCATCTGAAGGAAACGCGTGGCATTATAGTTGCACTCATCTTTGGCTCTCCTGTAGATCCCGAGCATCGCTTCGTGAAAACTGCTTTCCAAGCTAGTATCTTCAGTCATTTTTGCCTTGTTTCAAGACCTACAATTTTTCTCTAAGGTTTGTCACGGAGCACATTTATTCACCTTGGGAGTCTTGTCTTTCCAAATACTTTTTTATTTCACAATTCAATCTGCGGCATCATTTGCTCATTTTTCAATATTAAGGATTTGCCTCCCGATCTTCTTTTTCTTAAATGACATATGAAGATGTGACCCCGAATCCCTTTATAGTCAAAGGGTTTATCGCCAATGCCTTTTACATTCCAAGGGAAGCGGTCATTAATTGACCGCTTTTCTTGTTTTTTCTGTAAAATTCCTTGGATTAGGCCCTGGCCAAGAGATTGACCAAGCATAGAAGCCCCGAAGGCCCTCCACCATATTCTATGTATCCAGGCATTGCTCCCTCCCATTTTCATCTTTCTTAAAATAAAATCCAAAAAAGCTCCCAATTATAAAACCAAGCCCTTCTATTATAAAATCAATCCAATTAATAGTCGAACCCAAACTAACAGAACCAATAGGAACTGCAACCTTTTTTCTTCCTATAATAAACGAAGCTTTTCGATTCCCAATGTCATCTATTAAAAAATTTTTAAAAGTCATTGGTATCCCAGTAATACTATCATATATCTCTTCCACAATAGCATCATCAGTTAATTCATCATTAATTTCCTTTTCAGTAAATCCTTCTTTAATAAATACTTTTTTAGCTTCTGCCTTGACCTTTAATCTCTTTTTTTCTATTGGCACATTATTGCCACTTTTATAAACAAAATTACTAATATGTTCCCCCTGAAAATCATAATTAATTTTCATATCATCTGATACATAAGTCACTGAATAAAGAACATAATAAATACCAAAAAAACTAATGACACTTAAAAATAAACTAATTAAAAAGTCGAAGCCAACAGGTTTTCTATTTGCTATATAATATGTCCAATAAAATCCCATAGTGGAAGCGGCACCAGAAAACAAGGCGCCAATTGGAAATATAAAAAAGATACTAAAACTATGCAGATAATATCCAGTAATAGCTACTGCAGCAACTGCGATTAAAATAGTTAATCCCGTTGTTAAAGAACCAAGAATAGTTGCTATAATTAAAGTTAATATTCTTTTCATTACAGGCCCCTTTTGTTAAAATTCCTGGCATTGTCAACTCCTATTTTAATATTATCTTTGGAAACGCCACAGTTTACCTGAAGCAGTATCAAGAAGTAAAAAAAAGCCTGGACCAAGAACATAAAGCTGATACCTTCCAATCTGCGTATGCATAAGCTTTTTGTATTCCAGTGTTTCTTTTGTGGGCTCAAATAATTTTTCTATATTAATTTTTGTGCTTCCAATTTCTACTTTAGTTCCTTTCTCGGGATTCGTTCTATATTCTTTAAAAATATCTTTACTAAATGGAGACTCAGATTTCTTTTTTTTCTCTTCGGCTCCAGCGTTTAATGCCAAAACCAAAATTGCCAAGACAATTAATAGTTTTTTCATTTTCTACCTCCTTTTTATTCTCTCAAGAGTTCGGGCTTGACTTCCCCGAAAATGCCCCCCAAAATCGCCTACAAGACACTTTCTTCCACGGGGTGAGGGGTATTTTTCTATCAAGTTCTCTTAGTCTGGCCGGTATTGTCAACTTCAAGATAAATTGCTGAATCCTTCTTTGCCTGACTTTCCTTTTTTTTCAATAATAAAGACTTGACCCCCACTCCCCTGACCTCTTTTTCAAAACTTTTTTCTCTACTGTCCATAAATTACCTCTTCTCCTCACTCTACCTTAACCACTCGCAAACCGGAATCGAGAGGAGAAGAAGAAAAAATAAAAATATTATAATCCCAATTACTCGGTGAACAAGAATCCAAGCGGTATGCAAAACACCATACACAATTGCTGTTATTATTAAAACCCATTCCTTTATTTTTTTGTCCATAAATCTTCTTATTAAAAACAATCTTTAACCCGATCCCAATAACTACAATCTGGACAAATAAGCTTGTATATATCAATACATGCCCTATAACCTTCTATATATTGTTTTATTATTTCCTCAATCCTACCATCCCGAATTACTACCCCAATTGAGATAACGATTAAACTCATTATAATAAACCCAAAATCAATTTCACCGAACTTAAATAAAGTAGGCCGTCCATCTCGCCATTTCCATTTAAGTCCGTATTTGAATAAATAAACGAGACCAACGGCTATGATAGGCATTCCCACAATTCTTTCCATAAAACCCTCACGAATGTTTATAAAACTCCTCTCTTCCCCACGCTGAAATTACTATCCTCAAACCCTTTAAAATAGCGGAAACCAGGGTAGAGTTTTCAAATAGCTTTTAAGATATTTCCCCCTACCTTTAGAATCCTGATACCGGCCTTGTCGTTACTCTCCACAGTATATTGGCTAACCCTCATTTTACGGTTTACAAACCTTACAAGGAATATACCCCACCTTCTCCGCTCGGGGAAACAGGACCAGCGCTCGTTTTATCTTCAATTCAATCTGCGGCATCATTTGCTCATTTGTCAAGATCAAAGCTCCGACCCCTTCCCCTTTTATACATTTAAGTATGGTGTCCCCGGAATTCATCTTGACTCACCTTGCTCTCCAATTGCGAACTGTCAATCCGTACTAAGAACTCTCTCAGGAAAGCTTCACAACGTGCTACTGCGCTATCGTCGATTCTCTCGAGGGTGTCTGTCGGCCTGTGCCAGTTTGGTACCGATCCGTCGGGACGCACGGCCATGAAGGTTAGGACACGCAGTCCATGCTTTCCGCCAATCGCACCTTCAGTGAATGCTCCTGCAAACTTATGTCGACGAGCTCCCAATTCCGGATTATCAGTAGCAACTGCGTCGGCAAGGTCCAGCAAGCTTGTGTCACTGTGGGTGGTAAGCAAGAACGTTTCCTTGGTTAGGTAGGCAAGAGATGTCCCTTGCCCCCCTATCGAATCTACCGTCAGCCAGGTGGCTCCAGCGATTTCGGCTTTGTGGGCTCGGGCAAAAGCGTCCGCTCCATAGCAGCCCACCTCCTCGCAACCAGTCAGGACGACCCACACATCGGTCTCCCTCAGAGGTGCCGTAGCAAGTCTTTCGGCGAGACCTAACAGGATTCCCGCTCCTGTCGCGTTGTCATTTGCCCCCTGAGTGAAGGGGGTGAAGTCAGCTTGGAACGTCACGGCAAACACAGCGGCCAGGATTAGACCGGGCACCAATGCGAGCAATCGCCAGGAGTTGTTCTCGCTGAAGATGCCAATTGTGAAGAGGGCCAAAAGGATCACACTCGCGAACAGGGCGAGCGGGATGAGTAGACGCAATATTTTGAGCCAAGTATCGGATGAGAATACTATCGGTGTTCGATGTGTATCCAGATGGCCGATGAGCACAACTTTGCGGCGAGCGTTCTCACCGGCGCGAATTCGGGCATAGACATTCTGACTCTTGGCTTTAGGAAGGAGCCATCGGAGCGGATTCGGGCGGAAGGATAGCTCTAGTAACATAGAGACCAAGCTAACCGCCGCAAAGGTCAGGGCTAACACGCTTCCGAATTCACCTCCTACAAGAAACGATGTAGTTGCTAGCAGCATGATCGCTAAGGAAAGAGCATATGGGTGCCATAAGGATATAGCGCTCGTGAAACTGCTGACCTTCGGCTCAAGATTACGACTCGCCAGAATCTTGGCTGCATACTCAGATGCCCTTGCTTCCCCCTCCCTGGTCGAGCCGCGAGGTCCAATTTCGTCAGCGAGGAAAGCTATGTGATCAATAGCAGCCATGCTGAAGTTTTTCTTAATTTTACGCATCTTGCACCTCCTTTTATTGTGCAATGTATGACTCACTGCATATTTAGGGGACGTTGGTTCTAAAACAACTTAGATAATAGGGACAGCGGCTGTTTTATCTTCAATCCAATCTCCGGCATCATTTGCTCATTTGTCAAGATCAACAAAATGTGAATCCGTCCCCGATTTCCCTTAAAGTCAAGAAGTTATCCACGTGGTCCCATATTTTCTCTATTTTCACATCACGCATTCTCAGAATAAGCACCGGTATCGGGAGCCTTACCTATTGAAATTGCGGATAAGTTGAAGATAGAACCGAATAATCTCCGTATAGTTTTCGACGGCGATACGTTCGTTGGTGCCGTGCAGCCGGCCATAATCCTCGGAGACCAGTCGGATGGGAAGAAACCGGTAGATATTTTCACTGACTTCCTCATAATGCCGGGAATCAGTTCCGCCGACAACAAGGAACGGAGCAACAACTACATCGGGAAATATCTGGAGGATTGAGCGTGCCAGGACTCCGTAGCTTGCCGAGTTTACGTCGGAAACCGCGGACGGACTTCTCCCTTTCCCCATGACCCTGATCCTGACTCGCTCGTCGTTTATCGCTTTCCGTACATGGGCAACGATGCCGTCAATGGTATCTCCGGGAAGAATCCGGAAGTTGATGACCGCCTTTGCTTCGCGGGGAAGGACATTTTCCTTCGGACTACCCTCAAGCATGGTTGCGGCTATGGTAGTGCGAATTAAGGAGTTTGACGGCGGTGATTGTGCTAATTCACTTTTTATCAACGTGCCAAAGAGCCATGGGTTGGCAAACAGCATCCTCAGGGCAAAGGGCATATGGGGGCCAAGATGCTCGAACATTTGTTTTGTCGCTCCGGTGATTTGCTTCCCGAATTGATTTCTTTCGAGGTGGTGAATGGCGGTACTAAGAATACCGACCGTGGTGTGCGGTGGCGGCATCGAGGAATGTCCTCCCTGGCCTGCAACCACCAGCTCGACACTGAGATAGCCCTTTTCGGCAATCCCCACTAAAGCCGCGGACTCGGAAAGACCCGGCACCACCCCTTTGATGATGGCGCCTCCTTCATCGAGCACATATTCCAGTTGGACGCCCCTTGATTCGAGGATCTCAGCAATTTTGGCGGCCCCGTTCGTCCCCCCGACTTCTTCATCGTGACCGAAGGCCAGATAGATGGTTCGCCGCGGCAAATATCCTTCCGCCAGTAAAAATTCCGCGGCTTCGAGAATGCCCATAAGGCTGGCTTTATCGTCGAGTGCGCCTCTCCCCCAGATATAGCCCTCGACGATGCGGCCCGCAAATGGCGGGTAATTCCATTTGTTTTCCGTACCCGGCTCAATGGGCACCACATCCATATGGGCCATGAGGAGCATGGGCTTCAGCTCCGGGGCGGTTCCCTCCCAGGTGTAAAGCAGACTGTATTCGTTTACGAGTTCCTTTTTTAGTTTGCGGTGAACATTGGGGAAAAGCTCTGCGAGCAAGGCATGTAGATCGATAAACTGGGGATAGTCAAACTGGGAAGGCTCCTGATTGGAGATGGTTTTAAATTGTATTGCCTTTGCGAGTTTCTCCGCTGCTCGTTCGGTATCTATCGCGATCCCGAGTGCCGGCCTCACCGAAAGCTGTTTAGATTTTAACCCCGTCGTCTTGAGGAAGACCACGAAGGCGAGAGAGACCAGCACCACCGAGATAAACAGGAGTATCTTTTTCATCTAAGGACTCCTTGGTTAATGATAGAAACAGATTTGGGGTCAGGTCTTGCATTCATACATTTTACCTCTTCCCTTCCTTCTCCTGCCCTCTCTCCGGTAGGAAAATAAGGACAGCGCCTGTTTTATCTTCAATACAAGCTCCGACATCATTTGCTCTTTTGTCAATATCATAGCTCCGACCCCCGACCTCTATTGAAGATAACAAGATTAAAGATTCTTTTTTATTGTTTCGAGATTCTCCCTAGCTGCCGCTTCCCATTTTAAAAAACCTTTTAAGCGATTGTCCAATTTTTCGCATGAGTAGTCGTTACAATGGCCGCACGTTTCAACCGCCTTTTTCTGACCGCATTTTCGGACGTCACAGTTCAAACAATTAACCCACAGTCGTCCTTCTTTTGAATGACAGCCATCACAGTTAATATCTTCCTTTTTGAGTTCACGGTTGAACATTTTACTCCACATATCAGCTACTTTTTGCCTTTCGTTATCATCATCCTTCTGTGTGGCTAGATAAGCAGGACATTCATCGCAGTCCAACCCGCAATATGCCATATTTTTTCCCATTTGTTTTCTCCTTTAAAAAATAGGCCCAACGCCCGTTTTATCTTCAATTCAAGCTGCGGCATCATTTGCTCATTTGTCAAGATCAAAGACTTGACCCCCGACCTGGCTCTATGCTGGCCGAAATTTAAGTTTAGCCAACTCATTTCCTCTATTATCATATGCGATTCTGAAATCAACATCGTATTTCGTAAGGAAGTATCCTATAGCAATTCCGATGATGGTCGTTGCGATCGTAATATAAGGGTTAACCTTTTTGACAATATTGATGGTAAGTCCGATTCCTAATCCTAGTATTCCTCCCATTAGTGATCCCGTGATAATTTCACGAGCATCTGCGTTCTTTGGAATAAGTTTTAGTTTAAGACGTCCGCGGAACGCTTTCGGAACTGACGTTAGGAAACGATCCAGTTTAGAAGTAGGTAGAACGACATTTACTCCCTCGCCATCTCTCAAGTTTTGTGCTACTTGGCTAGGGGTAATCCTCTGTTTGGTAAAGTCATACTTAATCATAACTAACTACCTCCTTTTTGGTTCTAATTAAATTATAAAACTAAAAGTCTCGCTGTTTGAAGATTCAGGAACGGAAAATATGGACAGCGCCCGTTTTATTCTGGTTTAAATCCCAATTCAATCATTTGCATTTTTCACTTTACAACGTGCATTTTAAAATTCGCCGCAGGCGCCTGGCATCATTTGCTCATTTGTCAAGATTAAAGATTCGACTCCCATCCCTAGTTTGTCTTTTTGCCTTGAGTTTATAGAAGGATTTAAAATTCAGGGAAGTAATAAAGTTGAAAATGGAGGCCTGACCCCATATTTCCCATACCAACGACTCCAACATAAGTAAACTCAAGAACAGTGTAGGCTTTTCTCTCGAATTTATCCCAGTTGAAAGCATAAACATCGCTGGTTACTGCAATTAAAAGAATTAAGATGATTATGAGTTTTTTCATATTAATTTATCTCTAATCTCTTTTAATGTTGATAAGGAAAATAGACCCAGCGACCGTTTTTGTTTATTCAAAGCAACTGGAGACTTCTCCGCAATTTACCATACTTTCGATAACGCAGTCGGCCAGGTCGAACATTATCCCATCATCCTCTTTTTTGCACTCCTCATAACACGTGTTCAGATCCTCCACCCCACCCGGAAGACCCTCAAGTTCACATTCACTGACAACTCCGCAGGCCCATCCGCACATCATGCAAACCTGCCCCAAGTCAATACAGTCAACATCGAGGATACACCTGATTTCTGCCTCCTCCCACTTCTCATTAGGTCCTTCGCAGTCCTCCACACAATCTTCTACCGTACCCCATACATCGTCAAGCGTAACCTCACACTCATTAACGAGCTTTTTGCAGGCGTTCTGACAGCTAGGAGCAACACCGTCTTCGTCAGCACAGTTGAGGAACAACCCAGCCGTGATGAGGGTGGCGGCAGTAACTACTGCCCATATCGCTTCTTTTGTTCCTTTCATCTTCTACCTCCTTTTTATTCTCTCAAAACTAAACTACAGGGCTGAGCCTTCTTACCTCCTTCACTCGAATCTTTGACTCCCCTTGTCCTTACGTAGCTTTAGCGAAGTAGGATGACTCCTCGAACCCTTTTGTATAGTGGATTTTGGTTCTAAAACAACTTATGAGAAAAATGACTCTGACCCGTGACTTTCTTCTAATGAATAATTAATAATTGAGATGTGACCCTCTCTCCTCCTTCGAAGCTAACGACCCTGCTAAAACACCTATAATTATTTCAGTTCCCATAATTTTTCCCCCCAGTAATGAAAATTCCGGGGACACAATACTTATTTCTTGGGTTAATAGTTTTCGTTGGTTCTAAAACAACTTAGGAGAAAAATGACTCTGACCCTTTTCTCTCTTGACAGGTGCCCTTTAATGGGTGACCCCTTCCTCTCACTAAACATCCCATCCAAATTTAAATATTTGACCTACTCAAAAATACCCACGCAAATTATTTTTTAAGTAATTCAATACATCAAGCTCACAATCAGAATTATTGAGATGAATGCGACTTTTTAGTGCCTGAATAGCTTCGACTTCGGTAAACCCCAGCCCATAACATGAGCCAGTTATAACTGCGCTATAATTAGCATCATCAATTTTTAGCCTTTTTAGATTAACCGGGTTATATCCAAATCCAAGAAAATATATCCAAGTAGCATTATCTAATATTTTAAGTGCTTGCTCAAACTCAGGCGATGTTCCATCAGCCTCCGAGACAATTTGAATTCCTTGACTAGCAGCAATTTTGACCCGATAATGCTTAATATCATTAGAATAATCAAGATTATTAAGTGGCCCCAAGGAGCCATAGACATGAATAACAGGAATACTATCAATCTCTTTTTTAACTCTTTCCTGTTCTATAAGCTCCGCTTTTAGCGCGGAATACATAAACTCCTCAAAAGATCGATCATAATTAAAAGTAATAATTGATAATTCATTGTTTCCATAGTTATTGCCCTCAACAGTCATAATATCGTAAACATACCTATACCAATTGTCTTGTGAACTATACAGCCTTTCCGTTATTTCGCACTCAATAATTCCTAATGCTATGGCTACTTTTCCAATATTCATTAAATCGGTTCGTTTTTCAATGAAAGCATCGACCGAAGAATTTCCGCTTCTCTGCAAATCATTAATAAAACCGTCAATATCTGAATTAGTAAAATTTAATTTGTGTAAAACTTCTCTCCATCCGCTACCCTGAGCTTTTAGCCTTCCGATAATTCGCTCTTTTAGCTGAATTCCAGTCGGAAAACCAAATGGCACACTTGCACCAGCACCAAGAATTAAAACAGTCGGTTTTTGAAACATTATCCTTTTTTTCTACCAAAGCTTAGCAGTGGCGTCTTTGATCTTCCCCTCATAAATCTCAATCAAAATAATTCCGCGGACATTATACTTATTTATTTGACGTTGGTTCTAAAACAACTTATGAGAAAAATGACTCTGACCCATTTTCTCTTGACGGGTTCCCTTTAATGGGTGACCCCATTCCTCACTGACAGTCTTGCTTAAAACTGTCTTTTTGCTATCAAAAAGGCTGATTTAAGACCCAAAACGCACCATTTTTAAGACATTATTTGAATTATATCAACAGGTTAGCTTGGTCCGACCCCGGATAATCCATACTTAATTAGATTACTCTTTAACTGTAATATCATCTGGCAAGGGAATTTTATCGATGTCTTCAAATTGTGGATCAATATATTCCAAAAACTCTTCATTTGGTATGCTAATTGTATGGCCAGGTTCATTAAGGGCCAAAACAGTATCTTGCCATCTTTTAGGAGCCGTATTAAGAGTGTGAGCAAAGTGGTTCACATGTGCTACAATCATATGTTTATTGGCTTTATTAATAATTTTTTTCTTTTCCTCCTGCGATAGTAAAGCAATCATAGCGTATCTATGCAATGAATATCCTAACCAATAGTGTATTACTTCTGAATATGGTTTTTCTTTCATTTTGTTTTCTAGTAGATCGATTACATTTTTATAACATTCTTCATTGATGTCTTTATATTGATCGAAATTGTTAATATCCTTGATGTTGAATCTTACGTCCTTTTCTATGCAGTCTATTGCCAGTATCTCAGAGAAAATATACAACTCTGCGATAGAAACACTATACTCGTCAAAAGTTTCCAGCGGATCATGCTTGTCTGATAACAATTTGCTTGTCTCTTCTCCTAATCCGAACCTGGAAAATATAACAGCTAAAACTTCTGAATAAATTTTATCTTGATTATAAATGTAATCATAATCTATTAGATTTTGATCAACGCCCATTTTTACAGCATGAAATAAGAATTCTTCTTTTTCAGATGTATTTCCTTGCATGCGATGAATTATGGGCCAAAATATCATATGCGTTTTAAAGTGCTCTTTAGTAGTTGGATCATTATTGATTTGATTATAATTATACCATTCCTCCATTTGTATGGCTGCTTTTTTGAGCTCAAAGATTTCTAGTAATACACAAATAATTCTACTATAAATTTCTGATTTCAATTCAGCAAAAGACAATGCTCGTTGAAGAACTCTGAGTTGATCTACTTTCAATTGTTTAAACTTCTCACTTAAACCACGCCAATTAGTAGTAAATAAATATCCTTCCTCATTGAGTATAAGAGACATACATGTACTATCATACTCTAACGCGGCTTTTGTGTTATTGTTATTTAATTGAAAACTCTCCAAATAGTATTCCTTTGCATGATATAAATGGTTGATTGCTTCTTTGACATTATTTTTATCTGCAATTTTTCTGCTAGCTACATTGTCATTTAATACTCCTTTAATATAGTAGAGATATGATAGTATTTTTTTATTCTTAACTTTGGCTATTATCTTACTTAATTCATCATCAATTTTTATAAAATCTGGTATGTTTGGGTTATCAGCTAAAATTAATAAATCATTATATAATTGAGGATTGATCTGGTTTAGTTCGGCGGGAATATCATTCTTAGACAACGGTTTGTTTCGCAAGATGCTTTCTTTTCTATGATTTTCAAATAATTTCTTGATTTGCTCCTCAGAAAAAAAACCCACCATATTTTCCTTCTTCTTTAGGTCATCCAATAGATTGAATAATCCCAAAATTAATGATCCTGTGATTAAAGCTATAGCACCAATCCATGCTGCTCTAATCGTAACTGATTTTTTCTTCATATATGATCTCCATTTTATAGATATCTATAAAACTCGCTATTAGTTCTGACGGAAATAGTGGATGAAATGTCTGTAAATATCCCTATCTCTTCCTCACTTTTCTTTTTTCACAAAGTCATATTTTCCTAACCTAAGCAAAGCTAATATCAATAGATGCATTTGGTTATAATTATATTCTTGAAATATCATAAGTGAATGAGCAACTTTATGCCTTAAATTATAACCAACTTTTTCTACGAGTAAAAATTTAAAAAATAATAGGTCATCTTCATCAAAAAGTTCCTTCATAGGCTCTTCATATAAAAGAGCATGAATATCTTTCTCTCTTACAATACTTCTACCTTTACTATCTCTAGATGTATAAAAAGTGGTTACTCCAGAGAATTGGCAAATATCTCTAATCAATCCTTCGATCTTTAAAGTAATAGAATCTATACTTAAAACAATATTTGGTAAATTGTTTGTATCAAAATAATATTGCATTTGAATAAAATATTCATTAAGGGCTGGAGCTATTAAATTTAACCAATTGTACTTTATTGTTTTTTGGTTTGGTAATTTCTTAGAAAGATCTTTGCCATACCAGGAATGTTTATTTAGAAAGCTTAAAAGAATATCAACAAATAATTTGTTTTTTCGAATTGCAGTAAAGAATATTTCATTTATTAAGTGGATCTTATTTAGCCTAAGCTCCCAATCATACTGTCTAAGCATACCGAAATATTTCTTTTCATCTTCATCAGAAAAATGTTGGGCTGTATGTCCACTTTGGTCTATGACCTCTGTTGGGAACAGGTGCTGCGCAATGAATTGTTTACTATCCTCATCAGCAACTTTCTCCATATCTTTATATTTAGGAAGAAGATTTTTATTTAACATTAATAGTTTAATAATTTCTTCCGGTCTATTTTGAGCTATCTTCTCAGCAATTTCTCTACATTTTTTCAAATGCTCTGATAAGTCTATATCTTTCTTAAATTCTGCATACTTTGTTGAAGTCTTAAGTTTAGAATATTTCCTCTCAAGTTCTTTGATTTTTCCATCATCTTTAATTTTCTTGTAGTTTTCTAAGGCAATTTGGCAAAAATGTATGGCAACAAGATTATTATCTTTTTCTGCCTGCTTCATTAAAGTTTCATAGGATTCCGCAATTTGCCTTCTCCAATCGTATGTTTTCTTACCCAGCTTCTTGTCAACTTTTTCTCCTATTTCTAACATATCTATAGCAATATGAATATCTCCTGCTTTTATTAAAGATTCTGACATTTGCCAGCATATATCTTCAAAACCATTAAAGTCTTTTTTTGAAATTTTCTTTCTTCCCTGCAACATTAATTGAATTAGATTAACCCGCAAGGCAAAGGAAGAGTTACTGCTAAAATTAAACTCTTTTATTAATCTTCTTAACTCTAATTTGATCTTTTCTATCTTATAGTTTATCTGAACTGCAATAGGGTAAGCGCTCTCAATAGCTTGTAATAGATTCAATCCAAAATGATCTTGTGGTGCTTCCTTATCCTTTTCTTCGTAGATTTTGATTAGCTTTAAATACGAATCTATAGCTATTTTTGCATATTTTGCATGTTTCTTAGGACTGCACCAAAGGATATGAGAGTAGCGTGCTTTTAGTAAAGGATTGTAAGTGGTATTTAATCTTTCAATTAAATATTTATATGTCTCATTTTTGAATCTATTCAAGCTAGGGTATTTAACAGCTTTTCCCTTATCATCAGTCCAAATAAACTTAGGTTTTATTTCATTATTTTCTAAAACAAAATTGAAAAAATCAACTTCCCATTGAGCTATTTTAACCTCTTTTACTTTATTTTCCTCATGCTTCCTGTCTCTCAACTTTTGAAACAAGCTACTTATTTGAACTGGATGTTTGTAATCTATAGCTTTATCCTCTAAATGTTTATAGAGAGAATTTGAATCTGAATAATTTTCCATATTATTCTTCATAAGCCCTTAAAATCATCCCGTTCTTCTTTTAACCAGCCTAAATATAATTGCACCAACTCCTACAAGGAAACACGCCAGTCCAGCCAGGTCAAGTGCTCCATCAAGCCCGGTGGGTTGTCCGGTTAGCTTATAAGCCAAATCATTTAGGAATCTACTATTTAACATATCCCTTAGCACTTTCGAGGCATCTCCGAATACAGAATATAAATTATCTCCAATAAAATCTGCTATCTCGGGTGCCTTGGCTAATCCCAATCCAATTATTATAGTTCCAGAACCTAAGCTTACTAGTTTCCAGTCTGCCATTTATTTTTCTATAATTATCTTTGACCTAAACTGAATTAACTAGTATATGATTCTCTTTCTATGAGAATTTTAGAACTTTTAGCGAAACTAAGCATAGTACGCTATTATTGGTGATCAAAATTTATAAATTGTTTTTACTTGTTCTTTATTGATATAAAAGTCTTTAATATCAGCATTAATTAACTTAAGTGTTTTTTTAGATAATTCTTTTATTACCTCATTATGATAATGCGCTAACCAACCATATTTTACTGAAGTATGATCCAAATCTTTAAGTTTTTGTGAATGCTTTATAATCATATCTTTATGCTGTTTTAAATATTTTCCATACTCGTAGTCTTTGTTGGGTTCGGTAACTACTGTTTTAAGATAGTCTAAAAACCAAACTCCATCGCTCGATTCTCGAATAATATTTTTTATTTTATGTTTCTCAGTTTTCCAATCATGATGAGTACTGCAAAAAAATTGTCTTTCCTCAAATAGATTAAATATAGAGGGGTCCACAATAATTCTTGGATAAACGGCCGTATTTTTTTCTAAATTATATGCTCTATTCAATCCAGGACCAAAAATATATGATTCATCATGATATATTTCATCTAATGTAACGCAACCACGAATAAAAACATTTCCCTCAATGAGTTTACATTGTATGCGTATTAGGTCCATTAGTTCATGAAATAATATACGGACCTGATGCTTTCTATTTAGATTGCTTAATATATTAGTCGTTCTGACTACTGTATCTGAAAAATTACTAAGCTTTAGCCCATACATTGAAGCCAATTTTTTATTAGGCTTAGCTTGATATTCCAGTGTTTTTAATATATCAATCACTTGACCGGGGCTTCTATATTTATTAATAATATCAGTAAATCCTAATATATCAAAAAAAGAAATTATTGAAATATTATATTGGATACTATTTTGCATAATTTTATTATCTCCCTCTATAAAACAATATGCGCAGAATCAAAACAGGGGGAAAAAGGCTAATCGTCTATCCAGGACTGAACTTTAGTAGGCCAAGGGGTCAAGTCTGCTCTTGACCTTTGTTGGTTCTAAAACAACTTAGTCAATAGTCAATGTTTGAAGCTACTCTTCTTCTTCCTTAGGAACTAACATCCAGATGCGCTTTAACGGCAATTCGGCCTGGAGATCCTCTGATAGCTTGTCATAATTCGCAAAGAGAGCGGAGAGCAGATCATCTGAGTCCCAGAGTCGGATCTGGAAATATATCTGTCTTGCTTCCTTATCAACCTTGCCCTTAAAACCTCCCCACGATACCAGGAGCCCTTGATCTGCACCAAACCTTTTTAATACACCCTGAAGCTCCCGGAGTATATTCACGTCTGCAGGAGAATCACTAGATTTTACCTGGACACAAAGCCGGGGAGAATCGAAACCCATGGGACCCCGTCCCGCTATGATATCAACGCCTCCATCCGGGCCGGGAGGCACTTGCTCAGTTTGATAGCCCTGAGCTTTAAGGATCTCGTTCACCAAACGCTCCAGGTCGTGGCCTTTGAAATGACTGTTAATATAAGTTCGGATCTGGTCGCGGGCATTCTCCTCCAGGTTCGGTATCTCTGTAGGTTCAGTTTCATCTTCTTCGCCTTCCTTCGGCTTAATAATAGTTAGCGGTAACTTCCCTTCCAATATTGCTATAATTCGCTCCTCAGGATTATTTCTACTTATCTGACATACTGTCATAAACGCTCCAAAAGAATATAGGAGATCCTGGTCAAACTTCGTGCGGGGGATGTCGGTTTCCAGCCACTTGACTGGAACAGTATGCTTAGCCCCATTTGGGAGATCCGAGCGGTACTTGTACTCACCAACAACACGACCAATGGCAATGGCCGAGCGAGATTTTAAAGGAAGCACGACTAGATCCCCCTTTTTCCAGCGGTGCCGGAAAGCATAAAGTTGGCCAACCCAATTAATTATAGTTTTTTGCTTGGCGTGAGGGAAATATTCTTCACATAGCCTCTGGATGTCCTCCCTAGTCTTGGTTGGTCTCATATCAGGAAGATTATCCCAGCCTACTACCGCTAAGCCTTGGTCAATTGCGAGAGTCTCCTGCTCACCATGAGGTCCTGCCCTATCTAACCAAACAGCCATTACTTTACCTCCTTTGAATCTTATATTATGAACTAGAATTTATGTGAAGTATGTTCTAAAACAACTTAAGAGAAAAATGACTCTAACTCCTTTTCTCTTTTGACAGGTGCCCTTTAATGGGTAACCCCTATTCTTCTCATATTTTAAACAAGGAATAAAGTTGCAAAAGAAAAAATAAGTATAATAACTATATAAGTTATATACGCTGTACAATATTGATCTATTTCCCTTAGCCAGCTTGGCTTGAATTTTTTAATATTACCCTTTTCTATGAAATCTAGCTCATCTACATTGTCGAGATTTTTCAATTCGCTTTGATTCCCTCTAAAATAAAAGTATCTGATCCAATATAATCTTTTAAAATATTCATCTTTCTCAGCCTCTTTTTTTATCTCTTTCTCTATGTTTTTTAAATAAAGATAGTTCATGTCAGCTTCAATCCTTATTTTATTAAGATTTACCAATCCTGCTAAACCAATAACAAGACCAAGGAATAATACTATTAAATAATAGCAGCAATTTATTTTACATTCATTAATTTGTGCAGAAACAGTAATGATTCCAATTAATATAGTAAATATTGCAAGATATATTGTCCATTGATTATTCCAACGCGTACTATTGTACTCTTCTCTTTTAATCATTATCTCATATTGCCTCATTAGAAAGTCCTTCTTATCCATCATATCTCCTTTAATAAGATTCAAAAGATATTGGTTCTAAAACAACTCAAGAAAAATAATTCTGACCCTATATCTCTCTTGACAGGTGCCCTTTAATGGGCGACCTCCAAGCTTCCAACTTGTTATATTTTCTCTTTGTATTCCCTGAAGCCATCAACCAATTGCCGGAATGAGGTGGGCTTGTATTTTTCAAAGCTTTCTTCGTCCACGTAAACAAAGTCGTATTCCACTTCCTTCTGCACTCGATTGATATCTTCGCACCATTGCCGCAGTCGTTGCATTTTCAACGGCACATTCAGGTCTTCCTGCCCCTTAGTTTCGACAATGAAAATCCGCTTGGTGTCCAGTTTGACCAAAAAATCCGGGTAGTAATTGTCGATGTTTCCGTCCGCGTTTACGTAGTCCAATTTGAAGTGTACCGCAAAATAATTCTTGGCATACGAAACCACATCGTCGCAATCTTCTAGAAAGCGGGCAAACAGCAGTTCATAATGACTATCCCCGATGATGCGGTTGAAGACGCTCTTTTTCGGAACGAGGTATTCTTGTTCTTTTGCTACGAATGGACGTGTTTGCCGCAGCTTGATGGTGTCGCGGATTTTAGCGTCACCTTTGTCCTGCACCGTCAGGGCGTTGATTGCCTTTTTGAATGTCTCGATCAGCGTTTTAGTAGCGGCCAGTTCTGACAGGTTGCGCAGTGTGTTCGGGTCTTCGAGTTCCACCGGGCGGTCAAACAACTGCTCCTGCACAAACGCCTTGACCTTGCCATACAGCACATCATAGCCACTGACCAGCCGCAGATCCTTCATGATTGTCTGTGCGAAATAGCCGATGACGCTGCGATAGTCTGCAATACCTGCCGTGTCGAGGATGGTGGTATGCGTTATCTCGCCGGTGGTGATGTCCTTGAAGTCGATCTCCCGCTGTTCCTCCTCGCTGAACTGCAAGAACAACACACGCTGATGCCCCAGTGCGCCCACATCCAGATCGCTCAGGTTCTTATACTCCCGGTAGACCCGCGGTGTTAGCACGGGGATTTCAATATCCAGTTCCTCGATGTCTTTTTTTTCGTTTTCCTTATCGATCTCCACCACAAGCGGGGTCTTTGATTCGGTGCCTTCGCCCATCGGTTTGCGTTCCAGCACCACGCCCTCCGCCTGAATGGATTCTACAAAGTCCATAAAGGCATTCGTGCCGACCACGCTGACGGATTCTCCCACGCCACCGGGATACATTTTACGCAGGCCGCGTCCCAGGGTTTGTTCAGGCAAAATATTGCTCTTAGCGGCATATGGGCGCAGACCTACGATGGTTGTGACGTTGCGTACGTCCCAGCCCTCTTTGAGCACCATCACGGAAACGATCGCCTTGTATGGACTCTCCTGCCCGTCAATCGCGTTGGCCTGCTTGCGCAGCTTGTCCAGCTCTTCTTTGCTCTTGCCTGACGTTGATTCGGAAATCTCGCCGTTGCTCTTGGTGTGAATGACCAGCACCGCATCTTTCAGATCGGGATAGTTGTCTTCCAGATAGGCGGACACTTCATCGCAGTTGCGGGTATCGTCGGTCATCACGAACAGGATGGCTTTCTTGTCCAGTTTTTCGTGCTCGGCATACGCCTTGCGCCACTCGATCACACCTAGGTGAATGTAGTCGGCGTATTTCTCGGTGTACTTGGCGCTCTGGCGCTCCACCAGTTTGGCACGGCTGGCGGCATCTGGCAGCTCCGGGTGCTTTACAACGTTTTGGGAGATAGCCTCCACCAGCGGGTAATCTGCCACGGTCTGCACAAAGATCGCGCCGTTGTTGTGCTTGGGTGTGGCAGTCGTGTCCACTTGCAGGGAGAGGACCGCTCCTTTTTGCTTCAGGCGGTTGTGGATGTCCTCGATGGATTTGAACCAGGCCAGGCGCGGGTCGTGGATGTGATGCGCCTCGTCGTTCAACACCACCAGTTCATCAACGTCGCGCACAATCATGCCCAAGTCCACTTTTGAGTCGGTGGTCGCGCCAGTGGGATGCTTACCCAGGAAATAGTCCATCGTGTCTTCATCATCGGGCGAAGTGGGGATGTCGTCGCCAGCATAAACGCGGTGGATGTTAGTCAGGAAGATATTGCCGATGGGGCGGGTGATGCGCACCTCGTCCTGCACATGCAGGGTCAGTTGGAAATCGTCGCGCCAGTTGCGCCCGTCCACACCGTTTTCAGGGATGACAGGGTCTTCAAAGAAAATGCGCAGGCCCTGAAAATCCTTATAGATGCGATCCAGCACGATGATGTTGGGGGCGATCACCAGAAAGTTACGCGCCAGTCCCGACTCCGGCTCATACAGCTTGTGGTAAAAGCTCCAGGCCAGGACGAGGCCCAACACCTTTGTCTTGCCGGTGCCGGTCGCCATTTTCACTACGAAGCGTCGCCAGGTCTCATCAAACATCCCCGCCGACACCACGCCGGAACTGTCGAAGCGCATCAAGTCGTACTTGTCCTGCACGCCCACCACGTCGTACAGATAGATGATGGTCTCCAGCGCTTCGCGCTGCGCAAAGTAATACTGGAACTCGGCCATCGTGCCATCGGCCTGGGGGAGCAAGTGCGAGGTGTTGAACCACCAGTTGAGCAGGCTCTTGCTCGTGCCCGTCGCCCCAACGTAGCCGCTCTCCCTCCATTCCTTCACCTTGCGGCGCAGTTGCGACACCAGCGGCGGCATCAGCTTTTCAGAGCTTGACCCCCGCAGGGCTTCATCCGCCGGAAACCAGCGGATGGCTGGGTCGAGGATGGTGTACGGCGATTCGGGAAAGTTGGGGTGCAGTGCCATTATTTCTTCCCTCCCACATTGACTTCGACAATCGTCATAGTGTCATTGCCGAAAATGTCCACCACCTTGACCGCCAATTTGCGCCGTCCCGGTGTGCATTCGTGAAAGACGCAGGTCAGTTCCAGCTTGCGCTCTTTTTTGGTGCGGAAGGATTGCCACTCGTTTTCAAAGACGTAATCCCCGGTCCACCGCTCTTCCCATTTGCCGCTTTCTTCGTCCTTCACGCGGACGATTTCCCGCTTGCTCTCAAAGTCAAAATCCACCGACCAGTAATCGATCCAGTCCGTCCAGTTCTTCGTCAGCACTTCGCGACTGACAATGCCGTTCTTGTCCTTGCTTACCTTCACGATCTGCCCTTTCTCCACCACGATCTTGCTGGCCTTGTCCTTGAGCGAGGCTTCGGCGTTAGCGATGGAATCCTGCGAATAAAAGACCGAAAAGTCGGTCAGTTCCACTGCTACGCTGTTCTTTTTAACATGCGGCTTGACCTCGATGGCTGCCACATCATGAAAGACTACCTGGTTCTTCTCCACCGCCCGCTTGTCGAACACCTCGGCTGGGATGTACTTGGGGGCGATGTCAATTCCTTTGGCGCGGGCTTCGTCCAGCACGTTGGGGAACAGCCCCATCTCGAACTCAAATCCTAGGATGTCCACCTTGGTGATGTGATTCTTGCGGCATTCCAGAATGACCTCTTCCACGAACAGACGTGTCACCGGCAGGTTGACCGGCCCCACCGCCACCAGCCGCCCGGCCTTCTTGCCGTGGAACGCGGCAAAGCCGTCGATCTTTTCGGCGCGGTAGGCACGTAGGATCAAGCCGACGAAGGCGGCTTCCTTTTCCTCCAACTGCTTTTGCTGTTCCGCCTCGCGCAAGTTGGGGTTAACGCCTATGTAGTGCTGGCGTTCGTATTTCCCAAGGTTGAGTATTTCAAATGCGCGGTAGTTTTTACCTTCCTTCTTGAGCTGCCGTTGTACCTGAATCATACGCTTGCGTGTGGTGTGGATAGCGAACTTGCCTAGGTCAGCAACGATCCACTTGCAGCCCAACTTCTCGGCCACGGCGGCGGTGGTGCCGGAACCACAGAAGAAGTCAGCAATCAGGTTACCTTCGTTGGAGGATGCTTTGATGATGCGTTCGAGCAGGGCTTCGGGTTTTTGGGTGGGGTATCCGACTTTTTCTTGTGCTGTATAGGCATAAGTACCAACCGGATAATCGTTAAATTCTCTGGCTAATTCTTTTTTCCCGATCCAAACATCCCAAGCTGGTTGTGGACGATTTTTATTTGCTTCGTCAATGGCTTGTTGTTTTGTGATTGCTGTTTCTCTTGAAATATATGACTTAAGCCAGTTTTTCCCCCCGCTACTTTCCTGTCCCCTTGTGTAATACCAACCTTCATCATCTTGTTGTAGTGCATTAATTATCCTAGTAGACAATCCAAGTCGAGAAGGCATATTGAAAATTGAATCGTCTTTACGATAAAGCAAAATAGTTTCATGTGCCTTTGGAAATATTTTTCCAGATCCCATTAGTCCACAAATCCAGACTATTTCAGTATAGTTAAAGCCTGAAAATACCTCATCCAAAACCAATTTCAAATACCCGTTCACCCGCCAATCGCAGTGCACGTAAATACTGCCATCCTCGGCCAGCAAATCGCGCATCAGCACCAGCCGCTCGTAAATCATGGCGATGAAGGAATCCGCTCCCTTGCCCCAGGTGTCGCGGTAGGCAATCTCTTCCAGGATGTTGCGCCTCTTGGTGAAGGTGTCGCCGCCGATCTCGATGTCCATGCTAAAGTCCGCGCCCACGTCAAAGGGCGGGTCGATGTAAATCAGCTTGAGGCCACCTTGTTGCTCAATTTCCTCGCGCAAGGGGCCGTTCTTCAGGGATGAGAGGATCAGCTTATTGTCGCCCCAGATCAGCTTATTCGTC